>Ga0137415_10003642_pt1 | contig 15312 bp, 14 predicted proteins | sample CZODoug3_1_1_16f_FD_183082 | JGI IMG/M metagenome (GOLD analysis project Ga0137415, IMG submission 183082) | Vadose zone soil fungal communities from Angelo Coast Range Reserve, California, USA - CZODoug3_1_1_16fungal (Hybrid Assembly) | ecosystem: Environmental > Terrestrial > Soil > Vadose... | reverse complement strand
CGGTGCTCAGGTGATCGCAGAAACCCACCGCCTCGTAGTAGTCCACCTTGCCGAGTGCAGCGTCGACCACGAGCTCGTTCGTGAGCCGCTCGTCCCGCGACGGATCGACGTCGCTGTCGAACGGATGCACGTACCCCACCACCCCGCCCTGCGCGTGCGCCAGGTCCGCCACCGCCGCGTTGTTCGGCCAGGGACTCGCCACAGCCGTGAACGGATACGCGTTGTACCCGGGCAGGATCAGCCGCTGTATCCCGAGCAGCCCGATGTGCCCCCAATAGCTGGAGTGGAACTCCTCGCCGTGGAGCAGCAGCACGCCGCCGCTCGACGCCGCGTCGGGTCCGGGCAGGAACGCGGCGACGTCCGGGACCCGCTGCTCCTTGTTGACGACCAGGTTGTAGACGAGATCGAGCCCTTCGGCGCGCGCCTTCTTCGCCAAATTTGCGGGCGTGTTGCGGTAACGGCCGCCGTAGTTCATGTGCACGTGGAGGTCGCCGCTCCACCACTTTCCCGGAAACGCCAGGCGCGGCAGCGTCACCGTCACCGAGGCCTGCGCGTCGACCTTCCGCCGCACCACCGCGTATCCCGGCCCGCGCGCGACCCTGATCTCGAGCGGCCCCGGAGGAACCATCATCTTCCACTCGCCCGGGCCGTGGACGTAGCGGGTCTCCATGTGCTGGCGCTCGGGGATGAGGAGATCGTCGGCATGGATCCACGCGTCGTCCGGAGCGAAGAAGCGGCCGCGCGCGTCCGTCACCGACACACGCGCCGGCAAAGGTCGGCCCGCCTCGTCCTGCACCTTCACCGTCAGCAGCCGGCGCGGCGCCAGCCACCTTCGCTCGCGAGGCACCACCTGCTTCTGCTCCCCCGATACCGCGTCCACCACCCACAGGCTCAAACCGCCGGTGCGATTGGAGATGAAAGCGATCTGCCGGCCATCCCGCGACCAGCGCGGGTTCGTGTTGTCGAACTCGCCGTACGTGAGCGGGATCGGATACCCGCCGCCCGCGAGAGGCAGCAGCCAGAGCTGGTGCCACAGGCCGCCGAGATACGACGCGTACACGATCCGCGTGCCGTCGGGCGAGACGTCCGGCCGCGCCTGCCAGTTGGTCTCCTCGCGCCGCAAAACCTCCGCCGATCCAGACCCGTCGGCGGACATGCGCACGGTGTCCCCGGTCCCGTGGGCAACCTCACGGTTGGAGACGAAGACGATCGACTTCCCGTCCGGCGTCCAGGCCGGATTGATCGCGTGATCGAACGGGCCGTAGTAGTAGCGCGGCACTGCGCTCCGATGGTCGGCAACGACCGTGCGAATCTCCGCGAGGCTGCCGTCGCGCAGCCAAGCCGTGCACAGCAGGAAGTGGCCAGTGCCCGCGGTGGAGACCCAAGCGAGTCGCGTTCCGTCCGGCGACCAGCGGGGCTCGACGTTGACCGCGCCGCTCGAGGTGAGCGGCGTCACCGCGCCGGTCCCAAGGTCGAGTAGCATCAGCTCCATCGCCCTGCCGTCGTAGCGGACGAAGACAACGCGCCGGCCATCGGGAGACCAGTCGGGCTGATGATCGGTGCCGTCGGAGTCAGTGAGCTGCTCCGCCACCGGACCATCCACACGCTGCCGCCACAGGAACCCCTGAATCGCGTAGACCAGCCACTGCCCATCCGGCGACCACGCCGCCGCGGCCGGCCCGGACGTCAGCTGCGGCAGGTACATCTCCCGGTAGTAGTACGAGTGCGGCAGATCGATCTGCGGCAGCACTGGCTTGCGCGGACCGGCGCCGAGCGCCGCGAACGGTAAGAGGACGGCGCCGACCAGGACCCGAAGCACTGCGCTCAGTCTACGTCTTCCTCGACGCGAATGTCGGATCCCGCAGTCAAGGTCCGCGCATGGAACGCAACGAAGCCTGCGACCCGCTCTTCGAGCCCGTGCTAATGCGGACAAGTACGTCAAGAGCGGCCTTCCGTCGCTCGGACTCCTGGAACTCGGCTGGTTCTTCTGACAACGACTGCAATGGGCTCAACCATCGGCGGCTCTCGCCATTGCGCGCCCCCGGCAAGGTCCGCCTTGCACACGCTGCGGCCGAAACGGCGTAGGCGGAGCAACTCGGGTACGATGCGCGGTTCGCAGAGGGTGACCGGCCTGCGGGAAGGAGGACCCCATGTTCACGGTCTTCGGAGCCAACGGAAATACGGGTTCGGTCGTTGCCAGACGCCTGCTCGACTCCGGCAAGAAGGTGCGCCTCGTGGTGCGCGATCCGAACAAGGTCGCCGCGCTTCGCTCGCGCGGGGCCGAGGTGGTCACCGGCGACGTCACGGACGCGAGCGCGGTCAAGTCGGCGCTCGCCGGAGCGGAGGGCGCGTATCTGCTGGTGCCGCCCGACAACAAGTCGAACGATCTCGTCGGCCGCGGCCGCCGGATCGTCGACAACTACCTCGCCGGCCTGACCGCCGCGAACGTTCCGCAGGCGGTGATGCTGTCGTCGATCGGAGCGCAGCGGCCTTCGGGGACCGGCCCGATCGTGACCGTGCATTACGCCGAGACGACGCTCCCGAAAGCGGGCACCACCAGGTTCACGTTCGTGCGCGCCGCGTACTTCATGGAGAACCTCCTCGCCTTTGCATACCCGATGAAGCAGGACGGCGTGCTGCCCGTCCTCGGCGGCGGGGAGAGTCATTCATTCCCGGTGGTCGCGACGCGCGACATCGGCGACGTCGCTGCCGACGCGCTGCTCGCGCCGCCCGCTGCGACGCAGTGGATCGAATTGTCGGGGCCGCGGGAGTACAGCTTCGTCGACGCGGGGGCGGCCGCATCGAAGATTCTCGGCCGTACCGTGAAGGCGTCTCCTGTGCCGCTCGATGCGGTGGTGTCGACGCTGACGAAGCTCGGGTTCTCGGAGAACGTCGCGGGACTCTATCGCGAGATGATCGCCGCGTTCGGTACTGGCCTCGGGTTCGAGGGCAAGGGCCGTGCGGTGCGCGGGAAGGTTCCCCTCGAAGACGTGCTGCGGGCCGGTCTCGCCTGAGTCGTCGACTCCGGAACCGAGCAACGAGCTGAAGGAACACAACGCCATGGACAAGCGATGTTGCCGCACGATCTTCAGAACATCCTCGAAGGGACGTCGAAAGAGGACATGGCGCTCGCTCACGGCGATCCTTCGCGGATCTTCGCGAAGCTCAACAACTGCGTCGTCGGTGCGGTCCGGTTCTCCGCGATGCCGCCGTGGGAACGGCATCCGGACGGCGATGAGCTGCTGCACGTCATCGAGGGAGAGCTCTACGTCATCCTGATCGCACCGGAGGGGCGCATCGAAGTGAAGGTTCCGGCCGGGTCCGTCTTCATCGTGCCCCGTGGCATGTGGCATCGCAGCCGGCCGCGCGGCGTCGTCTCGATGCTCTTCGCCACTCCCACGAAGGACGGCGAATTCTCGTTCGCAGAGGAGCCTACGCGCGCGGCTTGAGGCGATGCCTTGCGAACTTGAGATGCGTGACCTTCGGAGTGGCCACGGTGCGCACGAGCTCGAGCCCGTGCAGATCGTCCCCGAGTCCTTCGAACAGCCGCTCGCCGCTGCCGAGAAGCGTCGGCACGAGGTTGATCTCCATCTCGTCCACCAGGCCCGACGCCAGATACTGGCGAGCCGCGTTCGCTCCGCCTGCCAGCGATAGGTCCTTGCCTCCTGCTGCCCGCCGCGCCTGTTCGAGCGCCGATTGCACTCCGCCCGTGACGAACGTGAACGTCGTTCCACCCTCGAGTGTCAGCGGCTCCCGCGCGTGATGCGTAAGAACGAACACGGGGTGCTGGAACGGCGGGTTGGCTCCCCACCAACCGTTCCATGGCTGCTTGGCCCTCCAGGGACCCGGATGGCCTCCGAACATGTTGCGCCCCATCACCGTGGCTCCGATGTTCGCGAGCGACTCCTCGACCACCTGGGCGCTCGCGTTCACCGCTCCTCCTTCGAGGCCGTGCATGGCGCGCCAGGCGGCGAGCGGAAAGGCCCATTCGTGCAGACGCATTCCGCCGATCCCGAGCGGATTGTCGACGCTCTGGCTGGGACCGGCGACGAAGCCGTCGAGCGACATCGAGATCCTGAAGCGCAGCTTTGACACGTCGGGGCCTCCCTGTGCGACGGGGTCTAACACACCTCTCCGCGACGCTGGCGCACTCGTCCCGCTGCCACTCGACCGACTGGCTGCTGACGGTAAAATTCGTGGGAATGCGTACCGTGGTCCAGGGGAAGGAGTCGCATATGCTCAAGAACAGCAAGGCGTTCAGCAGCTTCGCGGTACGCGACGTGGACGCAGCGCGGAGATTTTACGCGCAGACGCTCGGGGTCGATGTCTCGGACGTGCCGGGGATGAAGGGCCTCATGCAGCTGAACCTCTCCGGCGGCGTGAAGGTCCTCGTCTATCCCAAGCCCGACCACGCTCCCGCGACCTTCACCGTGCTGAACTTTCCGGTCGACAACGTCGACCGCGCGGTCGATGCGCTGGTGGAACGCGGGGTCCGCTTCGAGGTCTACAAGGACGGCCCCGTCAAGACCGACGCGAAGGGGATCGCCTCCGACGGGCAAGGCCCGCGGATCGCGTGGTTCAAGGATCCCTCGGGAAACATCATCTCGGTGCTCGAACAACGGTAGGTCTGGCATGCCTGGCGGATGATGGAGCTGGTTGCGCTGCCACCGGCGCCGCCTGCGGCACCGCGGAGATGGTAGCAGGCGCTAGCGGCGGCGACGCGGCCTCCAGGAGCCCAGCTTCCGCGGGGGCTGAGCCGGGCCTTCCGCTCTGTGCCGCGCCGAGTGAGTACGGCCGCTGGCCTGATGCGCACCTGGAGTAGAACGGCGCAGCCTAGGAGCCGAAGCACTCCGCCCAGTCTAGGCGTCCGGCAAGTACGGGCGCCAACGGGCGCCCATGTGCCTGGCGCCTTTACGCACCGAATCGGATTCGGGGGCGCGCTCGAGCAACGCGTCACTGAGTGCCTGCAACCCTGACATGTACCCAGACACGCGGATACGCCCGCCGGAACTCGACTCGATCACGTACCAGAGCATCGATTCGTTGAACCGGACCGAAACGATTTCGCTCCACGCCATTCGCCGCCCAGCGCTGAACAGGGCGTTGCTGACCAGCGCGTCGTCCTCGAGGACGAGGTTGTGCCAGAAGGTCGCGGCGGCCATCGGGCCGGCCACCAGCAATGAGAATGCGCCGAAGGCAATGAAGAAGACTCTTCTCTGATCCGGCGCGGCGAGTGCCGCCCATGACCAGAAAACCGGGGTGAGAAGAAAGAATGCCGAGACCAGCCTCGTGCCCGTCCCATGGGTCAAGACGGTGCGCCCGCCCTCCTTCCGCCCCAGACCCGTCTGGCTGCTGAATACGACTCTCAGCATCAGCATGAGCGCGGGACCAACCACGACGAGCGTCAGCGCCGCGAAGAGGACTGCGTACGGGTCCTGGTGGATGAGGAATTCAAGAGGCATGCTTTACTGTGCGCCCTGGCAATTCGGACAAGTGGCCCAGGAAGCGTGCATGACGCGACCTTTCTCGCAGATCTTCGAGACGGTCGGCCGGATGCTGGCAGGAGAAGATCGAATAGAACGAGAAGAAGAGCAGGATCAGCACTGCCCACAGAAAAAAGTCTTGAAGGACCGACGCACAGCTCACCTCGTGGGTAGGCCGAAAGTAGCATCGTGAGAAACGGCCCCCAAGATTTCCGCCCCGGTTATTCGGGAACACCAGCGCCTGAATCAACTAGCGTCGTCCGAGCGTCACGCCGCCGAGATGGCGAGCTGAATCATGGGACTCGCCAGGAGATCGTGTGGGAATCCCACCTCGATCCCAGTCGTGTTCGCGTCTAGCACGAGCCGAAGTACCCCTTGCGGGTTACACTCCATGCAGACCAGCCGCGGTGTTCATGCGGTGGAAGGGGAACACCGTGAGCGACAACGAGTCGGGAACATCGCGGGCCAAGTGGAGCCGCTCGCAGCGCTTCCGGCTGACGCCGGCAGGCCGGGACGCCGGGAACAGCTACCGCGAGGATATCGTCGCCTCGCGGGTCGAGGCGGGCCGCAAGTCTTTCGACGCCGCTCGGAGTGAGTGGGCTGCGCGGCTGGCGCTGGAGCCGACCGATGGTCTTTACCTCGGTGAATTGCTCGAGGCGCCTCGGACCATTCAGGAGATCGCCGCTGCTCTGGACGGCTGCGGGCCTCAACGCAGCGACGTGCGCCCGGCGATCGAGCGCTTGGTACATGTGCGGATGATGGAGCTCGTCGAGCCGCCACCCGCGCCGCCTGCTCCACGATGGCGATGGTAGCAGGCGCTAGCGGCGGCGCCGCGGCTTCCAGGAGCCCAGCTTCTGCGGGGGCCGCGCCGGGGCTTCCGCTCCGTGCCGCGCCGAGTGAGTACGGCCGCTGGCCTGATGCGGACGCCCCTCTCGCCGCTGGTGCCGTTGCGCTTGCCGGCCAGGAGGCGGCATCTCCGCGCGCCGCTTCAACTCGTCCCGGAAGGCATCGTGCTCCCGCGGCACGGCGGCGCGCTCCACCGTCTTGCGGGTGAACTTCTCGATGCCGCGCAGGAGGTCGTGCTCCTCCGGCGAGGCGAAGCTGGAAGCTCGCCCACTCGCTTCCATGCGGGCGGTGCGGCCGATGCGATGCACGTAGTCCTCCGGAATGTGGGGCAGATCGAAATTCACCACGTGCCCGATCTCGGCCACGTCGATGCCCCTCGCCGCTATGTCGGTGGCCACCAGCACCCGGTGCTCTCCCGAACGAAACCCTTCCAGCGCCGCGCGCCGCTGCCCTTGCGAGCGGTCGGCGTGGATCACCGCTACCTTGTGCCCGCTGCGCAAGAGCGATCGGGCCACCCGGTCGGCGCGTCTCTTGGTGCGGGTGAACACCAGCGTCGACAGCTGGTCCCGCTCGAGCAGCGCCAGCAAGAGCGCAATCTTCTCCTCCTGGCCCACGAGGAAGACCTGCTGGAATGCACGTTGCGAGGTGGTCCCGATGCGCGCCACCTCGACCCGTACCGGCTGTCGTAGATAGTCGCGGGCGAAGTCGGCCACCTCGCCGGCCATTGTCGCCGAAAAGAGCAGCGACTGCCGCGTCGGCGGCAGGTGCTTGAGGATGCGCCGCAGCTGCGGCAAAAAGCCCATGTCCAGCATCCGATCCGCCTCGTCGAGCACCAGGATCTCGATCTGATCGAGCTTCGCAGTCCCTGAATCCAGGTGATCGTTCAGCCGGCCCGGAGTGGCCACCACGATCTCGACTCCCTTCGCGAACGCCTGCCTCTGCGGCCCCATCCCCACACCGCCGATCACTGCCGCGCTGCGCAGGTGGTGCCCGTGGCGGAAACGCTCGACCTGCTCGTGGATCTGGAGCGCCAACTCCCGGGTCGGTGCCAGCACCAGCGCGCGGGTCCCGTGCTTTCCTTCCAGCCGCTCGAGGATCGGGAGCACGAACGCCAGCGTCTTGCCGGTGCCGGTCGCCGCCGAACCGACCACGTCCTTGCCCTGCAGCGCAGGAGGGATGGCCTGCGCTTGGATGGGGGTGGGCGCCTCGAAGCCTTCCCGCTCCAGGGCGACGAGACACTTCTTCGACAAGCCCAGAGCGGCAAAAGTCATCTCCGACCTGCTGCGCCGGCCGCGTCTTCGCGTCGCATGATGGAGACTTCTAGCACCGATCGCTTGCTGACCAGGTCTGCTGCGACATGCACCTCGAAGGCATGTGCATCGCCCGACTTCTTTCGGATGCAGCCTCAGGATCCGCGACCCCGGCTCTCGCGGGCACCGGGCAAGTTGGCACGCTGAGTTGCGTATCGTGTCCCCGAATCTCGCTACGGCTGCACGCACGAGTGCGACCCGCAGAAATCAAAGAGCGAGCAGATGTTCGATCGAGACCGGCGAACAACGAGGAGACGCACTGATCCTTCAGAGGACCGATTTCGTCCCCCCGATCCCGTGTGCTACCTGATCGCATCATGCCCCGCCCCCCTGGAGCCACGCAATGCGCTTCCTGACCTATCACGGCCTCGCCCCCGCCGACCTCGCCGACAAGGTGGACAAAGTCCGCGCGGCCATCGAGCGCGACGAATTCCGCTCCTCCGACGTGAAGAAGCTGGCCGTCCGCGGGTTCTACCGGGCGAGGCTCGACGACGCCTGCCGGCTTCTGCTCATGTTCGCCGACTACCGGGGCGAGAAAGCCTGCCTCGCGCTGGAGATCATCAGAGGTCACGCGTACGACCGCTCGCGCTTCCTGCGCGGTGCGCCGGTCGACGAGTCGAAGCTGGGCGATCCCGGTCCGCCCGAGACGTCCGATGCGCAGCCCCTGCGCTACCTGCATCCGGAACGGCCGGTGTTCCATCATCTGGACAAGCCGCTCTCCTTCGACGACCAGCAGGACGCGGCGCTGCGCCAGCGGCCTCCTCTGGTGCTGGTGGGCTCGGCGGGGAGCGGCAAGACCGCGCTGCTCTTGCAGCGGCTGAGGGGCGTCGCTGGTCGCGTGGCCTACATCACGGAATCGCGCTGGCTCGCCGAGACTTCGCGCGCCCTCTACGTGGCCTGCGAGGGCGCGCCCGAGGAACAGCAGGCCGACTTCCTCAGCTACCGTCAGCTGCTCGAAACCGTCGGCGTCCCCGCCGGGCGGCCGGTGACCTTCCGCGAGTTCACCGGCTTCTTCGCCCGCCACCGGCAGGCCATCGGATTCGCGGACGCCCACCAGGTGTACGAGGAGCTGCGCGGCGTTCTCACCGCCGAGCCCGAGGGGCCGCTCTCGCGCGAAGCATATCTCGACCTCGGCGTTCGCCAGTCGATGTTCGATGCCGGCCAGCGGGCCATGATCTTCGCGCTCTTCGAGCGCTACCGCGCCTGGCTCGCGGCCGAGAACCTGTACGAGCCCAATCTCGTCGCCCACGGCTGGCTGCCGCGGATGGAGCCGACGTACGACTTCGTCGCGGTGGACGAAGTGCAAGACCTGACCAACGTGCAGCTCGCGCTCGTCCTGCGGTCGCTCAAGGTCCCGGGCCAGTTCATCATCGCAGGGGACGCCAACCAGATCGTGCACCCCAATTTCTTCTCCTGGTCGAAAGTGAAGAGCCTCTTCTGGCGCGGGCTGGGGGAAGCGCGCCAGGCCGACGTCCACCTGCTGGACGTCAGCTACCGCAACAGCGACGAGGTCACGCGCGCCGCCAACGGCGTCCTCCGCCTCAAGCACGCGAAGTTCGGGTCGATCGACCGGGAGTCGAATCTCCTGATGCGGCCGCTGGCCGGCATGGCGGGCTCGGTGACCGGCATCGCCACGGGGAGCGCAGCGGTCCGTGAGCTGGACGAGAAGACGCGGCAGTCCACGAAGGTCGCGGTGATCGTCCTGCGCGACGAGCACAAGGCCGAGGCGCGGCAGCGCTTCCACACGCCGCTGGTGTTCAGCATCCACGAGGCCAAGGGGCTCGAGTACGAGACGGTGATCGTGCACCGCCTGATCTCCGCGGAGCGCCGGCTGTTCGCCGAGCTGTGCGAGGGCGCGACGGCCGGCGATCTCGCGCGGGACGAGCTCGAGTACCGGCGGGCAAAGGACAAGAGCGACCGATCCCTGGAGCTGTACAAGTTCTTCATCAACGCGCTCTACGTGGCGCTCACCCGCGCGGTCCGGCAGGTGGTGCTGGTGGAGGACGACCTGGGCCATCCGCTCCTGGAGCTGCTCGGCATCGGCCGCGCGGAAAATGCCACCCCGGTGCAATTGGAGAGGTCCTCGGCCGAGGAGTGGCAGCGGGAAGCGCACCGGCTGGAGGCGCAGGGAAAGACGGAGCAGGCCGAGGCGATCCGCGCGCAGGTGCTGCGGCTGCGGCCCGTTCCCTGGCAGGTGTTCGACCGCGCGAACCTGCAGACTCTGGCGGCGAAGGCGCTCGCGCCCGGCAGCGTATCCGGCAAGGCAAAGCAGCAGCTCTTCGAGCTGGCCTGCTTTCACGAGGAGAGGTTGGTGGCGGAGCGCCTGGTGGAGGAAGGGCGCTTCGAGCCAGCCGCGCAGTACGACGCGCAGCGGGAGCGAATCGCCCGCCGCGCGCTTGACGGATTCGAGGGGAAGAACTTCAAGGAGGTGCTCGCCCGGACCGAGCAGTACGGCGTCGACTACCGCAGCCCGCAGAACCTGACCCCGCTGATGCTCGCATCCTTCGCCGGCAACGTGGGGCTGGTCGAAGCGCTGCTGGCGCGAGGGGCGAGCCTGGAAGCGCGCGACCACGCAGGGCGCACGGCGCTCCATTGGGCGATCCGCCGCGCGTATCGCGACGCGGCGTTCGCCGCCCACGCGTTCGGCGCCGTCTACGATCTGGTCGCTCCTCCTTCGTTCGACGTGGAAGCCGCGGGACGGCTGCTGCAGATCGGGCGGGAGATGGGCGAGTACTTCTTCTTCTCTACGCTGCTTGCCCGGTTCGACGAGCTCTACCGCGTGCCCATGGGGCGCTTCAGCGCGGTGACGAGCCAGTTTTTCCTCCGCGAGCCTTTCGCGCATTTTCCGGAGGTGGTGATCAAGGCCGCCCGCAAGCGGCGCACCTACGTCAACGGGCTCCTTGCCCGGAACGAGCCGGGCAGCGCCTACGCGCCGAACCGTCAGCTCTGGGTGCGCGAGTCGTTCGGCCGCTACGTCCCGAATCCCGCGCTCAGCGTGCGGGTGGCTTCTGCGGATGGCGCGGATGCGTGGGTACCGCTGCACGAGGTGATGAACCTGGCCTGGCACGAATCGCACTTCGAGCCCGGCGCGCGAGGGCGGCTCACCGGCATGACGATGGAAGTGGCAGCCGCGGGCTGATGGACGCGCCTGTCCCCGCGTGGATCGAGTGTATACTGTCGAGGTGGATCCCCTGCGGCGGGACGACAGCGAGCAGGCCCGTCGGGCCCCAGAGGAGAAAGCGCGCCAGGCGCTGGAAAATGATGCGCGCTGCCGTCCGCCTGAAGCGTGCTGGACTGCGCACGCGCCATCCGGACGAGTCTGAGGCCGACATCGATCGCCGCGTGCGCGAGTGGCTGCTCGCCGATGACTGACCCGCGTCCGGAGGACGCGCTTGCACTTGCCGTCGAAGCTCGACACCCTCCTCGCGCAGCGGGATGCTTTGGCCTGAGACGCCACGACTGGCCAACGTCGCCTCAGCGGGGAGCCACGAAGGCCTCCCACAAGGTCCGGCGCCGCAGGGCCACGTGTGTTAGTGCGAGTCGCGATCGCGTTGGTGCCGCGGCGCGAACGGAGCGATGTCGATCGCCTGTCCCATGGCGTTGTAGCCGGCGTGGTTCGGGTGCAGGTAATCCCACGGCAACAGCGTGAACTGGCTGTTCGGCAGAAACGCCGCTTTCATGTTCCCGGTAGCCGGGTCGAGCGTGGCCAGGTCGAATTCCTCCACGCCGTCGAAAATCCCCGAGTGGCGGATGTAGTCGTTAAGGGCCTGCCGGCCCTCTTCGGCCACGGTGCCGTTGTCCCCGGTGGGAAAGGGAACGTCGTAGACACCGAGCGCCGAGGTCAAGGTGCCGGCGTAGACCTTCACGCCGGCGGCATGCAGACGCTTCACGACGTCCTGGTAGCCGGAGATGATCGAGGCCGTCGAGTGGAGGGCGCCGAGATCGTTGATGCCCTCGAGCCAGATCACGTGCGTCAGCCCTGAAAGCCCCAGCACGTCGCGGTCGAGCCGATCGACGGCGGCGGGCCCGGACGCCGCGTTCGCCACCGCGGGAGGCACCACGCGGTTGCCGCCGATCGCCTCGTTGACGATGGTGACCCGGTTGCCATAGGCCTTGTGGAGGCGCCTGGAGAGCACGTTCATCCAGCGATCGTTGATGTTGAGGGTGGTGTGTGTGCCGTCGGTGATCGAGTCGCCGAATGCGCAGACCACGACCGTGTCGGGGTGCGCCAGGAAGTCCACCGTCTCCACGTAGAACCAGGAGGTGGTGGTGAATTCATAGGCGAAGGCGTCCCGGTCCCAAGTGTGATCGCCGGTTCCCTGTGCGGTGATGAAGGACGTCTGGTTGGCGCCGCTGTGGTAGGTCATCGGCCCGCTGTTGCCTTTGACGGCGTAGCTGATGGCGAGGTTGCGGCCCTGGACCGCGATTTCGTCGTCCTCGTCGACCCAGGGAAGCTGGACGGCGTCGCTGAAGACCCGCGCCTCGGGACGGAGCCCGGCGGGGATCGTGACCGACCGCTTCCCGCCAAACTTGACGGGTACGAGCGTGCCCGCCACCACGTTTGCCGAGTAGTCCTGGAGACCGACCGTGACGTTCTCGAAGTCTGATGTCAGACCTTGGTGCTAATCCGAGTCGGACCGGACGTGGTGTCGGGAGGGCACGGGGATGACCATTCTCGATCTCGAGGAGCAGCGGGAACTGCGCCGACGCGCCGAGTGGGACAAGTGGGAGGCGGCGCAAGACCGCCAACTAGCGGAGATCCACCGCATCCTCGAGAAGTTGACACCGATCGTCGACCAACTGCTTGCTGAGAAGAAGGTGCACGCGCGCCATCCGCGCTGCGAGGCGTCCGGGTGCTGGAGCACGATCACGACTCTCCACCCGGTGCAGGGTCGCACTTCCGACGATGCCCCGGCTCTCATCGCGTTGTGCGCCAGGCATCTGGGCGCCGTGCGCAGCGGCCGTTTCCGCGTGAAGGCCGAGGAGGCTGACACCCTGTTGTGGCAGTTGTTCGATCGCCCCGGCGCACCACCGAGCCTGCAGATCAAGTTGCCTCGGCGGAGAGCGTCGACGCGCAAGCGTGGGGCCCGCCCGCAAGCATCAAGCCTGACGGCGGCGCGTGACCGTAGCCAGGGCTTCATTGGGCCCGTTTAGCGGCCTGATCGAAATGCGCTACCAGGTGATGTAGCGATAGTCATAGAGGTTCGGCCGAAGGAGCCACGGGCCTCCCCAGGCGGCGTACGCCTCTGCGGACGACTTTGGAGGGGGCGCTGACAGCGGGTGCGCCTCAACGGCCTCTGGAAGCGCATCGGGCGGGACGACGGGAGGCGGCGCGGTGGACGCCAAGACGAGCAGCAGCGCGGCGATGAAGGTTGTCGAGCTCATGGCAGGAGTGTGCCGCTCCGCGGGCCCGAATCGACTCTGTCCGACGAGACGCGATCGTCCGGGGACGAAACGACCTCCTCCGCAGACCGGGGTACAAGCCGCCGGTTCGCGACGAAGCCTTCGCGCCCCGCACCGGCGACAGGCCGGACGGCCTCCCGCGGTTCCGGCATGGACCGTGCTGACCAGGAGCCCCCGGCCGACCGGAGGGGGCGCGGCCACGGCTTCGGCCACGTTCCCCGACCTTCCGTCCGCTCGCCCTTGATCTTGTCACCGGGATGGAGCGATCAGGCCGCAAGAAACGGAGGCACCCATGAGCATCGGAAGAGCGGGCTCGGCGGTCGTCGTCTTTCTCGCTGGAGCATTCGCCGCATCACCAGCTCTGGCACAGACAGAAGCGTGCCCTAAGCAATCTGCGACCGGACACATCGAGTTCATCGGGACCGTCGTCGGCGTGAACCTGGGCAGGCACATCATCTACTCCTTCAGTGCCATCCAGAAAGAAGGCGACGTCGACGCTGACGGCCACTGCGTCGTGAACGGCCAGATCGAGGAATTTCTCTACGCAGCCGATCCTGGCGGCAACCTGGACAAGCGCGGCGATCTGTTTCGGCGCTCGCACGGAGACGTCGTGTGCATCGGCATCGGACCCGATCTTTCAACGCCCAGGCCAGGCGAACCTCCGCGGCCGGTAGTCGCTCACATGGCGGCGCGGATCACGGCTTTCTATCCACCGCCCGAGATGCCTCCGCCGGAGCCCGTCTACTGGATCTGGAAGGTGCAGGACAATGGAGAGGGCGCGAACGACCCTCCGGATTATGGAAGCGCCCTGAACGGCGTCACCGGGCAGCGCCCCTTCGCATTCTGCGCGCTGGGCGATACGCGGGCCATGGCTCCTTCCATTCGCGGGGACGTCCAGGTGCGGCCGCCCGATCTACCCTGACAGCAACCGCTATGGTTGCACGCACGAGTGCGACCCGCAAAAGTCGAAGAGCGAGCAGATGTCGATCGAGACCGGGCAGACGGGAACGTCGAAGGCGTTCTTGTAAGCTTGGCCGTTGTCGAAATGCACATCCATCGAGCCGCTGACTGCCGACGACGTCACCGTCGAGACGGCGATGCTTCCGCCTGACATGTGCGTCGGGGAGCCGGAGGCGGACGTGCAGGTCGCGTCGACCTGCGCCGCTGTCGTGGTCGAAGCCAGGAACGTTCCGGTGGGCGGGTTCGCAAGCCAAGGATAGGTGCCCGGACCAGCGGGGGCGACGGTGCTCCCTCCGACGACGCCGGAAAGGGCGCCTGCGAGAAGTGTGGTCGATCCCGAGCCGCTGCCGCACTGCTTGGCCAGGGTCAGGACATGGCAGGCATCGGCGCCACTCGTAAGCTCGACGAGGATGCCGGAGATCGCGGTGGGACCGACGAATGGGATGTTGTTGCAGGTCGCGGGCGCAAGGATGACTGCCGCCCCATTCGTCGGTGTAAAGTCGCCGAACAGTGGAGGCGCGGCTCCCGACCCACAAGCGGCAACCGAGATGAAGAGGATCGCTGGAACGCGGCTCATCATCGCCCCCTTTTTCGCCGTTTCATCTCGATGAGCCTAGAGCGCCGAACGGGTTGAAACCAGTGTCAGGCCGCGGCGTTCGTGGCGTGCTCCTTGGTGCGTCGAGTGGTGTCGAGGTTTTCGACTGCGGCGATGCGGCGCAGGTCGAAGAGATTCTTGCGCGTGCCGCGGTAGCGAGCCTTCGGTCCTTGTCGGGCAGCGAGATGTGCGAGGCGATGCTCGACGCCGGTCCGTGCCCGCAGCCGTTCGCGGCCAGATGACGTTCCCTGGAGCTTGCGTAGCTTCTGCTGCAGAGCCTCGTCCTCGGCGATACGGACCAGCCGGCCTTTCCCGGATGCGGACAGGGTACAGAGGCAACGCAGGGAGCAGGGGCCGCAGATCTCCGGATCAAACTCCACGACCTGGCCGGGCTCGAATGGCTCCGTCTGAGCGGCTGGGCAAGTGATGGTCTTCGCCCGCATGTCGATCTTGAAATCCCGCTTGCCAAATAGCTCTGGCGCGCGGCTGTTGCGGCCTGACCACGGCTTTGCCAGCACGGTCCCGCCCGACTCGATGACCTCCTGCACCAGCGAGCTGTTCACGTAGGCGCGGTCGATCGAGAGACTCTCGATGCGCAGGTCCCATCGTTCCAACTCCGTCTGGAGGGCCGGCGTCGCTTCCTCCTCCGGTCGGTTCGCCGGTGTCACCGCGCAGGCCAGGATGAGGTCGGTTTCGAGGTCGGCCGCGATGTGCT
>Ga0137415_10003641_pt1 | contig 15312 bp, 11 predicted proteins | sample CZODoug3_1_1_16f_FD_183082 | JGI IMG/M metagenome (GOLD analysis project Ga0137415, IMG submission 183082) | Vadose zone soil fungal communities from Angelo Coast Range Reserve, California, USA - CZODoug3_1_1_16fungal (Hybrid Assembly) | ecosystem: Environmental > Terrestrial > Soil > Vadose... | reverse complement strand
GACATTCCAGGCGGCGCGCCCGTGCGAGATGTGATCGAGCGCGCGCCGCCTCACGCCGCGCGTGGTTTCCCAGATTGAGATGGCTCTCCGAGGTAAGGAATCAGACGCTCGGCCAGTTCCGCCGCATGTGGCTCCTCGAGCATCGAGATGTGATCGCCGGGCACGACGTGGACCTCGCATCCCCCGGCCGCGAGCGTTCCCCAGCCGAAGTCGAGGGCACCCTTGAAGGCGGCGATGCGATCGGCGGATCGGAAGAAGACGATGCGGCCCGGATAGGGTGCCGGGCGGTAGGTGCTCAGGGCGAAGAGGACGGCTTCGTCGCTCGACTGGAAGCGATCGCGTAGCTTCTCCGCCGAGGCGACCACGGCTCGGTAGGCCTCACTCCACGCGTTCGAATAGACATTGCGGCGCAGCGTCTGGAGTCGTCGTCTGGCGTAGGAAATCGCATCGCGCAGGGGCAGGCGGACGAGGCGGCCCAGATGAAAGCGAAGGCGGCGCCCCAGACTCGCGACCCAATCCTTCCACGTGTACCGCTCGTAATCGGCGGGCGCTGCCTCGAACATCGCGAGAAGCGCAACGTCGCCACCCGCGGCTCGCAGCTGGCGCGCCACCTCGTACGCCACCGTGCCGCCGGCGGACCAGCCGCCGATGAAGTAGGGCCCGTGAGGCCGTGCGGACCTGATCGACGCGACGTGGTACGCGGCGATCTCGGCGAGGGAGAACGGATGGGACAGGAGCGCGACATCCGGATGGCGGAGCGCGAGAAACGGCTGATCCGGTCCGAGCCGGCTCGCCAGTGCGCGGAAGAGCGGCATGACGTCGACGAAGAAGAGCGGCGGCCTGGAGCCCGACGGCTGGATCGGCACGACGCGCGGCACGGCGGTCCGCTGGTGGAGCAGCGCGGCCTGTTGACGAATCGTCGGCGCCTCGAAGATGGCGGCCACGGCCAGGCGCGTGTCGAAGGCCTGCTCGATCCGACTGAGCAGCTGCGTGGCCAGCAGCGAGTGGCCGCCGACGTCGAAGAAATCATCGTCGAGACCGATGTCCCGCCGGCGCAGCACGCGGCACCAGAGGTCTCGCAACGTCTGTTCTTCGGGTGAGGCGGGCAGCTCGTCAGTGATCGTTGCAGCATCCGCCGACGGCGCAGGCAGCGCGCGGCGATCGACCTTTCCGTTGGGTGTCAGGGGCAGCGCCTCGAGCACGACGAAGACCGCCGGTACCATGTAGTCCGGAAGTGTCAGGCGCAGGTGGGTCTGCAACACGCCACGCTCGATCCGATGCCCGGGCGCCGGCACAACGTAGGCCACGAGCTCACGGTCGCCGCCGTTCTCTCGCGCGGCCACGACGACGTCGCGCACGGTCCGGTGGCTCGCCAGCGCGGCCTCGACCTCGCCCGGCTCGACCCGATAACCGCGGATCTTGACCTGGTCGTCGAGCCGTCCGAGGAACTCGATCGCGCCATCGGGCCGGTAGCGGACGCGATCGCCGGTGCGATAGAGCCGCTCGGCCGCCCGGCCGCCGAGCGTGCGCGTGACGAAGCGCTCCGCGGTCAGGTCGGGCGCGTTGAGATAGCCGCGCGCCAGGCCGTCGCCCGCGATGTGGAGCTCGCCCGGCACACCGACCGGCGTCGGCTCACCGTGCCGATCCAGGACGTAGAGGCGCGTGTTCTCGATCGGACGGCCGATGGGCACGCTGGCGCCGAGCGTGGTCGCGTCGGTGATCCGGTGGCAACACGTGAACGTCGTCCCTTCCGTGGGGCCGTAGCCGTTGATAAGCGTGCAATCGGGATGCGCGTCAAGCACACGCTTGACGTGGGCGGCGGACAGGACGTCACCGCCGGCGAGGAGCTGTCGGACACCCTTCAGATCGGGCAGCTGCTCGTCCACGAGCCGGTGGAACAGGCCGGCAGTGAGCCACAACGTCGTCACGTCGGAGCGCCGGAGCGTCTCGCCGAGCTTGCTCAGCGACAACGGTTGCGGCGGCGCAACGACGAGCCGCGCGCCGTGCAGGAGCGCGCCCCAGATCTCGAACGTCGACGCGTCGAAGGCGAGCGGCGCAAGCTGGAAGAAGATTTCGTCCTCGCCCCAGCGCACATACGTGGTGCCCTTCACGAGCCGAACGATCGCGCGATGGGGAACGCTCACGCCCTTCGGGCGACCGGTCGAGCCCGACGTGTACATCACGTACGCGGTGTTCTCGGCGCCCGCCTCGTGAGCCGGCGGCGTGTCGAGCTCGCCCGCGATCGCCGGCCAGTCCGCATCGAGGCGCAGCACGCGCGCCGGCGAATCGGGGACGCGCGCTGAGAGATGCGCCTGCGTGAGCAGCACCCGTGCGCCGACGTCACGCAGCATGAAGCCAAGGCGCTCGGCCGGGGCGTCGGGCTCGAGCGGGACGTACGTGGCCCCGGCCTTCAGGACGCCGAGCACGCCCACGAACATCTCCAGGGAGCGCTCGAGGCAGATGGCGACGGTGGTCTCGGCTCCCACGCCCTCGCGCTGCAGTCGCCGCGCGAGCTGGTTCGCGCGCGCCTCGAGCTCGGCGTAGGTGAGCGATCGGTCCTCGAACACCAGCGCGATCGCGTCGGGCGTGCGGGCGGCCTGCGCGCCGAACAGCTCGTGGACGCAGGCGTCTCTGGGATACTCGCGCTCCGTGCGGTTCCACGTCACGAGCAGCTGCTCTCGGTCGGCGTCGGTGATCAGTGGAAGCCGCGAGATCGGACGGTCCGCGTCGGGGACGCCGCCGTCGAGCAGAGCCAGGAAGTGCTCGCGAAGCCGGACGATGGTCGTCGCGTCGAAGAGCGTCGTGTCGTAGCGCAGCTCGCCGACCAGCTCGCCCGCGCGTGCGGTGAGGCTGAGCGTCAGGTCGAACTTGGCCGTACCGGTGTCCACGGGTACCGAAGTCACCTCCAGCCCGGCGAACGTGGCCTCGGTCTCGGGCGTGTTATGGAAGGCGAAGACGGCCTGGATCAGGGGCGCGTGGCTCCGGTTGCGCTCGGGCTGTAGCTCCTCGACGAGCCGCTCGAACGGCAGCTCCTGGTGGGCATATGCCTGCAGACAGACGTCGCGGACCCGCCGCAGCAGCTCGCGCAACGACGGATCGCCCGCGAGGTTGGTGCGCAGCGCCAGCGTGTTGGCGAAGAAGCCGACGAGGGACTCGGTCTCCACGCGGGTCCGGCACGCGACCGGTGCCCCCACGACGATGTCCTCCTGCTGCGTGTAACGGTGCAGGAGCGTCGTGAATGCGGCGAGCAGCGTCATGAACAGCGTGATACCGTTTCGCCGGCTGAGCGCTTTGAGCGCATCGGTCAGGGCGGCGGACACCGTTACCGGCTCCGACGCGCCCTGCCAGCCCTGCACGGCCGGGCGCGGACGATCGGTCGGCAGCTCCAGCACGCTCGGGGCGCCGGCAAGCGTCTCTTTCCAGTAGGCGAGCTCCTGCGCGAGCACCTCGCCCTGCAGCCGGTCGCGCTGCCAGCCGGCATAGTCCGCGTACTGGATGGGGAGGCCGGGCAGAGCCGGCGGCCGGCCGGCGCGGCTGGCGTTGTAGAGCTCCGCCAGTTCCTGCACGAGGATACCCATCGACCAACCGTCGGTGGCGATGTGATGCAGGCAGAGCAGCAGCACGTGCGCGTCCGGCTCGAGACGGAAGAGCGTCGCGCGGAGCATCTCGTCTCGACTGAGATCGAACAGGCGGCAGGCGGCTTCGCGGACGAGACGCTGGAGCGCCGGCGCGCGCTCCGCCGCCGGGATCCCGGAGAGGTCGATCTCGCGCATCCGCACCGGCGCCGGCTCTCGCACCACCTGGACGGGAATACCGTCGCGCGTGGTGAACGTCGTGCGGAGAACTTCGTGTCGCGCCACGATCGCGCTCAGGGCATCGGCGAGCGCCTCGGGCGCCAGCGGGCCGGACAGGCGGAGGACGAGCGGGCTGTTGTACGTCGGACGGCCGGGCTCGAGCTGGTCCAGGAACCACAGCCGCTGCTGGGAGAATGACAGCGGCCGGCCGGCGCTCATCGGGAAACGATCTCGGCCATCCTGGCCACCGTCGACGCCCCCCAGAGCAGGCGGAGCGGGACGCTCACGCCGAAGCGGTCACTGACACGAGCAATGATCCGCGTCGCCATCAAGGAGTCACCGCCCAGGTCCAGGAAGTCATCGTGGACACCGACCCGATCGAGGGCGAGGAGATCGGTCCAGATCTGCGCAATGGCGGCCTCGGCATCGTTTCGGGGGGCGACGAACGGCACGTCCAGGTCGGGCCGGGTCGTGCCGGGATCGGGGAGCGCGCGGCGGTTCACCTTGCCGTTGGGTAGGAGCGGCAGCGCGTCGAGGACGACGCAGGCGGACGGGATCATGTAGCCGGGAAGCTGCGCCGCGAGCCTGCGCCGCAGCGCGCCAACGTCGGGGGTCCGACCGTTCGCCGGAACGACGTACGCGACGAGTGCGTCGTCACCGTGCCGTCGACGGGCCACCACGACGGCCTCCCTGAGCGTGCTCATCGAGAGCAACGCCGCCTCGACATCGGCCGTTTCAACGCGGCGGCCGCGGATCTTCACCTGGAAGTCCGTGCGTCCCAGGTGCTCCAGGCAGCCGTCGGCGTGAAGGCGTCCGAGATCGCCGGTACGATAGACGCGAAGATCCGGATCGACCGGGTCAGCGGGCAGGGTCGGCGAGAGGTAGCGGCTCCTCACCAGCACCTCGCCGATCGCGCCGTGCTTCACGGGAGCGCCGTTCTCATCGACCACGAGCACGTCCTTGTCGGGCACGGCATAACCCACCGGCACTCCGCTGCCGCCGATCGGCGTGTCGTGATCGATGAAACAGGCCCGGAACGTGAGGGTCTCGGTCGTCCCCAGGCGGTTGACGAGGACGCACTGACGGGGGAAATGCCGCTTGTAGAGCTCCACGTCGGTCTTGTGGACCGTCTCGCCGCCGAGATAGACGAGCCGCAGCGAGCGAAAGTCCTCGTCACCTTTCAGCGAGGCGACGAAGTGCCGGAAGGTGGTGGGGATGGATCGGTAGATCGTGATCGAGTGCTCGCGCAGCCAGCCGGCCAGCGGTACCAGGCCTTCCGCGCGGACGTCGAACGGGTAGAGCGAGGCGCCATTGAGGAGCGCGGCATAAATTGTCCGGACGGAGTCGCCGAAGCTGATTGACGAGACGAGCAGGAACCGATCGTCGGCGCCGAAGTGGCCGCTGTTCGTGTAGTGCATCGCCTCGTGGAGCACGTTGCGATGGCTCTGCGTGATCCCCTTGGGGCGGCCGGTCGACCCGGACGTGTACAGGACGAACGCGAGGCTGCGGGGCCCGGAGCGCACGCCGGGGTTGATCTCCGGCCCATCGAGACGGTCGACGTCGATCACGCGGACCGAGTCGCCGGCCAGCTCCCGGGCGCGGGAGAGGTGGCGCCGGTCAGTGAGGAGGAGACCCCCCCCCGAATCGCCGAGCATCTGCTCGATCCGCGGCCCCGGATACGACGGGTCTATCGGCACGTAGCACTTGCCGGACTTTAGGACCCCGAGCATGGCGACGATGGCCGTCGCGTCGTGGCCGAACAGAAGGGCGACCGCCTCGTCGCCTTCGCCACGCCGATCCAGGATCGCGTGGGCAATCCGGTTGGCCATGGCGTCCAGTTCAGTGTAGGGAAGCGCTTGAATTCGCGTCCTAATGGCGAGGTGCCGGGGGAAGCGCCGCACCTGCTCCTCGAAGCGCTGCGTCAGGGATTGCTCGACGGCGGCGGTCGGAAACGGGGTGAACCTCAGGCTCGCGTGGCCACACTTCGCCCGTATCGCCGCTTGCGGTGCGGGAAGCTCCATCCGGGTCCTCGTCTGGCGGTCGAAGGCCGTGCGCGCCGGCTGTTATCTATGATCATAAAAGATTTACAAAAGCGCGCAAGTATCGCCGGACCCGCATCGGGGTCCTAAATTCGCGCTCTCGGCCGAGCACGAAGGAGTCCCAGGCCAGCGACGGGACGACTATCCCGACACGGACGCGGACTACGTCGATGGGAAACGTCGGCTCTTCTACATTTCCATCACACGCACGAGGCGGACGCTCGTCATTTCTAGGGCGCTGCATGTGGTCGTGTGCCTGCGAAGGAGCTAAGCTTGATCGTGACGACCGGAAGCAAGTCCGCCATGTAGAGACGTCTCTCGCGCGTCACACTAGGCGCCGCGCGGCGCGTCGGCTATCATCGCCGCATCATCCAGACCGAGTTCGTGCACGAGACGGTCCGACGCATCTGGGGTTATGGCCGCTTCCTTCCGCTGCAGCAGGAAGCGATCGACGGTGTCCTCGCTGCCCGTGACTCGCTCGTCGTGCTGCCCACCGGCGGCGGCAAGTCGCTCTGCTACCAGGCGCCGGCCGCGCACCTGCGCCGTCTCGCCGTCGTCGTCTCACCGCTGATCGCGCTCATGAAGGACCAGGTGGACGGCCTGCGCCAGGCCGGCGTCCCGGCGGCGATGGTCAACAGCAGTCAGACCGCGGCCGACCGCGCCGCCGTCATGCGCTCCGTCGACGCCGGCGGCGTGCAGCTGCTCTACGTCGCCCCCGAGCGCCTGGTCATGGACGGGTTTCTCGAGCGCCTGCGGCGGGCGCAGCCGGCCTTCGTCGCCGTGGACGAAGCGCACTGCATCAGCCAGTGGGGCCACGACTTCCGGCCGGAGTACCGTCAGCTCCGCGTCCTGCGCGACGCGTATCCCGCGCTCGCCGTCCACGCCTACACGGCCACGGCGACGCCGCCGGTGCGCGACGACATCGTCGCGGAGCTGCGGCTGCGGGACCCGCTGGTCCTCGTCGGCTCGTTCGACCGTCCGAACCTCGTCTACCGCGTGCGCCCGCGCACCGATCGCCTCGCGCAGGTGGCCGCCGCGATCAACCGGCACCGGGACCAGGCCGGCATCGTCTACTGCATCCGCCGCAGCGAGGTGGACGAGCTGACCGCCGCGCTCCGGCGGCGCGGCCTCCGCGCGTTGCGCTACCACGCGGGGCTGACGGACGACGAGCGCCGCGCCAACCAGGAGGCGTTCGTCAACGAGCGCGCCGACATCGTCGTGGCGACGGTCGCGTTCGGCATGGGCATCGATCGCTCGAACGTGCGCTACGTGATCCATGCCGGCATGCCGAAGTCGCTGGAGCACTACCAGCAGGAGGCGGGCCGCGCGGGCCGTGACGGGCTGGAGGCCGAGTGCCTGCTGCTGGTCAGCGGCGGCGACTACGGCCTGTGGAAGTCGGTGCTCGCCTCGGACGGCGCCGAGCCGCCGCCGGGCGCCCTGCGCAAGCTGGGCGAGATGTACGCGTTCTGCCAGCAGGCGATGTGCCGCCATCGCGCGCTCGTGACGTACTTCGGCCAGGCCTACGAGCGAGACGATTGCCGCGCGTGCGACGTCTGCCTCGGCGAGACGGTGCAGGGCGACGCCACCCCGGGCGCGGTGGCGCGCCTGCTCGAGGCCGTCGACGCCCTGCGCGGTCGCTTCGGCGCCACGCACGTGGCCGACGTCCTGGTCGGTGCCGCCACCGGCCGCATCGCGCAGCTCGGCCACGACCGCCTGGCCGCCTACGGCGCGCTGCGCGGCGAGAAGAAGGCCCAGGTGCGCGCGTGGATCGATCAGCTGATGGCCCACGGGCTGCTCGCGCGGACTGACGACGAATACCCGACCGTCACGCTCACCGGGCAGGGCGGGGCCGTTCTGCGCGGCGAGGCGGCCGCGCCCGCGCTGATCAGCGCCCGCGCCGTACGGGCCACGGCGGCCCACGCGTCGGAGCCCGCGAGCGGTGAGCGGGCCGGGCGCGCGACCGTGGACGGCGCCGCGTACGACCGGCTGCTCTTCGACGAGCTGCGTGCGCTGCGACGGCGCGTGGCCGAGGAGCGCGGCGTGCCGCCGTATCTCATCTTCAGCGACGCCTCGCTCCGCGACATGGCGCGCCTGCGCCCGCTGACGCTCGAGCAGTTCCGCGAGGTCAAGGGGGTGGGCGACTGGAAGCTCGAGACCTTCGGCGAGCGCTTCCTCGCCGTGGTCCGACGCGCCGCCGCCGGCGTCCCCGACTAGCCCTCAGTTCGCGACCCTACGCCGGACGGCGTCGGCCGGCGCAGATAGCGCCCGCGCGGCGGCCCGACGATGCGCCCGTCCTCCCACGCCAGCTCACCGCGCAAGAACGTCGCGGTCACCCGGCCGGTCAGGTGCTGGCCCTCGAAGGGGGTGTAGCCCTGGCCCGAGGGCGAGTCCGCCGCGCTCACGGTGTACCCGCGGTCGGGGTCGAGTAGTGCCAGGTCGGCGTCGAAGCCCGGCGCGACGTCACCCTTGGCGAGCAGCCCGTAGCGCCGCGCCGGGTTCCATGCGGTCAGCGCCGCCATCCGGTGCAGCGGCAGGCCGCGCTTGCTGCCCTCGCTGAACACGCCGGCCAGGAGATACTCGGTGCCTCCGAAGCCCGACTTCGCGAGCCAGATGTCGCCCTGTCCGCCCGGCCCCGCGCCCTTCGTCTCGGCGGCGCAGCAGGCGTGATCGCTGACGATCCAGTCCACCTGGCCCTCGAGGACCGCGCACCACAGGAATTCCACGTCCTCGCGCGGGCGAATCGGCGGGTTCACCTTCGCGTAGGAGGCGCTCGGCGCGTCCACATCGAGCAGCAGGTGGCCGACCGTGACCTCGCGGCGGGAGTCCACGTGCGGGAACGCGCGCGCCATCGTGAGCGCGCTCTCGAGCGCCTTGCGTGACGACAGGTGAAGAAGATTCACGTTCACGCACGCGGTCTCGTGGGCGAGATATGCAGCGACCGCGACGGCGAGGCCCTCGGCGTGGGGCGGCCGCGCCGCGCTGTAGGCGGCCAGGCCCGTGAGCGAGGCGTCCTTCTGTACGAGGCGCGTGTAGGCGTTGAGGATGTCGGCCATCTCGCAGTGCAGGCTCACGCTGACGTGCTCGGCCAGCCGCGGGTGCGCCGCGCGGATTCTCGCGGCCGCGCGCATGACGAACTCGAAGTGCGCGAGGTCGTAGTGATCCTGGGGCCCGAGCATGAGGAATTTGCGCTGCTCGTCCTCGCCGGCTTTGCCGTGCAGCCCGTAGCCGCCATAGAACATGAAGATCTTGAACGACGGCACGCCGTGCGTCGTCGCGAGCGCCTCCATCTCGTCGAGGTGACCGGCGGCGATCGGCGCCAGGTGATAGCCGTAGTCGCAGTGGTAGCGGCCCTCGGAGAGCTTCAGCACCTCGGGGAAGACGTCGGCGTAGCGGCCGCCGCGGTTCAGGTAGTACTGCCCGGTCCGGAAATACGTGAGCATCGTGGTCACGCCGCCTGAGACCGCCGCGCGGCTCTCGCGCACGGCGTCTTCGGCGAGCGGCCCGTAGATGCCGACGTGGGTGTGGGCGTCCACGACGCCGGGAAAGGCGAGCCGGCCGCGCCCGTCGTAGGCGCGCTGCGCGTCGGCCACCGCGATCTCCGGCGCCACGCGCACGATCCGGCCGTCTTTCACGCCGACGTCCCGCGTCTCGACCGCGGGCGTGGTCGGACGCACCACGCGGACGTTCTTGACGACGAGGTCGAGCGGGCGGTCGGCCATGAGGTCTCGCATGGCACCATCGGCACCCCGCGCCTGTCAAGCGAGGCACGTGCGTTGACAGCGCGTGCGGGGCCGGATACGGTGGGCGCGTTTTTCAAATCCCACACGAGGTTTTGACGATGGACTTCACGGTGGCGGCCCTGGCGGAGGCGGTGCGGACGAAGCGCGTCTCGCCGGTCGAGCTCGTACGCGACTGCCTCGCGCGCATCGATCGCCGCAACCCGACGCTGCGCGCGTTCATCACGGTGGACGCCGACGGCGCGCTGGCCACGGCGCGCGCCCTGGAGGCGGAGGCCGTCGGCGGCCGCCTCCGCGGCCCCCTGCATGGCGTGCCCGTGGCGCACAAGGACCTCTGCGTCGTGCCGGGCCTGCCGACCTCGTGCGGCACGCGCACCCGCGACTATTTCCACAGCGACGTCCCGTGCACGGCGGCGGCACGCCTGGCGGCGGCCGGCGCCATCCTGCTCGGCAAGCTCAACATGACCGAGCTCGCGATGGGCCCGTTCGGCGACAACGCGCACCACGGAGACGTGCAGAATCCGTGGAGAGCCGGCCACGCGTCGGGCGGCTCGTCGAGCGGCTCGGCCGCGGCGGTCGCCGCCCGTCTCGTCGCCGGCGCCATCGGCAGCGACACCGGCGGCTCGATCCGGCTGCCCGCCGCCTGCTGCGGCGTGGTCGGGCTCAAGCCGACGTACGGCCGCGTGAGCCGCGCCGGCGTGATGCCGTTGTCGTGGACGATGGATCACATCGGGCCGCTGGCGGCGACCGTGACCGACGCCGCGCTGCTCTTCTCGCTGATGGCCGGTCACGACGCGGCCGACCCGACCTCGAGCCCGCGTCCACTGGACGACGTCGTCGGTGCGCTCGAGATGCCGGTCGCCGGCCTGCGGGCCGCCGTGCCCGAGGCGCACTTCTTCGACGAGCTCAGCGGGGACGTCGAGGCCGCGGTGCGCGCGGCGATCGGCGTTCTCGAAAAGCTGGGCATCCGGGTCGGCCGGGCGACGCTGCCCGATCTGACGTCGCTGACGCGGGAGTGCAGCACGCCGATCGTGGCCGCCGAGGCGGCCACCGCGCACGGCCGGCTGCTGCGCGAGCGGCGCGACGAGGTCCAGCCGGTCGTGTACGCGCGGGCCGCGGTCGGCTTTTCGGTCTCGGCCGTGCAGTATCTCGAGGCCCAGCGCATGCGCGAGCGGTTCGCGCAGGAGTTCGCCGCCGCCGCCTTCGCGGACGCCGACGTGCTCCTGATGCCGACCATCCCGGAGCCCGCGCCGGCCTACGCCGCGGCGAAGGCGGGCAGCGTCGAGGAGATCGTGGCGCGCATGGGGCGCTTCTCGCGCCTCACCCGCCCGCTGAACGCGGCGGCAGTGCCGGCGCTGTCGGTGCCGTGCGGCTTCACCGCCGACGGTCGTCCGCTCGCGCTGCAGATCGTCGGGCGGGCGTTCGACGAGGCCACGGTGCTGCGCGTGGGGCGCGCGTACGAGCGCGCCACGGACTGGCGCCGCCCGCCGCCGTAACCGCCCGGCGAGGGCCATGCCGTCGAGATCGCCCGGCGCGAGATGCGTACCTAGGAGGCCGAAGATGACCGACGTCTATACAAAGGCCGTTCTCACTGTAATTGCTGTAGCGCTGGTGGGGTTGGCAGTCCGGCCGATCATCGGGCCTGGGCGCGTCGACGCGCAGGGGCCAATGTTCGAGCAGCGGCTCGACCGACTCGAGCACAACACCGAGGTCATGCGCTCCGCTGCCAACGCGAACGCTCATGGGACAAATGTCAGGTTCTCACGCGTCACCGGCGGGGGCGTCGACGGCGTGCTCGTGGACGCGGACGCTGCCGGGGTGATGGGCGCGCGATCGGAGCCTGCGATCCAGCTCCCCCAGGGCCCAAACCCGTTCTGATTCGGCCCGGCGGTCCTGGCTCATAGCCCGTCCCCGCGCGGCGGCTCGTCGACGGCGGCGGTCCGATCGAGTTCCGCCAGGCACTCTTCAGCGCCATCCACCAGGCGGCGGAACGACGGGGGGGCGCCCGTCGCCGGCGCACTGGCTGCTAACGTCCGGAGCGCGATCAGAAACCCCGCGAGGATACTCGCCGGCCCGTAGCTACGCGGCCGAGCCGCAAGCATCGTGGCGAGCTCGTCCCGGAGCACGTCGGCGAGACGACGGGCCACACGCTGGGCGACCTCAGGATCGACGCCGCTCATAGTCCGAGCGAGCGCCCGAGATCAACGCGCTGCCCGTGTTGCTCGCGGACGAACTCTCCTTGATCCATTCCAGATCCTCCCCTTCGTGTACAGGCGCGGCCCGCTTCGTCACGGCGGGCAACGACTTGGGACGCGATCGTCATTTCGCGTCGTGAAAGATGATGCCGAGCGTGTAGCGCAGCCCCCTGGTGACGCGGCTCACGCCGTGGCGCATCGCCGCGCGGTAGACGCCGCGCGTGCCCTCCACCGGCCGGTGGCGCGTGGTGAAGATCACGATCTCTCCCTGCTCGGTGGCGATGGCTTCGCCGCGTGACTGGGCGCGCGGGCGCTGCTCGACCAGCAGAAAGTCGCCGCCCTCGTAGTCCACCCCGCGGCGGCTGAGGAAGCACGTGATCTGGAGGGGGAACACGACGTCACCGTAGAGGTCCTGGTGCAGGCAGTTGTACCCGCCGGCCTCGTAGCGCAGCAGCAGCGGCGTCGGCTTGGTCTGGCCGCGCTTGTGGCAGCGTCGCAGCAGCGCCGGCAGATCGGTCGGGAACAGGTCGGGATCGCCGAACGCGGCCTGCCACTGGTTGGCGATCGCCGCCAGCGGCGGATACGCGTTCTCGCGCAGCGCCTCCACCAGCGGCGGCAGCGGCGCCGCGAAGTACTGGTACTCGCCCACGCCGAATCGGTAGCGGGCCATGTCGATGCGGCTGCGGAAGCGGCTCTCGTCAGCGTAGAGCGCCGCGAGATCCGCGCATTCCCCGGGCGTGAGTACGGGTGGGGTCTTCGCGTAGCCGTACTCCCAGATCGAGCGCTCGATGGCCGACCAGTCGAGGGCGTCCAGGCGCTTGCCGATGTCCGTCACGCGCCTACTGTGCCACGGCGCGAGCCGTGTGCACGCGGTTTGCAACCTCCGCGCGGGAGACTCTCACCAGGAGGTAGTGAAAGATGGCGCGGTACAGCAGAGGTGCGGGCAAGGCGGTCAAGTCGGCGATGCGGCGGCGTAAACGCGGCTCGCTCAAGAGCGGGCGCAGCGGCAAGCGCGTCACGAGTCGCAAGCAGGCGATCGCCATCGGGCTCAGCGAGGCACGCAAGAAAGGGGCGAAGGTCCCGCGCCGCAGCAAGCGCGGGCGGCGGCGCAAGGCCGCCTAGCGATACGCCTCGGGCGCCTGCTTCACCGTCTGCCAGAAGACGGGGTCGTGGCTCGGGAAGATGCGCCCGCCGGTGAGGCGGGCGAGCGTCTTGAGCTTCTTGATCGAGTGCAGCGCCCGCGTCGGGTCCCAGACCACGCCGGGCACGCGCTCCTGGTCGATGTGCTCCTGCCAGTAGCAGGAATCGCCGGCCAGGACGACCGGCCCGCTCTCGGGCAGCTCGACGAACAGTGACTGGTGACCGGGCGTGTGGCCGTCCGTGCGAAGGACGGTCACCCCCGGCACCAGCTCGGTGTCGCCGTCGAGGAGACGCCACCTGGATCCCGGCAGGTCGAAGTTCTTCCGGTAATAGAACGGGGCGAAGAACGGCGCCGGGTAATGCGCGTACGCGTACTCGTCCTTCTGCACGATCAGCTCGGAGCCCGAGAACAGCGCGGCGCCGCCCGCGTGGTCGTAGTGCAGGTGCGAGATCACGACGAGGTCGACGTTCGAGGGCTCGAGGCCGAGCCCGTCGAGGCGATGCACCAAGAGATCTTCGTCGGTGAACCGCGCGAAGGTGTCGTTGCGCATGAGCCCGGGCACCGCACGCGGCGCCACCCCCGTGTCGAAGAGGATGACGGCGTCGGAGGTCCGCACGACGTAGCAGGTGATCGGGATCTGTGTGCGCGCCTCGGCGTACTCGCCGTAGAAGAGCAGCGAGCGCTGGGCGCCCATGAAGCCGTTCTGCAGCGCGTAGAGCCCCTGGACCGCCATGGCGGCGCGATTCTACACCAGCGCCCGCCGGACGATCGCGAAGACGACGATCTGGAGGATCCAACCGATCAGGCAGACGCCGACGGCGCGGGGCAGCGAGCGGTAGTCCAGCGCCTGACGCACGGCCACGACCGTCGCGATGAGCACCCAGACGTCCGCGGCGGCGCGGATGAATTCGCCGAGGCCAGGAATGATGCCGAACAGCCGCAGCACGCCGGGCGTCTGCGCGAAGCCGACGGTGCGCGCCACCTCGCCCCAGTCGGCGCGGGTATCCGGTTCGGGCAGCAGCCTGGTCCCGACCGCGTAGACGAGGGCGGCCCAGATCGCCCACAACACGATCGCCGCCAGGGTATTGATGATCAGTCCGCGCAGGCCGGCGCCGAGGCCGAGGCCGGTGGCCACCGCGCTCAGCACGACCACGCCGAGCGCCTGGCCCGTGGCCGTCCTGTCCTGCTCGACCGCCTCGTACGTCGCGCGCTCGAGGCGCGCTGCACCGACCATCCGCTCGCCGAAGCTCGCCATACCATCCTCCCGTGGCCTCGGATACTACGTTAGAATCCGGCCATGGACTTCGCGTTGACCGAGCAGCAGGAAATGATCCGCAAGGAGGTCGCCACCCTCGCGGGCTCGTTCTCGCTCGACTACTGGCTCGAGAAGGACCGCAAGCACGAGTACCCGTGGGACTTCGTCAAGGCCTTCGCGCGCGCCGGCTGGCTGGGCGCGATCATTCCCGAGGCGTACGGCGGCTCCGGGCTGGGCGTCACCGAGGCGGCCATCCTGCTGCACGAGATCTGCGCGGCCGGCGCCGGCACCAGCGGCGCCTCGCCGATCCACTTCTACATGTTTCCGCCGATGCCCGTCATCAAGCACGGCTCCGAGCGGCTCAAGCAGAAATACCTCCCGAAGATCGCCACCGGCGAGATCGTCATGTCGTTCGGCGTCACCGAGCCCAACGTCGGCACCGACACCTCGCGCATCCAGACGCGCGCCGTCAAGCAGGGCGACCGGTGGGTCGTCAACGGCCGCAAGGTGTGGAACACCAACGCCCGCAACGCGACCCATATCTTGCTGCTGGCGCGCACCGGCGAGCGCGATCCGAAGAAGCCGCTCAAGAACCTCACGCTGTTCTTCACCGAGTTCGACCGCGCGAAGATCACCGTGCAGGAGATCGAGAAGCTCGGCCGCGCCGCCGTCGACAGCAACGAGATCTTCATCGACGGCCTCGAGATCCCCGAGGACAACGTGGTCGGCGAGGTCGGCAGCGGCTTCTACCACATCCTGGACTCGCTCAACCCCGAGCGTGTGATGACGGGGATCGAGGCGGTCGGCATCGGCCGCGCCGCGCTCGGCCGCGCGGTGGAGTACGCCAAGCAGCGCATCGTCTTCGACCGGCCCATCGGCCAGAACCAGGCGATCGCGCACCCGCTGGCCATGGCGTGGGCCAAGCTCGAGGCCGCGGAGGCGATGTGCCTGAAAGCCGCCTGGCTCTTCGACCACGGCCAGCCCTGCGGCGCCGAGTCCAACGTCGCCAAGCTGCTGGGCGCCGAGGCCGGGTTCGAGGCGTGCGACGTCGCGCTGCAGACCCACGGCGGCTATGGCTACGCCAAGGAGTTCTACGTCGAGCGGCTCTGGCGCGAGGTGCGCCTCTACAAGATCGCGCCCGTCTCGCAGCA
>Ga0137415_10003638_pt1 | contig 15318 bp, 14 predicted proteins | sample CZODoug3_1_1_16f_FD_183082 | JGI IMG/M metagenome (GOLD analysis project Ga0137415, IMG submission 183082) | Vadose zone soil fungal communities from Angelo Coast Range Reserve, California, USA - CZODoug3_1_1_16fungal (Hybrid Assembly) | ecosystem: Environmental > Terrestrial > Soil > Vadose... | reverse complement strand
AGCGACGATGTGACTCAAGTCACAGATAAATCGGTGGGCCCGTTCAAGATCGCAACCGTAATAACCAGTCGCAATACGCGCCTAAATCTTCAGGCCCAGCACGCGGACGAGCTTTTCTTCCAGGCGCTTTAATTCTTTTTCCCGGGCATGTTCTTCGCGGGTGCGATCGTTGAGAGCTTCCTTTAGGAGCTGCAAATTCTGGCGGAGTTCCATTTGACCAAGAGCCAGGCGGCTCAAGGCCCACAACGCTTCTTTCTGTTCGGAGTCCAGTTCGCGCGGCTGCCGGTCGATGACGCACAAAGTGCCCAAGGCGAAGCCGTCTTCGTTGACGATGGGCGCCCCGGTATAAAAACGGATGTGCGGCTCTCCCAACACCATCGGATTGTCTTTAAAGCGCGGGTCCTTCAAGGTATCGGGGACGATGAACAAATCCTCTTGCTGGATAGCATGCGCGCAAAAGGATGTTTCTTTGGGGGTTTCCCGGATCTGCACGCCGACCCTGGATTTGAACCATTGCCGGTGTTCGTCCACCAGCGAAAGCATGGCGATGGGGGTTTTGCAGATATACGCGGCAAGAACGACCAAGTCATCGAAGGTCTGTTCGGGTTCGGTATCGAGAATCGCATAGCGATCCAGGGCCGCGACTCGGGCGGCTTCCTGAGAGGGAGCAGCTGCGTCCATGGCTACCTCCGTCCGTGTACCCGCCCGGGAGCAAGGCAGGATTGGGGAAGGCATCATACTCCAGCGGAAGGTTTACTGCACAGGGCCGGGCAGGCGCGGAGAGTGGACGGCTGCCTCGGTGAAATCAAGAGACGTCGTTTACACTAGGCACTGTTCGTTTGCCCCGTGCGAAAACCGGGAAAGGAAATACGATGCGTGGAAAAATGCAAAAAGCCGCCTTACTGCTGATTCTGATGTCGAGCGGCCAGGTGGCCAGCCGGGCCCAGAAGGGATCTCCGGTCATGGCCGACCGGGAGCGCGAGCGGCGAAGTTTTGCGCAGAATGTGGTGAAGGCAATCAATGCGGCGGAAGCGGACTACCGCAAAAAGCATGACGTTTATGCAAACTGGGACACGCTGCTGGGGATCGGCGATTTCTCTTCGAATGGGACGAAGTGGGCCCCAGCCGATTTTCCCACGGTGGCGCACGCGCTGTACGCGAGTGGAGCGGAGATCGCGCCGGGCTGGCGGTTGCGGCTGCACCTGTCAAACGGCGACAAAGCCTACGACCTGCTTCTCGAGGATGTCACCGACCCGAAATGCGGATACGCCGTGATGACGGATGAACGAGGACTTATCCGGCAAGGGAAATCGATCGACTGTGGCGCGTAGCGCAATTGACGGCTGGCTGATTTGGAGCAGGGTTCAAGCGCGGGACGAGAACCCTACTTGCTGCTTCGCTTGGTCTTGCAGAGGCAAAATAGAGAAATATTTATACCGGCAGGGTTCGCAACGAAACGCGGGTATGTGCAGGTGTCGCCAGAGAAATCTAAACATGGAGTCCACATGTTCGGGCGAAATGCGTTTCAGGGCAAGATTGCCGCAAATCGGGCAGTGGGCGTGGAGTGAACTCCTAAAAGACATCAGCCGGGAGTAAAAGCGGGCTTTGCAGCTTCGACAACGCCACGGGAAGACACCAATAACGCCCAGAATGTAATCAGCAGTCGATTGGCGGCGCGATCGGCGCGCAACACCCTGCTTGCAGATGGGACAGTTCATCTAGGTAGGTGACTTCCCCTCCAAGTTGCCCACAGGATAAGACAGATGCACAAGGGAGGCAAGAGCCGGAGTCACCGACTTCCCGGGTACAATAGTTTCAGAGGATGCTATGCCGAATTACACCGATGAACACGCCCAGGCCGGGATTGCCGCAAAGCTGCCGCAACTGGAAACCTGGCCGAATCAATACCCGGGATATGTGATTACGACGCGGTTTCCCGAATACTCTTCCGTGTGCCCGAAGACCGGGCTTCCAGACTACGGAATCATCACAATTCAATACAAGCCGCGTAAGGCTTGCATTGAATTGAAGTCTCTGAAGATGTATCTCTTGGCCTACCGTAATCTCGGCATTTTTTACGAAAATGCGGTCAATAAGATGCTGCATGAAATCGTGGAGGCCACCAAGCCCGAGTGGTGCGTTGTGAAGGGTGAATTCACGCCACGCGGCGGGCTGAACACTTCCATCTTCGCGCGGTGGCCAGAGCGGCGGGGTGAGTCGAGCGGTAAAAAAGTGGTCAACTCCAGGTGAAGCGCATTAGACTTAGGCGGGGTCTCGTTAGATAATCCCAACGAGCGAATTCCGCGCGATTTGAAATTTTCCGAGGAGGAAGAATGAGCATTTCTCCAAATGTTCCGAGCCCGCAGGAGTCCTACCACTACGAGGGCGGCGGCGGAACACCAAGGTGGATCACCATCCTGTTCGCGGTGGTGATTGCTGGAGTGGGGGCAATGGCCTACGCAGGTTATTCGGCACAGACGCGCCTGCAACAGGAAGTAACCAAAGCCCAGGACCAGAACAAAATTCTGACCGCGCAGCTCGATGCAGCCAACACGCGGCTGGCAGACTTGAAAGGGCGGATGGACGTCACGTCACAGAAGATTGGCATGACGCAGGCGGAACTCGCCGAAGCCCGAAGCCGCGCGGAAGCGATTCGCAAGCAGCAGACGGCATCCGATGCCAAACTGAGTGAAGAGATCGTGCAAGCGCAGAAGGAAAGCGCAGCGCAAATTGGGGCGGTGGCCACGGACGTCACCGGCGCGAAAAAAGACATTGAGGCGACCCGCACGGACCTGGAAGCGACCAAATCAAAGCTGGATCGCGCCGCCGGCGACATGGGCGTGATGAGCGGATTGATAGCGCACAACCATGATGACCTGGAGGAGCTGAAGCGGCGGGGAGACCGGAACTACTACGAATTTACGCTGCAAAAAGCCAAGACACCGCAGCGCGTGGGTCCCGTTCAGATGTCACTGGGCAAGACGGACTCGAAGAAATCCAAGTACACCGTAACCGTGCTGGTTGACGACAAGGCAATCGAAAAGAAGGACAAGACCGCCGGCGAGCCCGTGCAGTTTTATGTCAAAGGGAGCGCCCGCACCACCCCTTATGAAATCGTGGTGTTTGATGTTGGCAAGAGCCAGCTCACCGGATACCTTTCGACGCCGAAGGATGCCAGCAGCGCGGCCGCTCCCGCGGCTGCGCCTGCAAAACCCTGATGGAACTTTCCCCAGCCGGGGACATTTTGAATCCGGGAGTATTTCCACGCCATCTGCATTCCATGACGGGAGCTTCGTGGAAGGATGCCGGTGGTGTGCACTTTGGCGAATGGCTGGACTGAACCTCTTATGTTAAGCGTTCGCAGCGGCCCCGTGTGGTTGTTTTCTGCGACTATTTTATTCCTGCTTTGCACCAGCGGAAATGCCCAGGAAACACAGGTAGTTGCCGGCCAGGCGATCCAGGTTAAGGTCGCCAGAGTGAACGTCGGCGTGGTGGTGACTGACGATAAGGGGAAATTTGTCGAAGGCCTGCACAGGGATGCTTTCCATGTGTTCGACAACGGCACGGAACAGTCCATAACGGAGTTCGCCCCAGTCGAAGAACCCGGGCAGGTGCTCCTCCTCGTGGAAGCTGGCCCGGCCGCCTATTTTTTGCAAGACGCCAACCTCTTTGCTGCCGACGCGATGATGAAGGGACTCTCCGAGGGAGATCGCGTGGCGGTAGCGCGATATACGGACGCCCCGCTTGGAATTATGGATTTCACGACAGACAAGGTATCGGCGCAGGCCGCGCTCAGCAGCATCCGGTTTAATTTGGGATTCGCGGACCTTAATCTTTCAAGCAGCCTTGGCAACGTGCTGGATTGGCTGGAACGCATTCCGGGAAAGAAAACGATTGTTCTGATTTCGACCGGGGTGGATACATCGCCCCCGTCCGCATCGGCGGCGCTGCAAACGCGATTACGGCTGGGCGACGTGCGTGTCCTGTGTGTTTCCACAAGCGGGCCGCTGCGCAACGGCAAGCAGGGGGCCAAAATGAAGATTCAGCAGACACAGGACGAGTTTGCGGCGGCGGACCGGCGATTGAAGGCGATTGCGGAGCTTACCGGCGGGCGCGCGTACTTTCCGATGAATGGCAAAGCTTTTCAGGAAACATACAAAGAGGTAGCAGAGATTGTGCGTCACGAATACAGCCTGGCATTTGCGCTGCCGGCGACGGATGGAGCGGTTCATTCGATTGACGTGAAAGTGGACAGATCGGGTCCAGGGGGAAAATCCGCGCAGTCTGCGTATCGCGTGGATCACCGGCAGGGATATCAGGCGCCGAAGGAATAAGCGCGAGAAGCGCCCCTAGTCGAATTCTTTCATCATGCGGGCCATTTCGATCAGGCGGCGGTCGACTTTGCCGAAGACGGTCTTGTCTTCGAACGAGCCGTCACCATTACGGTGTCCGGCTGCGTGGCCGGTGAGGAGTTCAATTCCCTCCTCGATGCGCGCCACGGGCCAAATGTGAAATTTTCCGCTGCTGACGGCGTCGAGCACATCTTCGCGAAGCATTAGGTCTTCCACGTTGGATGCAGGGATCAGGACGCCTTGCGATCCGGTCAAACCGAGGATGCGGCAGACGTCGAAGAAGCCCTCAATTTTCTCGTTCACGCCGCCAATCGCCTGGATGTCGCCTTTTTGATTGAGCGAGCCGGTGACGGCGATGTCCTGGCGAAGCGGAAACTCGGAGAGCGCGGAAAGCAATGCATAGACCTCGGTGGAGCTTGCGCTGTCGCCGTCGACACCCGAGTAGGACTGTTCGAAGCAGATACTCGCGGCCAGGGAAAGCGGCTTGTCTTTGGCGAAGCAGCTCCGCAGATAACCGGCGATGATATGCACGCCCTTGTCGTGGAACCTGCCGCTTAGATTCGATTCCCGCTCGATATTGATAAGGCCGGCTTTTCCGAGGGCAGCGCTGGCGGTGATTCTGACAGGCTTCCCGAAGGAATATCCGCCGATTTCCAAAACGCTTAAGCCGTTGACCTGGCCGACACAGTCGCCCGAAACGTCCACCAGCAAGGTTTTTTCCTCGATCATTTCGCGGATCCGGGTTTCCACCAGGTTGTGGCGCTCCATCTTGGAAGCGATGGCGGACCGCACGTGGGCCGCCCGAACCACATTTTCACCGGCGGCCGCGGAGGCATAGTGCGCTTCGCGAGCCAGGTCGGCGATATCCACGAAGCGTGCAGTGACTTTATTGCGGCGGCCGGCTCGTCGAACACCGTATTCGAGAATGGCGGCGAAGGCGCCGCGATCGAACGGAAAGAGATTTTCTTTTTCGCTGAGGGCGCGAAGGCGTCCGGCGTATTCCTCGATCACGCCGTCGGTCATCGGCATTTCTTCATCGAATTCAACGCGGACCTTAAAGATTTTCTGAAAGTCCTCTTCGTATTCGTACAAAACTTCGTACAGATCGCGATCGCCAATCAGGATGACTTTCACGTTGATTTCGACCGGCTCTGGCTTCAGCGCCGTGGCGGTGAACGGATAGAAAACTTCAAGCGGCTGAATTTCCAGGCGATTGTGATTGAGCGTGCGTTTCAGTGCGCGCCAGACACCCTGTTCGGAAAGCGCTTCGATAGCGTACATGATGAGGAAGCCGCCGTCGGCGCGAAGCAGCGAGCCGCCGCGAAGATCCATAAAATCGCTGGACCAGCCGCCGCGCGCGTCGTAGGCACGCTGAATGGTGCCAAAGAGATTGGCGAAGCTCGGCGTCGTCTCAAAGATGACCGGCGAATTGTCCTCAGAGTTGTGCGCCAGAATGACGTTGACGCCGTAAACGCGGAAAGGGTCGCGTTCGGGCCCCGGCGATTTCTGCTGCTGAGTTTCGGGAGACTCCGGGGTTGGTTCTTCTTCCCCTTCGCGCTCCTTAAAGGGGCCGAGGTTGTCGAGGATGTGGTGGCGTACCTCCTCGAGGTATTCCGTCATGCCAGATCCGGGATATTTTTCCTTCAGCTCTTCAATCACACCATCGACAAGCACGGAAGCGGCTTCCTGCTCCAGGTAACTCAGCTCGCTGGCCAGTTCGCGCGAAAGGGTTAGAGTCTTGCGATAGACGACCGTAAATTCCTGGCGGAACTGCTCGTACTTGCGCTCAATTTCTTCGGCAACGCCGGTTTCCAGTTTTCCCTCGTGCACCATCTTGGAAATATCCTCGATGGGCACCATCTGGCCTTCGAGAACGGGGAAAATCTCCGGCAACGCGACGGCGCCCACCTGCATGTGGCCGAGGGCGAACTGGTCGCGGGCGATGCGGCGGGTGAAATCGTCCATCAATTCTTTTTCGCGTACGGAAAAGCGCTCGACGATGCGCCCTTTCTGGCGCTGAAAGGGTTCGCCTTCGAAGACCTGCGGGATGCGCCGCCGCAGGAAATCAATTCCGGCCTGGACGTCCTTCTTAAAGGCATTGGCCGAACCTCGCGGAAGAACGAGCAAGCGAGGACGATCCGGAATCTTGAAATTGTTCACGTAACAGCGGTCCATCGAGGGTTTGGTGGCCGGATGGAGCTCCTCGATCATCTGAGCGATGGTGCCGCCTCGACTGGTGCCCGCCAATCCGCAAACGAAAACGTTGTAGCCCGGCGCGGAAAGTTCCACGCCCATTTTCAGGGCACGCAAGGCGCGCTCCTGCCCGATAAAACCTTCGCGCTTTTGCGCCTGGGCAGTGGTCTCGAACGGAATGCGAGAGAGCTCGCAGCGCCAGCGAAGCTTCTCCAGTCCGAGTTCTTTCGGCTTGCTCATGTTCATTTCGGTCGTTTTCGCCATTCGAGCGCGTACTCTAGCATACAGGGAAGCCGGAAGCGCTGAATTTAGCCCGGGGCGATGGCAAGAAGTTACGCGCCGGCTCCATCCAGTTCGTCCCGGTGTTCCGTATAGACGCGGAAAACACCAAGAGCGGCCGCGACAATGGTCGGGCCGGCGACCAAACCGAGCAAGCCGAACACCTGCAGCCCGCCCAGAATGCTGATGAAGAGCAACAAATCGTTCAGACGCGTGCGGTTGCGAAGCAGCAGCGGGCGCACCAGATTATCCGCCAGCCCCGCCACCCCTCCGCAAATAATCACCACCAAAAGCGCCTTTCCCCAACTACCATTGAGGCCCAGCCAAAGCGCCGCCGGCGCCCAGATCAATGCGGAGCCGACAACTGGCACGATGGAAAAGAAAGCAATCAAGACGCCCATGAAAACGGGCGCGGGAAGGCGCGTGAGGGCAAAGGCCGTGCCACCCAGAACCCCCTGGATAGCGGCGATGAGCAGGGCCACGGCAACACTGGCAAAGATGAGGTCACGCGATTCCTTGAGCATTTGATCCTGAATGTTTTTTTCGAAAGGAATCAAGTGCCGCAGCGCACGCAGAATCGATTCCCCGTCGCGGAACACAAAAAACAGGGCGAACAGCAGGATGAAGAGATTGACGAAAAACGAAAAAAGGTTTTTGAGCATCCATGCGAGGCTTCCGGCCAGATACGATGCCACCTTTTCCATCCCCTGTTGAACAGGTCCCATGAAGTCCAGGTCCTGCAGGGATGCGGGCAAGTGATGGCGGATGGCGTCGGCCATGCTCACCGGCACCACGACGCTTCCACCGCTGATCAAGCTGCGAATACGGACCGTGATTTCCACCGCTTCTCGCCCAGCGAAAAGCAACACCGTCAGCACCGGTACGATCAAGACCAGCGTGACACCAATCGTTGCCAGAAGCGCCGCCTTGGTGACCGAGAGGCGTTTGTTCAAGAGAAGAAATGCCGGGAAAAAGAAGATTGCCAGCACCGCGGACCACGCAAGTGGAACCAAAAACGGGGCGGTGATTCGAAAGACCAGATAACCGAGCAAGAGCAGCGCCCCATAGGAGAGTACCGTGGTTAAACGGTCACTTGTGGTCGCGTTCCGATTGGCTTCGCTCATCTGCGGTATATAATTCCTTTCGGTCTCAGATAGCTCGGTAAAGTGCAAGCACCGCCGGTCGCCAGGTCGCTCGCGCCAGGGGAACTGATTTTTCCATGATGGCACGCCTAATGCCGTTCAATGCCGCGCAGGTGCGTCTCCTTGCTGTACTGGCTTTGATCAATTTTGTCAACTTTGCGGACCGCCAGGTGCTGAATCCGCTTCTGCCATTGTTGCGGCAGCATTTCAGTGTGACGGACTCGCAACTCGGATCGCTGCAAACAGTGCTGCTGATCGTGCTCGCGGTAGCGAGTATTCCTTCGGGATACCTGGCGGACCGCTTCAGCCAGCACACGATCATTGCCGGCGGAGTCCTGTTCTGGAGCCTTGCCGCCATGTGCAGCGGCCTGGCGCCAACCTTCACCGCGCTTTTTGTGTGCCGGGGACTGGTGGGGATCGGTGAAGCAGCGTACGCGCCGGCAGCCCAGGCGATGATTTCCGATTCATTCCCCGTTGAGCATCGAGCCCTCACACAGGCAATCTTCGCTTCGGGAATGCTGCTGGGCGGCGCGGCCGGACTGGCGCTGGGCGGAATTATGGGAGAGCGTCATGGCTGGCAATATGCCTTCCTGATTGTTGGAGCCATCGGAATTATTCCCGGTCTTTCGGCTTTCAAGCTGAAAGAACCTCCAAAGCGGCCACGGTCGGAAGTGGTTTCCATCGGGCGCTTGTTAAGTGTGCCAGCCTACGTAGCCATGACGATTGCCGGGACCTGCATCTCGTTTTCGACGATCTCGTTTGTGACGTGGGGCATCGACTACGCCACAAGCTACAAGGATTTCAGCCTGAAAGAGGCGGCGCTATCATTGGCGGTGATCGCGCTGCTCTCGCTGGTGTTGGGGGTCCTGGCGGGCGGTTATTTCGCGGACCTGGTACAGAAGCGGTTGGCGTACGGACGGATGCTGGTGATTGCCGGATCGCTCATGGTGGCCGCGCCATTCCTGCTGCTAGCGCTTCAATCGGATGAAAAGTGGGTGGTGCTGGCTGGATTTTTCGTCGCCAGCTTTTTCATGGCCTGGTATCACGGGCCTACCACCGCGGTGCTGCACGACTTGACGCCGCAACGCGCGCACGCCACGGCCATCGGCGTCTATATGTTTGTGACGCAGATCGTGGGAGCGCTGGGGCCGTTGTTGATCGGCCGGATTTCGGATACCTCGGATTTGCTGGTCGCTTTGCAGGCGGCTACAGCTGTGATGGTGTTCGGGGCGCTGCTGATGCTGGTGGCGATATATTTTGTTAAACGTGACGGGCTGCACCATCCGCGGCTGGCGGCGTTCCGTGCGGAGGATGAGGCTTATGCGGCGGCACACCCGGTGAAGGGTGATTAAGGCTTCCGGAAAAAAACAAGATTTCAACACAGAGGGCACAGAGGAAGCGCGCAGAGTCCACAGTGAAGAAGGCCCTTAGAGTGAAGGCGGATTACTTGATGCCGATCATTTTGATCAGGCGCATCACTTCTTCGTGCGGCACGTCATAGAGGAGACGCTCATCCTCTTCTTCCAGGCGTTCGCGAAGATATTCCGCGGCGATAAAACTTGCTTCCCGGTCGGTAAGGTCTCGGCCGGTCTTTTCGTGAAATTCAACAAAAGCGGTATGCGCGAGGCCTACGATGCGGCCTACTCCATCCACTTCGAACTTTGCGTCGATGGTGTCGCTGTGGCGCGTCGCAATGGCGTTCCAGATGTGAGAGAAGCGGCAGTCGTAAACGTGGCCGCTCAATTTCGAAGTCACTTCGAAGGCGCCGATGAACTGATTCATCGCGCCGGTATTTGCGAGTACGGGGAGAGATGGCACTGGAATCCTCTTTTTCCTGGAACGTTGCGGCATTCTGAAAGCGATGCCGTGAAAACGCCGGCTTTTAGTGTCCGATTCCTGTGGCAGCGTGTCAATGCCGCGGCGGCAACTAAGTGAGCCGGTGCAATCCGACGGCCTCGGCGGTGACGTCGGTGTACTTCAGGCCCGCCCCGGTATTGAAGAGCACCACGCGGTCTTCAGGTTTCAGGAAGCCCGTTTGCAACAGATGATCGTAGGCGACCGTGGCTGTGGCGCCTTCAGGCGAAAGGAAGATGCCTTCGTTTTTCGCCCAATCCTGGAGCGAGGCGAGGATCTGCTCGTCAGAAAAGGAGAGGGCGACTCCGCCTGATTCGCGAAGAATCTCGAGCATGATGTAATCGCCATAGGGCTTCGGCACGCGCAGGCCTGAAGCGAAAGTGGCCGCGTTGTTCCACATCTGACTGGCCTTCTCGCCTTGTTCGAACGCCTTGGTGACCGGAGCGCATCCCGCGGATTGCACAGCAATCATTTTCGGACGCTTCCCGGGTTTCACCCAGCCGAGTTCTTCCAGCTCTCCAAACGCTTTCCACATGCCGATCAGGCCGACACCGCCGCCTGTCGGATAAAAGACCGCTGCGGGATACTCCCAGCCGAGCTGCTCGACGAGTTCGTAGCCCATGGTTTTCTTTCCTTCGATGCGAAAGGGTTCTTTCAACGTGGAAATATCGAACCAGCCTTCCTTCTCCTTGCGCTCGGCCACTATTCGGCCGCAATCGGAGATCAGGCCGTCCACTAAAGTAACTTTTGCGCCGTACATCGTGGCTTCCACATAATTTGCGAACGGCACATCCTTGGGCATGAAAATGTTGGCTTCGATTCCAGCGGCGGCGGCATAAGCGGCCAGCGCGCCGGCGGCATTGCCGGCGGAGGGAACGGCCAATTTTTTCAAGCCGTAATGGCGAGCCATGCTCACGCCAAGCGCCAGGCCGCGCGCCTTGAAGCTTCCGGTGGGGTTGGCGCCTTCTTCCTTTACATAAACACCAGGATAGCGGCGGCTGTGCAGCATCGGCGTCCAGCCTTCACCCAGGGTGACAGGCGCCACATCCGGCAGAACGCTGCGATAGCGCCAAAGGCCTTTCCACGGGGAGTCCGTGGCGGCCCGGGCAATTTCCTGGCGGGCGGCCGTGCCGCGCAGTGGAGCGAGATCATAGCGAACGTAGAGCGCTCCCGCACACTGGGGGCAGACTGTCTGGGGCTTCTCCGCGGAAACGTGTGCATGGCAGCGCGAACATTCAAGGTGGCTGATTTTCGGCATGTTAAAACGATAGCAGCAGCAAAAAGGAGCGGCAAGTTTCTGCGGCAAGTTGTGAAAGGACTTCTCTCCGCCTCGCGCGGCACGCTATGATGTCGCCGCTCTCTCGATCAAATCAATTTTTCGCGGGATGGTGCCTTGCCAAATAATTCGCCGAACGCAGGCTCAGTTTCATTGGTGGCTGGCTTGGTGCTGTTCGCGGCCGGGGCGCTGCTGGCGCCGATGCTTCCGGCTTACGGAATGTTTCCCGCCCTGCGCTGGAGCGGCTTGCTTTTGCTCGCCTACGCGGGCGTTCGAGGGAGATCGCTCACCTATTGGATTTTCGTTGCGATGCTGGTGGGATTCGAATTGGGAATCGACCGGCCGGAATTTGCGGTGCATCTCCGCGTGCTGGGCGATATTTTCTTGCGGTTGATCAAGGTGATCGTCGCGCCGCTGATTCTGGCAACGCTGGTGACGGGGATCGCCGCCCACGGCAACCTGAAAAAAGTAGGGAGAATCGGGCTGAAGAGCTTGATCTATTTCGAGGTGATTACCACGATCGCGCTGTTCCTGGGAATTGGCGCGATCAACCTGACGCGGGCGGGCGAAGGTGTGCGGCTGCCTGCACCCGTGGCCGATCAGGCGGCTGCACCCGCGGCGGCGTTGAAGTGGGACGATTTTCTGCTGCATGTTTTCCCCGAAAACATAGCCAAGGCGGTTGCCGACAACCAGATTCTGCAGGTGGCCGTGTTTGCGGTGCTCTTCGGGATCGCACTGACGTTTGTGCCAGAGAAAACGCGGCAGCCGATGCTGGCGCTTGCCGAGTCGCTGGCGCAGACCATGTTCAAGTTCACCAACATCGTGATGTATTACGCGCCGATTGGGGTTGGCGCGGCAATGGCTTACACCGTGGGGCACATGGGAATCAGCGTGCTCTTGCCGCTGGGGAAGCTGGTACTGACGGCGTACGGAGCGCTGCTCGCGTTTCTTCTTTTGGTTTTGCTGCCGGTGGCCCTGCTGGCGAGAATTCCGCTTGCTCGTTTCCTGAAATTTGTGGCCGAACCGGCAACGATTGCTTTCGCCACCAGCACTTCGGAAGCGGCCCTGCCGCGCGCGATGGAGGCGATGGAAGAGTTTGGCGTGCCGCGGCAAATCGTGGCGTTCGTGATTCCCGCGGGCTACAGCTTCAACCTGGATGGTTCAACACTGTATCTTGCGCTGGCTTCCATCTTCATCGCGCAGACGGCGGGCATGCACATGTCGTGGCCGGAGCAGCTTTTGATGGTGTTCACGCTGATGCTCACAAGCAAAGGCATCGCCGGAGTGCCTCGCGCGGTTCCCGTGGTCTTGCTGGCCACGGCGTCGACGTTTCATCTTCCCACCGAACCAATCTTCATCATTCTCGGTGTGGATGCGCTGATCGACATGGCGCGCACGTCGGTCAACGTCATTGGCAATTGCCTGGCCAGCGCCGTCATCGCCCGCTGGGAAGGCGAACTGCAACCGGCGAACGCTGCAGGGCGTAATCAGTAGATTTTGATTTAGACTTCCCGGAACCTTGTCTGCCGATTATGGCAGCAACGTGACTCCGGCCCTCCTGGCTGAAATTTGCAGTGAGCGGTCCAAAGTCGCAAGTGGAAGCCGTCGCCGCAAGGCCAATTCCAGATAACTCGCGTCGTAGGCCGTCAGCGAATGCGTGTGGGCAGACGCGAACAGAATGCGGACAATGTTGCGAGGACTCTCGGCGGCCAATTCTAGAGCCCCGGACAGCAAAGTCTCGATTTCGTCGCAACAATCCGAAACATCCGATGAACTAAGCACCCGCTTGCGCTCGGCAGTGACCAGGCCGTTGGCCATCTCGAACGCCCAAAGACCGGGCACGAGCGCGCTTTGCCCTTTCAGCAATAAACTTCTAATTTCTACCGCAGCAACGGGTACAGGGTTGTCCACGAACCAGGACAATGAGACAGAAGCATCCAGGATGAAATTGCTCACATCCGGCCTTCTTCAATCAACGACTTTACGGTGACTCCGCGCACCTTCTTCGCCCGGCGGCGAATCTGTTCGATTCGGTCAAAAACCTCTCGCAGGTCAATCTTTTCGCTGGGCGCCGGGCCGATGGAGGCGACGAGTTTGCCGCGCCGCGTGATGCCGATTCGTTCGCCTTGAGCCGCGCGCTCGACTAGTTCAGAGAGCTTCTGCTTGGCTTCAAAGAGTCCCACTTTTCGCATAAACTGACCTCATTAGTAATCTAGATTATCATTCTAGATGATTTATGAATGTCAAGCAACTCCCTTTAGGAGTTGCTTGGAACTGGTTACGTTAGCGGGCGGCGAGGGCCGGGGTTTCTGCCTTGATGTAAACGCCCAGGGCCGCGCCGACGCCGGCTCCCGGCGACGCACGGTGCCCCTGGTCGGCGAGCGATTTTTCAATGGCGGCGAGGAGTTGCAGCACGAAAGGCTTCTGGCTGCAGTAGCCCATCAAGCCCAGGCGCCAGATCTTGTCCTTGAGTGGGCCAAGGCCGCCGGCGATTTCGATATTGAATTCGTCCAGAAGCTGGTTGCGGAATTTTGCATCGTTAACGCCGGACGGAATCATGACCGCGGTGACGGTCACCAGGCGGTCCTTCGGATTCTCGACCAGTAGCTTCAAGCCCAGCGCCTCAACGCCGGCAATCAGCGCCTGCTGATTGAGCTTGTGCTTTGCCCAACGGGCTTCGAGGCCTTCCTCTAACACGATGCGCATCGCTTCACGCAGCGCATAAATCAGCGAAATCGGCGGCGTGTGGTGATACAGCCGGTCTTTGCCCCAATAATTCATCGCGGTGGAAAGGTCGAAGTACCAGCTCTGCACCTTTGACTTGCGATTGCGGAAGGCTTCTTCCGCGCGCGGGCTGACGGTGATGGGCGACATTCCCGGAGGCGCGCTGATTGCCTTTTGCGAGCCGCTGAAGCAGATATCGATTCTCTGTTTGTCCACGTGAAGCGGCACGGCCGCGAGAGAGGCGACCGTATCAACAACGAGCAGCGAGCCAAACTCATCCGCTATTTTGCGGAAAGGATCGATGTCCGTGAGGACGCCGGAAGAAGTTTCTCCCTGGGCCAGGCCGATCATTTTGATCTTGCGGCCCTTCGCTACCTTGCGCACATCTTCTGGGTCCACGGGTTTTCCGTAAGGCGCTTGGACGATGTGCACGGTTGCAGGCGTGTGCTGTGCGATCACGTACATGCGCTCGGAAAAGGTGCCATTCACGCAGCAGATCGCCTCATCGCCCGGCTCCAGCGAATTCAACACGGCCGCTTCAATGCCGCCCGAGCCGGAAGCGGAGAGCGGAAACGTGACGCGGTTCTCTGTCTGGAAAATCTGGCGCAGCAAGGTCTGCGTCTCGTCCATGCACCCGCGAAACCAGGGATCCATGTGGCCCACAAGCTGGGTGGCCAGCGCGCGATAGACCCGGGGGTCGATGGAGGAGGGACCCGGCGTCATCATCAGGCGTACGGGAGGATTGAGTTCACCGATGGGGTTGGACATGTCTTAGCCTCGCGATGGCTTCGCTTACAACCGAAGCGGAACTACCAGTGTCCCGCAGGGGGGAGTGGGGGCGCAACCGACAAATTGGCTGGATGAGGTGGCCCGCCTTCGTTAAAGTTACGGCGGGTGGACGGAGGAAGGACTCACCGCAGAGACGCAGAGGACGCCGAGAGGGAGCGCAGAAAAGAGGTCGTGTCTTGAGTCGTCGTAAGCATTGGTCGGACCAGACTCCCACCCAAGAGTTCTTAGCTCGCAAAGAGTGTGCCACCCGCCCAGTGCGGCATTCGCTCGTGATAAAATCCCACGTTAAGGGGGAATCATGATGGAAATCCGAGAAGATGTATGCCCCATTTGCTTGGACCCAATTGGGCCGGACGAACCAACGGTGAAGGCGGATGGGCGTGAACTTCACCAAAAGTGTTATTTGGCGGACGCGCCAACCGCAAGGGCCACTACAACCGTTCCGATTGCCGTCGCTGGTGCAATGGTAGAGCAAAGCGGTGAGCAACGGAGGCTGCTCACCCCCGGAAACAGATATTGCCCGGCCTGCGGCGGCAGTGGCCAAGGTACAACGACCACGCTTGCGCGACGTATTTGCGAGCGTTGTGGCGGAACCGGCCAAGTTGCGACGATGAGCACCGAAACATGGAATAAAATTGACCGGCTTGTCGGCAAAATTGCGGATCGGGCAGCCCGGAATAATGACCAAGAAACCTATCGTGACGCGGAC
>Ga0137415_10003636_pt1 | contig 15324 bp, 16 predicted proteins | sample CZODoug3_1_1_16f_FD_183082 | JGI IMG/M metagenome (GOLD analysis project Ga0137415, IMG submission 183082) | Vadose zone soil fungal communities from Angelo Coast Range Reserve, California, USA - CZODoug3_1_1_16fungal (Hybrid Assembly) | ecosystem: Environmental > Terrestrial > Soil > Vadose... | reverse complement strand
GCCAGCGCTCCCTCGACGCCCTGGCGACGAATCCACGCGGCCACGTCGCCGTACTGGACCTTGGCCTGGCGCATCAGCGCAAAGTACGGGCTCCGGACGTTTCCGAAGACGGCTCGCGCCATGATGCGGAGGAAGGACTCGTCACGCCGCGCGAGCTGATCCTTCAGGAGCCTGTGACAATCCTCGGCCGTATAGGGCCGCCCCAGGAACGCCCTGAAGTCTCGCGCGAACCTCACGGCCATCCTGAGGTCATCCAGCATGAAGGCGCCCCTCGTGAAGGAGCCCAATCATCGACGACGTCGCTGATGTCCCGCTGTCAACCGCGCTGCCGCCTCCCCGCGACGGCCGGCGACAGTCGACGACCACAAAGTGACCCGTCCACCGCCGCGTCGGCAGGGCACCGAGGAGGCGGTCCAGCAAGCCGTAGAGGCGGCGGAGCCCGGCCGCGAGCCGCGCGTGCCCGCCGCGCGCCGCCCACTCCCCGAGCCAGAGCCCGAGGAGCCGCGGCATGTGGAGTAGGTAGCCGCTCGCGCACACCTCGAGGCCTTCACGCTCGAGGACGGCCACGAGGCGCGCGCGCGAGAGCGTCAGCCCGATCGGGAACGGGATGAGACCTCCAACAGGCCCCGTGAGCCGGTAGACGAGGCGGCGAGCACGGAGGATAGGGTTCGCGGGGTTGTCTAGCGTGACGAGCAGGTGCCCACCCGGCCGGAGCACGCGCCGTATCTCGCGCAATGCGACCGCGATGTGCCGCGGGTCGGCGAAGTGGTCGAGCGTCGACGGGGACACCACGAGGTCGAACGCCGCCCGCCGGAAGGCAAGCGCGCGGACGTCGGTCGCGCAGGCTGGGCCGGCGGCGCTCGGCCAGCGCCGCGCGTGAGAGAGGATCCGCGCGGAAACGTCCATCAGCACGTAGCCTCGGGCGTCGAGGGCGAAGCGGAGCGGGTCGAAGCCGCACGCCTCCTCGAAGGCGTCGGTCTTGAGGATTCGCCGGGGCGTCCGAGCGAGGGCCTGTGGGGCGCGCACGTGCAGCCACGCGGCGTACGCGTCGGCTTGATAGCGGAACCACGGATTGGACGGATGAGCCTTCCAGGCTTTCTCCCACTCCAGGTCCCAGTCGACCACCGCGCGAGATCGGGCTGTCAACTGCTTCCTGCTCGCCCGCCCTGATTGGCAAGGTGGCGGACGCGGTGGAACTCGAATGTGGACAATTTCTGCTTCGCATCGCCGGCGCCTGAAGCATAGCCAAGCAGTTCGCCCAACGCGCTCACGACCAGACCCAGCATCAGGGCCGGCAGGACTTTGAGCGGTTGGTGACGCGGACAGACCCGGCGGGCTCGCCTCAGAATGCGCCAGGAACGCACCAGCGGGATGAACGGCGCGCCACCCGCGTAGAGCAGTCGGCGAAGCGGTGACCAGGAGCGGCCCCGAGCCGCCGCAAACACGCGCCCGCTGTGAAATTGGGCCGGTATCCAGGAGGACAGACGCCCAAAGTTCACGTGGGAAACCTTCGCCGCCGGTTCCAGGTAGAGCTGATGGCCCTTCGCGCGCAGATCCCAGTGGAGAACGCTTTCGGCTTCCAGCATCGCCTCAAGATCTGGCCCATAGTCCAGGAGAATCGCCCGTTTGTAGCTGCTGTTGTGCCCCGGTAAGTGGTCGATGACGCCGGCGGGAGCGGGATCGAGCCAGGGCGCGTACCCAAGAAGAGCATCGGCCCAGCTAATCGAGCTGTCCGGGTTGGCATTGTGCACGACTGGTCCGACGGCCGCCCAGGGCTGCCGATGCGCGTTGATCAGCGCTTCGGCCCAGCCCGGTTCCGGATAGCAGTGATCTTCGGCGAGAACCACGACCGGCGCGCGCGCTTGACGAATGCCCGCCGCGTTGGCCCACGCGATGGACCGTATCGGCCCAACTTCGACCACCCGAACCAGTAAAAAGTCGCTCACTTCCGCTTCGTCGAGACCGAGCCCGTCGGCCGATGGGGCGACGATCACCACCTCGAGGCGGTCTCTGACATCCTGAGCCCGAATATGCCTGAGCGTCTCGCGAATCGTGTCGTAGCAATCCTGGGTGACGATCACGACTGACATCTCAGCAGAACTCTGGTCGCTCACCGTCATTTCCACTGCCCCGTTAGCATGATCGGCCGTTCCTGTTCCATCAGACCTCGTCTGGCTGCTACGCGGGCGCGGTCCGCCAAGGCAAGATAGAAGCGACCACCGCAAGCTCGCTCTTGGTAAGTTCTCCGAGCATCAAGAACGCAACCAGGACAACGCTGCTAATGACCAGCAGTTTCAACAACACCAAGAAGCCGGCGACAGGCCAGAGGACACCCAACGTGTAGGCCAGGCTGCTGACCACGACGCTGCGGCCGAGTGTCATGGTGGGGGGAGCAATCTGCCAGAGACGATGAACCGCCAGCACAGCCGCCACCGCACCCAACCCGGCGAGCAGAGTGGTCACCATTGAAGCGCCGAGAGCCCCGAATCGCGGGATCAGCCAGCGCTCCCTCGACGCCCTGGCGACGAATCCACGCGGCCACGTCGCCGTACTGGACCTTGGCCTGGCGCATCAGCGCAAAGTACGGGCTCCGGACGTTTCCGAAGACGGCTCGCGCCATGATGCGGAGGAAGGACTCGTCACGCCGCGCGAGCTGATCCTTCAGGAGCCTGTGACAATCCTCGGCCGTATAGGGCCGCCCCAGGAACGCCCTGAAGTCTCGCGCGAACCTCACGGCCATCCTGAGGTCATCCAGCATGAAGGTGCCCCTCGTCCCTTTACTGCGCCTCGGCCCAGGCCAACATCCGCTTCGGAAACAGCATCGCTCCATACATGCCGAGCATCTCGACACCACGCGCCGCAAGCGAGAGCGCAAGCACCAGCATGAGCAGGGCCCAGCGCCGAGTTGGCCGCAATCCAAGATGTCGGCTGAACCGGAACCAGCGAGGGACGTCCAGCCCGACATACCAGAACATCGTAAGGATGGGCTCGAAGGGCCCTGCCAGCATCATCCATCGGTTCGGAATGTTCCGATGGCGCCGCCTCAGCGTGTACTCCTCCCACCCCACCCTCAGACGGAACGGGTAGAAGAACCAGCCCAAGGAGAAGCTGTGCGCGACTCGCTGCTCAGGAACGAGGCGGACGCAGGCGCCGCTCGAGGTGAGAGTCTCGTAAAGCAAGGCAATCCCGCAGTTCCGGCCCAGCGCTGTGCTGAACGGATGCGCACGGAAGACGTCGGAGCGGAGCGCCAGATTGTGAGCGACGAGCGCCGAGGCGGTCGGCTTCTTCGAGATCCGCTCCGCGCCGACGACATGACCGAACGAGATTGAAGCCGCCGCGTGCAGGATCGCTCGCGGCGTCCTATGCCCTCTCTTGTCCCGGAACGTCGAAATGCCGGCCGTCACGTCGGCTCCGCTCCTGATGGCGCGCACGATGGACGAGATCCACCCTGGCTCAGGGTAGACGTCGGAATCGATGAAGGCCAGGATCTCTCCGGACGCCTGCGAGGCGCCACTGTTCTTCAAGGCGTAATACAGGGCGCCATTGGCCTCAACGGTCACGAGGCGACAAAAGGGTGTGGCCTTCGACTCCAGCGCCCGCCACCGTCGGCGCTGCACTCCCTCTGCCGCTACCAGCACGAGCTCGACTCGCTCAAGCGGGTAGTCCTGTCTGGCGAGCCCATCGAGGACCTCACTGATGGACGTCGCCAGGGCCACTTCGTTGTATCCCTCGATGACGACGGAAACGAGCGGCTCCATTCCTCTTTCCTCCTTCCCGCCCCCTGCGCCGGAGAAACTCGTGGCCCTGAAAGGGGTGCGCTATCGTGGAAGACTCGACGCGGGGCCTCGGTTGGATCGGGCGCCCTTGGGGATCAGCGCCTGGTAGAGCTCGAGGAGCCGATCGAAATAGGCCTCCACTCCAAGATGGCGGAGCGCGAATTCGCGGGCGCGCCGGCCCGTTTGCTCGGCCAGATCACGGTCCCGCAAGAAGCGAACCAGCGCTCGCGCCAGAGAGTCCACGTCATTCGTTGGAACCAGAGACCCGGTCTGTCCATCCTGCACGAGACTAGACAGCCCCCCCGAGGCAGTAGCGACCACCGCGGTGCCCCGCATCATAGCCTCTGCTGCGACGTTGCCGAAGGGCTCACTCCAGCGCGAAGGGATCGCCTGGACCCAGGCTTTGGCGACCGATCGCTCCAACTCGTCACGCGTGAGATACCCGAGCAGCGTAACGTGAGACCTGAGCCCGAGCGTCGCGACGAGTTGCACGAGGCTTGCCCGCTCCGGCCCGTCACCCGCCATGACGAGCCTTGCGTTGGGGATTTCGCTTACGACGTGACGGAAAGCCCGGACGAGAACGTCGGCACCCTTCTCACGTGACAGCCGGCCGGCGAACGCGACCATGGGAGGCAGTGAGAGGGGCGGCCGGGGCGCCATCACCGGAACGCCGTTCCCCATCAGCTCTACGGGTTCGATGTCGTCTGCGATCAGCTGGTCCCGCACGGCGTCACTGAGCGCGATGACCCGGTCGAAGACGTGCCGCCATCGCCGGAAGAGCGCGCGCTGCGCCATGAGTGGCACCCAATCACGCAGCGGCAGGCAGCCGTTACGGTAACAGGCCGCACCCGCGGGGACCGTGCACGGGGTGTTGTCGGGCAGCAGCTTCGTTCCAATCGGGCAGACGGAACGGTACCAGCAGGCGTGATAAAGGGTGGGCACACTCCCGAGCAAGGGCAGTATCAGGGGGGAAAGTTGAGTCAGGAAGATCCTGACATGGACGACCTCGGGCCTGAACTCTTGGAGCGCGTGACGGAGCGTGAAGTAGGCCCATGGATTGGCCGATTGGAGGATCGTGCGGAAGCGCGAGTTCGTGCCGAAGCAGACGTAATCGGCCGCCGTCCCTTCGCGCACACCGCCGGCCGCGCTTGCGAACAAACGGACATCGTGCCCGCGCTCGCGCAGTCCCTCTCGGATTCCGAGCATCTGGATTTCGGCGCCACCCTTGGGCGTTGCGTAGTCGTTCACCAGCAGAATTCTCATGTTGCGACCCCCAAGGCCCCGCCCGCCAACAATGGGTCGTCACCTGCTTCCTGCTTGCCGGGCCTGATTGGCAAGGTGGCGGATGCGGTGGAACTCGAACGTGGACAATTTCTGCTTCGCAACGCCTGCGCGTGAAGCATAGCCGAGCAGTTCACCCAACGTGCTCACGACCAGACCCAGCATCAGGGCCGGCAGGACTTGGAGCGGTTGGTGACGCGGACAGACCCGGGGCAGTGATCTTCGGCGAGAATCACGATCGGCGCGCGTGCTTGACGAATGCCCGCCGCGTTAGCCCACGCGATGGACCGTATCGCGCCAACTTCGACCACCCGAACCTGGAAAAACTCTCTCGGTTCCGCTTCGTCGAGGCCGAGTCCATTGGCGGATGGGGCGACGATCACCACCTCGAGGCGGTCTCTGATGTTCTGAGCCCGGATATGCCTGAGCGTCTTGCGAATCGTGTCGTAGTGATCCGGGGTGACGATCACGACTGACATCTCAGCAGAACTCTGGTCGCTCACCGGCGCTTCCACGGCCTCGTCAGGATCATCGGCCTTCCCTGTTTCATCAGACCTCATTGGGGATGCGGCGCGGGCACGGTCCGCCATGGCAAGATAGAAGCGACCAGCGCACGCTCGCTCTTGGTAAGTTCTCCAAGCACCAAGAATGCGAGCAGGACAACGCTGCTGATGACCAGCAGTTTCAGTAACACCAAGAAGCCGGCGACAGGCCAGAGGACACCCAACGTGTAGGCCAGCCCGCTGACCAGGACGCTGCGGCCGAGTGTGATGGTGGGGGGAACAATCTGCCAGAGACGGTAGACCGCCAGCATAGCCACCAACGCACCCAACCCAGCGAGGACAGTGGTCACTATTGAAGCGCCGAGAGCCCCGAATCGCGGGATCAGCACGAGGTGGCCGATGACGGCCAGCGGCACCAACGGCCCGGTCAGAATCAAGGCCCAACGGGGCTTGCCCGCAGCCGTCACGATCGCGATGGCGACCGAGATCATGACCAATCCCACTGCCCCAAAGATGAGCATCCCCAACAGCTGGGCAGCTGGTAGAAAGGTCGTGCCGAAGAAGAATCTGACAATCTCGTGGGCAGTCCCGGCGATCATTGCGGCAACGGGGAGCAGCCCTAGGACCGCGCGCATGGCATGGCGACTGATTTCCCTGGCCAGACTCGCCCGACCGTCGCGTAACAGGCGACTCAACGTCGCCAGGAGCAGAGGTGAAAATGAGATGGCAAAGAGACCTGGGAGCAACGACAAATTCTGGGCAGCGCCATACATGCCTGCCTGCACCGTCGTTCCCCCCAGAACCTTGAGAGCGAACAGGTCCAGCCGGTTGTAACAACTCAGGCTCAGCGCCGACAGGAACAGCGGAAGGACATAGCGCCAGAATAATGGAGGGGCGGAAACAGGCGGGTGGTGAAAAAGCGAGAGACGAACATAGCGCTGGCCAATGGTGAGTTCGACCAGCGAAGCACCAATGCTTCCCAGGATCGCACCTGACACGGACAAGCCTAGCTCAACCAATAGGACAATCAGGAGTAATCTGGCGATCCAGCGACCGGCACTCATGAGCGCTCCCTGAGCGAAGCGACCACTCCCCACAAGAACGCTCCGGTACGCATGGGCGAGGCTTGCAAGCGGAATGTCGAGAGCAAAGAGGCGCAGGTAGCCTGCCAGCGCCGGCTCGTTGAGCAATTGTGCGAGCGGGACGGACAGGAGAACAAGCAATCCAGCCGCGCTGCCGCTGACGATAAGATGCAGCCGAGCAATGGCGGATCCAATTGGGCGCCAGTCCTCAGCGTTGCCGACGAACTTGATGGCCGCCCGCGAGAAGAGTGAGTTAATGCTCACCTCGACCGAGACCACCAGGGTGGCGGCAAGAACAAGCAGGCCATAGCCCTCCGGCCCGAGTCGGCGAGTGAGGAAGGCGGTGGTGATGAGGGCCGTGAGCGGAAAGAGTGCCTCGGCCAGAAAGACGCGGATGCTCCCCTCCACCATGTGACGGCCTGGGTGCGAAGACAATGGCGTCAACCGTAGGCCTCCACGCCTTTGTCATTGTCGACGCCGACGGCACATCCGATCAGTTCTCCTGCATCGTCCACGGCTAGCCGCTCATTCATGTACCAGCCTTCTGCCCCCTTCCCAGAAATACCCAGCCGCGTTTGCGACCTGCGTGCCCACGAAGAGCGAGGCAAGTAACAGCGCCTGCGCGCCTCGTGTATGCGAGAACGGATATCGCAACAGATTCCCATAGAACGCAAACGGTTCTATCGGGATACGGCCCGCCCCCCGCCGGGCGCGAATCCGATGAAAACAGAAGGCCCCACGCCCGTACCAAAAATGTTGTCGCCAGAACGCGCGAAATGTCAGGGCGTGGGCGTGGCCAACTACGGCCTCCCGGGCATACGTCATACGGTAGCCGTGGGAGAGCCAGCGATCACAGAACTCACGGTCTTCTGCGGCAGCACCAGGAAAGGTCGTATCAAAGCCGCCGATGGCACGGAAGCGGGCCGCTGCCAGGGTCAGGTTGTTCGAGGTGAGGAAACGCGCTCGGGCAGGATCGACATTGTAGTAGCAGTACAAATAATCAATAAGGTGCTGACTCGCGCTGGAATATGGATTATCAGGAAGCGCATTGATCGTCCGACCGCCTATGACACAATCGGGATCCTTGGCGAAGCGGACAGCGAAGGTCTTGAGCCAATCGGGGGCAGGCCGACAATCGTCGTCAGTGAAAGCGAGGAAGGTTCCTCTTGCTCTCATAGCCCCAGTATTCCGCGCAGTCGCCGGACCGGCGTGCGGTTGTCTGAGCAACGTCGCGTCAAGCTGGTCACGAAAGGAAGCAACCACTTCGTCTGGACGGGTCTCACCGCCATCATCCACCACGATCGCCTCGAAGCAGTCCCTGGGGTAGTGCAGATGAGCGAGAGCCTGCATGCAGCCGACGAGTTGCCCTGGGCGATTGTGCGTCGGGATAACGATCGAGAACATAGGCTGTTCCTGTCCCATGAGCCCCTCACGCGGATACTACGGCACCCGATCCACGATGCGCGAGCATTGGAATCTGCGACTCAGCGACCACGTCTTCATTCTTTCAAGCCGAAGCTTGATGTCGATCCACCCCTGCACTGTTGTAGAGCGCGTAGGTTTTCGGTCGAACACCCCAAATCGACCGAAATCATCCTGGGCTGCGGCCGTGGCTAATGTGACTCTTCACGCGAATCATTCGATAAGGAGCCCGCGTTCACATGGAGTCACATGAAGATGCCGGTTCATTTCAAAATAGGAATAGCGTTCCGCTGTTCTCCCCAGTCCGATCGCGTAGCCAGCCGCCTCCCCTAGGGCATGGGGCAGCAACCCTGCCAATATTGCGGGGATGACTCTAGGAATCAGCGCAGTTCTCCCGACCTGGCGAACGGTGCGCAACGTCCTATAAAGTCGTACGACTGGGATGAGTGGGAAGCCAGTTATGTAGGCGAGACGCCTCAGTAGCGACCAGTTTTTCTTTTGGGCACGCAACGCGGCGAACAGCCTTCCGCCCCAGAAAGCATGGCGAATGAATGACGACAGGATGGAAATGTTGACATGATTGGTCGTTGCGGTTGCTTCCAGATGGAGCTCATGCCCTTTGGCGCGGAGGTCATCCAACAGTATTCCTTCCGCCAGCAGCATTGCCGCTAGTTCAGAACCGTACCCCAATAGGAGATACCGGCTGTACGAGGTGTTGTGCCAAGGCAACGTGGTGCACTTCCCTGAGAGGGCTGGTTGAAGGCAACAGCCGCTTTGCAAAAAGAGCCCTGCCCAGCTCAGCGAAGTCGCGGGATTTGCGTTTCTCATGACGGGTCCGACAACCGGATATCCTCGCCTGTGCGCAGCGATCAGAGCGGCGGCCCAGTCCGGCTCAGGAAAGCAGTGATCCTCGGCGAAGGCCACAATCGGCGCGCTCGTCCGTGGAATTGCAGCAGCTTTGGCGTTGGCTAGGATTCGGATTTCGCCGACTTCGACAATCTTGTAGCTGTGGAATCCCTCGAGATCGGACTCGATCAGATCAAGCTCCTTTTCTGAGGGGGCGCTTATAACGATTTCGAGACGGTCTTTGATGGTTTGCGCCCTGAGATGGCGTATCGTCTTGCGGATGACCTGATAGTTGTCCGGCGTAACAATGACCACTGACATATCAGGAGAGTCGCTATGATTCACTCGTTCTTCCCCCATCCCCGGCACTGTTGCGAGCGACATCTTCTCATCGGGGCGGACCACACGATGAGGACGACAGCAACAGTGTCTGTCCTGTGTGGGCCGATCTCTCGGCTGCGCAGATGACTTCGAGGCAACGGTAGCCGTCCTGTAAGTCAGGGGCGGCAACTGCATTGCCCCGCACTGCGGACACGAATTGCCGAACGGCCTCGCGGTATGAAGGCTCATTTCGGACAGCAAAATGTTTCTTGAAGACATACGGACCCCTGGATAAGGCCCGCAGCCCGCGGCCCACGCGGTTAAGAAGGGAAAACTCCCTGCCTGCCTCAATGATCTCAACATCCAGGGAGCGATACCGATCGACCGCGAGCTTGCCGGCTTGTCCATAGATCTCGAAGCGATCCTCCTCAACGGCGCACAGTGAGAAGAAAGACTGCACGACGAGCCCGTCGGCTAGCCGGAGTTCAAGCGCGGCGCTGTCGTCCTCGCTGCGATGAGATCGCAGCTCCGCGTAGATCTGGCGGACCTCCTGTCCGAAAAAGAGATGGACCAGATCAACATGATGTGCAGCAAGATCGAGGAGAACCCCGCCACCATTTTGCCGCGTTTGCTTCCAGAGAGGCATAGGCCGGGCCGCGGTCGAAAAGACCGAGCGTATGCCGATCAACGTGCCGAGTCTGCCCGATTGAATGTGCCGGCGGACTGTCTGGAATAGGGGATTGAACCGATAGTTGAAGCCGATCATCCCGACGACCCCTGCTCGCCGCCACGCAGTTAGCACGCTTCGTGCCTCATCGAGATTCGTCGCGAGGGGCTTTTCGAGGTAGATATGTTTCCCGTGTTCGAGCGCAGCCAGGGCGACCTCGGCATGGAGCGCCGTCGGCACACAAATAAATACGGCTTCCACGTCCGGAAGCTTCAGCAGGTGTTCGTAGCTTGCATAGCTGGGAGCTCCGGGCACTCGGCGGCTGGCTTCTCCCCGTCGCTGCAGATCCGGCTCGGCAAGGGCAACGACCTCGACACCGGCCATGCTCAGCAGGATATTGAGATGAATCGACTGAGCGACACGGCCGCAGCCGATCACGCCAACTTTGAGACGCGGGGGCATATGCCTGGCCATTTCCCTAGGCTAAGCTGTGCAAGCAGGCCTTTGTAGCCCCATCCCAGTCGGCTTGCTAGCACGAGATGTTCTGATATGGCACCTGTAGCAATGACGTGGGGCACGCCGGTGCAAGGTCCTAGATCAAATCGGATGCTCGGCGGTCCCTTCCACGTTGGGCCAAGTGTAAGGGCATTAGCTTGCCGCGCGCGGTCCAGATGGGCTCCATTCGTTTAATCTGCAGGGTCTGGGCCTGGCTCCAAACGGCCCGGGCTAGATCGGCTGCTGCGCTGCCGCGTCCGAGCGCTTCTAACACGGTCTCGATCACGGTCCTCTCATCGGCGATCGCGACCTTGGGGCTCACCACCAGGATTAGTCGCGTGAAGGCATCCGGATCCTCTTCCTCCAGCAGCTGGTAGTCCAGCGGACTCCCGCCGAAGCGAGCCGGCAGCACATCCTCCAGGATGTGGATCATCTCACTGCCGACGAGCGTCACCCCTTCGCCAGTCAGCTTCCGGAAGCTGCGGATCTCCCGTAAGTGCTCTGTGAACCCGTAGCTCTCCACCGGGCACCCGCACGACCGGTGTTCGACGATGCCGTAGTCATCCATCTCCACGTTCAGCAGGAGCTTGGGCGTCGATGGCAGCAGGGACGTGAAGGAGAATGCCTTGACGGTAATCCCGGTGCCGGGCACCTGACGGGAATGCTGGGTGAGGGCGAGGCTGTCCTTGTAGAAATGCAAGTCGTTGCCGTCAACTGGGCGGCCACAGCCCGTACCCACCGCGCCAGCTTCCGTAATGAAATAGTTGGGGACATAGCGCGCACCGGTGCTCGTCATTCCCCGAACCTTGGCGGGGGTGGGGGGCTCCGCCCCACCCAGAAAGGTAGCCCCTGTAAGATCCAGTCCTTCCTCCCGGGCGGCATTCGCTACCCGCAACGCAAGGCTGACCGAAGTCCGAATCAAACATGCGCCGTGGGCTCGCAGCGTCCTGGCCGCCCAACGGGCCACAGCCGTCCCATCGAGCGTCCCGAGCTCAGGCCACGGGATGGGCGCCCCACACAATCGTCCGGTCACAACGATGTATTGCGTGGCCAGACGATTCTTGAGAGACGGTGTTAGGTCCTGGTTCGTAACGAGCGAGAACCACTTCTGAGGCGTCTCGCCGAAGCGGGCGGAGTGCAGTATGCTGGCGATCCCACTCGAGGCAGGGAGGATGGGGTACCACATCACCGTGGGGACGCCTAGGACCCCATGCGCATCGTAGGCAAGGATGGTGTTGACCGCCGTCGCGGCCAAGTGGTCAAGATCGAACGCCACCCGCGTTCCTGCGCCGGTGGTCCCGCCACTTTCGGCCTGATAGTAGTGGCTGAGATGCGGGTTATCAAAATCTCGGGACTGCACGGGGATAACCTGCTCGCCGCGCACGATGGGCATGCGCCCCTTGAACTCTTCAAAGGAGACGTAGACTCCGGCCTCCCGTAAGGCCTGGAGCGTCGCTTCCAACCCCCTGGCCCGTACCATCGCCCGGAGGTCCCCCAGCTCGCACCCGGCGAGCTTGAGCAAGGGTCGATACGGGCTACGCGGATACCCATAGACGCCCCGCTCGACCAATCGCAGAAAGTTATTCTCCCGTTCAGCCATGCGGTGGCGCACGATGGCTTGAGCTTCGTGCAGCGAGATCCTGTGGCGCAGGAACCCGCGTAGCCCCCAGGCGAACCGCCCATACATTTTCAGATCAGCCAGCAGGCTCATGCGGGTGCCGTGGTGTGCCTTTCAATATCCTGAGCACTGGAGCAACCGGTCATCGCCGCGGGGCCGCCCCGGGCCGAGCCACGAATGACCAATCAATACTCTAGCCCACCCACGGTAGACCTGATAAACTCCGGCTCGCGCCGCGATCAGGCGCTGGGGCCGGCGGGGACGCCCTTGGAATCCAGGGACCGCAGTCGTAGATACCTGAGGGAGGTCGTTGCGGGAGGCCATGAGCCGCCGGCCCCGACCCGAAACTGGCATCTCGGTCATCGTTCCTGTCCACAACAATCCCGGCGATCACGCCGGATGCCGAGATCATCGTCGTCGACGACGACTCCACGGACGACACGCCGTCCGTCGCAACTCTCATCGCCTGCCCGTCGTCGCGCTCGCGGAAAACTCGGGTCCAGCCGCGGCCAGAAATGAGGGCGCCGGTCGCGCCCGCGGCGCCATCCTCTTCTTCGTGGACGCTGACGTCGTGATCGCCCCGAGAGCAATCGAGCGTGTTCAGGGCACGCACGTTAAGAGGTGGACACTCGGATCCATCGTCCGCACCGACATCGCTCGGCGGGCCTTGCCCTGGTCGCGCCTGATTCTCGAGTCGGGGCATGCGCCTGACGATCTCAACCTCACGACGGGGCAGCGGGTGAGCGCGGGGCTGGTGGGCCTCGCCGCCGCGAGTGTCCCCCTGGGCCTGTTGCGCCTCGAGCTGCTCGGCCTCACACCGGCAGCGTTACTCGCTGTGGCCGTCCTCAATCGCTCGCTCTACGCGTTCTTTCGGCGGCAGGGCGGGAATCGCTTTGCCGTCCTCTCTATCGCCCTGCATTTCCTCTATTACCTCTACAGCGGCCTGACCTACCTCTACGCGCGGCTCGAGTACGGAACCCGCGGCGCCGCGCTGGCCGTGCAGCAAGTTCTCCCGGTGCGGCGCGCGGTGAGGCCTCTGGAACATCATCGCCTGCAATCTCGGCAATCGCCTGTGCCGGGCGGGCGCCTCATCCGATATGCCCGGTACTTCGTTCTGCAGCTGGCCAAAAGCCACTTGACGGGGAAGCCTCTTTGAGCAGATTCTCGGCGCACCGAGCGACTCGCGCGGCACCCCACCTGATCGAGGGCCCGACACCCGGAGCGGCGGCGATGAGGAGAGGAGGTCGAAGCAGGGGAGGTTGTTTCTGAAAGGCACGGCCAGGGCGAACGAGCGACGGAAGGGCCGAAATGCGGTCCATATCGGGAATCCCGGTTAGGAGCCTGCCAAATGGCGACGAACAAGAGCGCGCTCGCGAGAGGGGTCGTCACGGGGACCGTGGCTGGCCTCGGGATTTTCATCGCTACCAACTGGTTGGTCATCAAGGGCGGACCGGCCGTGGGGCCCCATCTCGCGCTGCTGGGCCAATTCTTTATCGGCTACCGGGTCACCTTTGTCGGCAGCCTCATCGGGTTCGTCTACGCCTTCGTCCTCGGCTTTGTCGTCGCCTACGGCGTCAGCGAGATGTACAACTGGCTGGCCGATGCCCGGGACCGCCACGGGCAGACGCGCTGAGGGACGGGACGACTCCGGCACGATCGTCGGCGAGCCCGCATTTAATACCTTCTTCTCCCGGCGGCCATCAAGTTCGTTAGTAAAGCTGAGGACATGCGCCAATCGGATAAGGCGGGCGGGGCCCGAGCGGTTTCGGTGGCCGTCGTGACCTTCAACACGCGGGACTATCTTCGGGCGTGCCTCGACTCCGTCCTCGCCGAGGCGCCGGGCGAGGTCCTGGTCGTCGACAACGCCTCGACCGACGGCACCCCTGACATGGTTCGGACCGAGTATCCGCAGGTCGCGCTCTGCGCGAACACAGCCAACTACGGCTACGGGCCGGCGGCCAACCAGGCCGTAAAGAACTGCCACGGGGCCTACGTGCTCCTCCTGAACGGGGACGCCACGGTGACGCCCGGCGCGATCGGAGCACTGAGCGCCTACATGGATCGGCATCCCGAGGCCGGCGTGGTCGGGCCCCTGTTGCGGCATCCGGACGGCTCGCTGCAGCGATCGTACTTCCCGTTTCCGGGCACGCTCGGGTGGTTCCTCGAGAACGAGCCGCTGGTGTGGCTGCTGCGCTGCCTGCCGGTCGGGCGTGAGCGCTTCCTGTGCTTCACGCCGCCCACCGTGGACCGCGTCGTGCCGTGGGTGCTCGGGGCCGCGCTGCTGCTCCGGCGGACGGCGTTCGAGGCGGTCGGCGGGTTCGAAGAGTCGTACTTCATGTACTTCGAGGAGGTCGATCTCTGCCTGAGGCTCCGCGCCATCCAGTCCCAGGTCCACTTCACGCCGTCGGCCACGGTGCTCCACGTTCGTGGGGCGAGCACGTCCCAATGCCGGGAGGAGATGCTCATTGCCCACTTCCGTAGCTCCGAGCGCTTCTACCGGCGGCACTACTCTGAGCGCCGGGCCTGGTTCTGGATATCCCTCATGAAGCTCAAGATCGCCATGCGGCTCGTGAGGGACGTCGTGCGCCTCGGGGTGGGATCGGACGAGCGCACGCGAGTGATGCTGACCCAGCAGCTCGACGCGTGGAAAACCGTGCTGCGCGGCCTGCCGGAGTACCCCGGCGCCGCACGATAGTGTCCCGTCCGGGATGGATGCCAACATGAAATCTTCGGAACGCTCGGTGGCCGGCGGTAGCGATAGCGCTCCTCGGAGCCTGATGATGAGGCTGGGCGATACGTACGCGAGATCCGACTCGCGGCACCTGCGCGGCGCCCCGGCGTCGGTCGCGACGTGCCCGATATCGGCCGCGGGAGGCGGCCCGGGGAACCAGGCACATATCGCCAGTCTGATCTGGACGCTGATCCGGACCGACTTCAAGGTCCGTTATCACGGAACGCTGGGCGGCTTCGTCTGGGCCCTCCTCAAGCCGGTCAGCATGTTCCTCGTTCTGCTAGCCGTTTTCTCCTTCATCTTCGCCCCGACCGATCCCAACTACAGATCCAACCTGATCCTCGGCCTGTTCCTGTGGGAATTCTTCTCTGAGGGAACGAAGACGGGTCTGGTCTCTCTCTTCGCCAAGGGCTATCTCCTGACGAAGACCCGCTTCCCGCGCTGGATCGTCGTGGCGACCTCCACCTCCAATGCGGTCATCACCCTGCTGGTCTTCACGATCGCCATCCTGGTCTACCTGGCGTGGGCGGGGCGGTTTCCGACTCCCTCGAGGCTGCTCCTGTTCCTCGTCTATGAGATCGA
>Ga0137415_10003635_pt1 | contig 15325 bp, 10 predicted proteins | sample CZODoug3_1_1_16f_FD_183082 | JGI IMG/M metagenome (GOLD analysis project Ga0137415, IMG submission 183082) | Vadose zone soil fungal communities from Angelo Coast Range Reserve, California, USA - CZODoug3_1_1_16fungal (Hybrid Assembly) | ecosystem: Environmental > Terrestrial > Soil > Vadose... | reverse complement strand
CGGCCTTCGAACAGCAGGATCGACGCACCGCTGGCGGCGCCTGGGTGAAGGCGCAACAAACCGCCGGTGTGCACCGAGCAGTGAGCGGGCGCTTGGAGGTAAGCGTGAAGCAGGGCGTGAATGACCCTCCTGTGCTAGTGGGAGCCGACACGAAAACTAAGGCGACGCGAAACATTTGGGACCCAAACCCGCAACTCAAAGACATCGAATTGGGTGAGGCCACGGTTTACGGGTGGAAGGACAAAGGGGGCCGGAACTGGATGGGGGGCCTGTTCAAACCCGTTCCGTACGAGCCAGGTCATCGCTATCCGCTCGTCATTCAGACCCACGGCTTTTCGACGACCGAATTCAGGCCGTCGGGTGTTTTTCCGACGGCATTCGCTGCTCGAGCGCTGGCGGGTGCGGGGGTGGCTGTGCTGCAGGTGAACGCCTGCCCGATTGCCGGAACACCTGAAGAAGGCCCGTGCCACGTCGATGGCTACGAGACCGCTGTGAGCCAATTGGTCAAGGAAGGACTGGTGGACTCAGATCGAATCGGCATCGTTGGTTTCAGCCGGACGTGTTTCCATGTGATGGAAGCATTGACCACGAGTGCACTGCACTTCAAAGCCGCCTCTATTACAGACGGCGTCATGATGGACTACATGCAATACCTTCAGTCGGTGGATGATTTCGGAAACAGTGTTGCGAAAGAATACAATGAGATGATGGGGGCGCCCCCGTTCGGAGACGGCTTGCGGCTTTGGCGGATGCGCTCACCGCTTTTCAACATAGACAAAGTACAGGCGCCACTGCTCGTTGTCGCCGGCGAGGGACGTTCCACGCTCCTACAGATGTGGGGGCCGTACGCTGCACTGCGCTACTTGAAAAGGCCGGCCGAACTTGTGGTGCTCAACACCGAAGAGCACGTACAAAGCAATCCTGCTGCGCGCCTGGTATCTCAAGGCGGTAGTGTCGACTGGTTTCGGTTCTGGCTGCAGGACTATGAAGATCCCGATCCCGCCAAGGCCGAGCAATACACGCGGTGGCGCGAACTTCGGAAGCTGCAGGTGGCCCAGGATGCGGAGCGGGCCAATAAAGGCAAAGAGCCTTCGGCGGTGCACTGAGCAATGGTCTCGTCGATCAGCCCCGTCCATAGCGGCGCTGCAATCGCATGCGGGCCCTGCGTGACGCTGAAGCGTGCCATCGAGCCCGGTCAGGTCCCGGGGTATGGGGAAGGGGCTACGTCCTGATTGAGAGTCGCGCTGCGAGGTTGCGTTAGAGGAAGGTTGTAGTGTGCACAACGCTGCACCGTGCATGATCCTTGGTAGCCGCGGAACGAAGGTCTCGATGGCGGCGCGACATACCGTTGAGACATTCTGGATGATTGGGTCGTCCGGACATCGAAGAGTCCCACAAGCATCTGTTCTTTGCTCCGATGCTCGCCGCGAGAACATATGCTTGTGGGGACTTTTGCGGGAATCAGGCGTGCTTTTCGCTGCTTAGTCGTGACAAACGCAACGGTCACGCGGCGAGGGAGGGCGCGTGACTGGCGGGAAACTCCCCCATTTTTCTCACTCACACAGATTCACAAAGACCCTACCTTGAATTGTGGCCGTATCCCGTGAGGAAGGCGCGGACTGCCGCCCGAGCGTAGCGTTCGAGCTGGGTTTTGCTGGAGCGGTGATCCCCGGTGAACATGGCCTTGTTCACCGGTATCCACAGCAACAGTCCGACGAAGTGGTTAGCCGCCAGGAGCGGATCATCTACTCGCAACCGTTGGTGGTCGGCAAGCCGCTCGAAACAGATTGCCAGCGTAGCGAGTACCCGCTCGAAGCCTTGCTCATACCAGGTACGGCCCACGTCAGGAAAACGGTCGGAGTTGGCGATCACTAGTCGTCGTAGCCGTAGCGTCTGTGGTTGCATGAGCACGGTGATGAACCGGCGGGCGAGCTCGGCCAGATCGTTCTCCAGATCGTTGCTTTCTGCCAGCGTGTCGGCCACCAGCCGCACAAGGTCGTCGACCCGTTCCGTAGTGGCGCGGACGATCTCGGCAAAGAGCCGCTCCTTGTCGGCGAAGTGCTTGTACACGGTCGGCTTGGACACCATGGCCAGGGTCGCGATGTCGTCCATGCTTGTGCGGTCGTAGCCCTTGTCCAAGAACAAGCTGGTGGCTGCCTCCACGATCGCCGTCCGCTTACGGGCCGACCGGCTCTCCCCATCCGATCCCATGTAAAGGATTCTCTCTGAACAGTGCTTGACCGGGGAGACTCAATTTGATCAAACTATACTACACCGTTTAGTGTACTCATCAGGGAAGGCTTACGCCCATGGATCCACCTGAATCTGCGATCTCGAGCCAGCGCCTCTGGGGCGGCCGCATCATGAGCGGGTTGCCGGCGCTGTTTTTTCTGGTCGACGGGAGCATGAAGCTCTTCAAACCGGCTGTCGTCGTGGAAGCGACCAGACAGTTGGGGTACCCCGAATCTGCCATTGTTGGCATCGGTTTGGCCTTGCTCGCCAGCACCTTGCTCTACCTGCTACGGCGCACTTCCATCCTCGGCGCGGTTCTGTTGACGGGCTATTTGGGCGGTGCGGTTGCGACGCATGTGCGTGTCGAGGCTGGCTTGTTCAACATCATATTTCCGGTAGTCGTCGGTGCGCTGATCTGGGGTGGCCTGTGGCTGCGCGATCGCCGCGTGCAGGAATTGTTGCCGGTGCGCGCGCACTCGTTGTGATCGACCAGCCTGCGCCGGGAGCAAGACCATGAAATCCGTCACAACATATCTCAGCGACGGCAATTGCCGCCAGGCGATGTCGTTCTATCAACAGTGTCTCGGAAGCGAACTCCAGCTCTACGCATATCCTGATGCCCAAGGTCAGCCGTCATCTGACCCCGCGGCGAGGATCAAACATAGCCAACTGTCGCACGGCGGTGGAACGATCCTCGGTCAACATGCCTTGGGGCGCGCGCTTTGGCATGCTCACCGACAAATTCGGTATCCAGTGGATACTCAACTGCAACCTGCCTGGGTAAACACACCGAACGCGACCCGCACGTTTGAGGGGCCAGCGCCGGAGAACCAAGCTCGGGCAAATAGACCTCATCAGCACTATCGCCGAGCCGACCAACCGCATCACGGTTGAATATCGCTGATGTGACCTGGCCTCGTGGCCTCAGGGGTGAGGATTCCGTTGGAGAACCTCACCCGGCAGCTCAGGATGAGGAGTTTCATTCGGCACCATCCAGTGTAAGACGCCTTCCGCGCCGAAACCCGAACCTGCTCGGGCTCTCGCGCACAGCTGCTTGAACCAACCCCCAACTTGGGTCATCGTGACCACACGCATCCACACAATCATGTCCTCCCACCCCAAAGCGGGCCTCGGGCCCCAGGCTCAAAGCCACACTGTTCGCACACGGCTGGATGACCTCGCGCGCCGCTACTATGCGCCGCTGGCGACCTTCTTTCGCAAGCGCACACACAACGCGGCTGAAGTCCAAGATCTCGTCCAGCAAGTCTTCCTGCGCCTGGCCCAACACCGGGAGCTTGGCGATATTCGGAACCCCGAAGGCTACATCTTCCAGACCGCCGCCAACACGCTCAAGGACCATTACCGTCATAACGCGGTCCGCGAGCGGTTCTCGAAACAGCAGATCCCCACTTCGAATGCCGCAGATTCGGACATTTCCCCTGAGCGCGTCTTACTAGGTCAGGAAACCGTCGCGCAGCTGGCAGGGGCCCTCCGCCAACTGCCCGAGCGAACCCGGGACGTTCTCATGCTACGTTGCTTCGAAGGTCTGAGACACGCGGAAATCGCGCGACTCCAGGGTATTTCCGTTCGGGCCGTCGAAAAGCATATGGCCAAAGCGCTCGCACACCTGAACCAGGTTCTTGAGCGTGATACCAGGGAGTCAAGGTGATGGGCCACGCAACACGACGCGAGCCTTTGCGCGAAACCGCCGCTGCCTGGCATGACCGAGTCCATCGCGACGACGTGACCGAGGAGACCCGCGCTGCATTCGCGCTCTGGCTCGCCGAATCGCCCGAGCACCGCGCCGCGTACGAGGAGATCGATCGCACCTGGACCGCGCTGAAGAGCACCGCCCACGAAGCTCAGATCCTCGCGCTGCGCCACGAGACCGCTTTACGCCTCACGCGCCGAACATCGAAGAACGCTCATTCTCTGACTTGGGCCGCCGCCGCCGTCATTCTTGTCGTCTTAGGGATGAGTCTGGCGATGCTGAGCACGCGCTCGAAGAGCGACCGTTCGCCCATTGTCCTCCTTCTCGATGCGTTCCGTACCCATGGCGACGGCCGATACGCCACCGCAACCGGCGAGCGCCTTACCGTCACGCTCAAGGACGGCTCGCAGCTCACCCTTGACACCCAAACAGAGCTTAGAGTCGCCTTTACCCCAAGTGAGCGCACCATCCGTCTCACTCGAGGCCAAGCTGTCTTCGAAGTAGCGAAGGACCCCCGCCGCCCCTTCGTCGTCGAGGTCTACGACCGGCGATTGATCGCCGTCGGTACCGCTTTCGACGTCCGCCTCGACGGCGTGCAAATCAACGTCACCATGATCGAGGGAACCGTTCGCGTCGAGCGCACGACGGACCTCGATGCGACGGCGAACGCGCGTTCGGCCGCAATCCGAAGCACCTCGGCGAGCCCAAAATCGGGCAGCGCACGTCCAGAGCTGGGTGCATCGGCAACCCCGCAACCGGTGGTGACCACACTCACCGCCGGTGAGCAGCTCACGGTCGACAGCGAAAGCCAGGACCACGTCAGATCCGCAGACCCCGACCGCGTTACCAGCTGGCGCCGCGGCCAGGTCATCTTCGATAACACCCGCCTCGGCGATGCCATCGGCGAGCTTAATCGCTACTCCGACACGAAGATCAAGCTGTCCGATCCCGCGCTCGCAGACCTGCGACTCAGCGGCGGCTTCGCGACCGGCCGCCCCACAGTATTTGTCGAAGCGATTACGACTTACTTTCCCATCCAGGTGGCCAAAGCCGACGAGCGCGCCGTCGTCTTGAGCGCGCGCAAGTGATTCCGAGGTTCGGCTTTTCGCCTCCCTCGCGTCTTACTCCCCGATACGGCGCCCCGGAGAGGGCGCATGAACGCACGGGGAGCAAGTCACGATGCGACAACTCAAAGCAGCCGCCGTGGGCACAATCCTTTCGATCTTTTGCACCTTCATTCTTCTGACGACCGCCTACGCGCGAGCCGATCAGCCGGCTCCGCGGCCGTTCGATATCAGTCCTCAGAGCCTTGCAAGCGCCTTAAGCGAGTTCGCCCGCCAGAGTCAGCAGGAGATTCTCTTCGCTCCTGAGGTGGTGGCGCAGAAGCTGTCGAGCGGTGTCCGCGGCACCATGCAACCGCTTGCGGCCCTGAAGCTGCTTCTCAAGGACTCCGGGCTCGCGTTTACGACTACGCCGAACGGCGCGATTCTCGTGGGCACACCACCCGGCAGTGCTGCGAATCCCCTCTCCTCAGGCGGGGAGAGGGCGACCGGTGAGCAATCCACCAAGGACGATCAGAAGGCCAAGGGGTCCTTCTGGGACCGCTTTCGCGTGGCTCAGGTGGATCAGCGAAAAGCTTCGAGCGATAGCTCGGTAGAAAAACAAGACGAACAGGTTTCCAGGAAGAAACCTGAGCAACTCGAAGAAGTCGTCGTCACCGGCTCACGTATTCCGCTCGTGGCAGGACAAAAACAGGTGCAGCCGGTGCGCAGCTACACCCGCGAGGACATCGCGCGCAGCGGGCAGACCACGATGGGCGAGTTCCTGAATACGCTGCCGGATGTGTCGAATTTTGCTGATGGGTCCCTGAGATTGGGGTTTGCCGGAATGCAAACCGTACAGCTGCATGGGCTGCCCGTTGGGACCACGCTCACCTTGCTCGACGGGCGGCGGCTGGAGACCAATATTCTGGGTCTGTTCGATCTCAGCAACATTCCGGTGTCGGCGGTCGAGCGCATCGAGATATTACCGGTGGGCGCCTCCGCAATTTACGGCGCGGATGCACTGGCCGGAGCGGTCAACACCGTCCTGCGAAAGGACTTCAACGGCTTTGAAGCGAATGCCACCGTGGAACACGCGGTGGGTGTGACGGACGCCAGCGGGAGTCTGGCCTGGGGCAGGCGCTGGGAGCGTGGCTCTCTGTCCCTCATCGCTGACTATCAGGAACGTGGCGAGTTGCTGGGGACGCAACGCGAGCCGACGTCATTGACCCATTTCCCTGCAAACTTTCCCGCCTTCGCGCTTGGAAACGACACCTGCGCTCCGGGTAACGTCTATTCGCTCGACCCCAGCAGCAATCTTCCCGGGCTTTCTTCACCTGAAGCGGGCATTCCGGCAGGTATCACCGGAGTTCCGACTCAGCAACAGTTTGCGGCCACCGCGGGGAAGCTGAACGTCTGTAATGCAACCCGGTACCACGACATCACGCCTCGATCGCAACGGGAGGGAGCACTGCTGTCGGCGCACTTCCAGGTTGCGGAGTCGGTGGATTTTTTTGCCGAGTTCCTGTTCTCGCATCGATATCTGCGGAACCAGGTTGGCCCGCAGATACAGGTGTCTCAGTCTTTTTTCGGCACGGTCGCAGCAGACAATCCCTACAACCCGTTCGGCCAGGCGGTGAATGTGAGTTTCGTCTACCCCGGCGCGGGACAACAGGAAGCCCAGTCCACGTCATTGATCCGGCCGATGATCGGGGTGCGGGGCGCCGTGTTCTCGGACTGGCATTACGAAGCGACCGCCTATCTGTCCCGGGATCGCATGCATGACGTGGATGTGCCCACGGATTTTCAGAAAGTGTCCAACGCGCTTCTGTCTTCCGACCCGGCTACCGCGTTGAATCCCTTCACCAGCGGCGCGCCGGGGACCCCGCAACTGCTGGGCTCACTATTGCAGGATCCTGCCGCGGGGTTTACGGATTTTCTCTATGACGATCGAGTTGTGAACGTTCAGGGCATCTTGCGCGGTCCCGTGTTGCATCTTCCGGCCGGCGCGCTCGAGGCTGTGATCGGTAGCGAGTACAGCCAGGATAAGCAGGATACAATCGTCAATGGAGTCCCACCGCTGTTTTTGCACCGGAATAGTTACGCGATCTTCAGCGAAGCCCGCATTCCCTTGCTGGCAGTGGGCGGCGGGCAGCCGCAACACGGCGAGCGTTTGACCCTCACGCTCGCGGGCCGTTACGACCATTCCAGTGATTTTGGCGGCAAGGCCACCTGGCAGAGCGGGTTGCTGTGGCGCGCCACCGAGACGCTGTCGTTGACCGGCAGTTATGGGCAGTCCTACCGGGCGCCGCAGTTGAGTGAGATCTCAGGGCCCCAAGCCACTTTCACCGACTCGTTTATCGGTGGCATCGACCCTTTTCGGGGCAACGAAGCGGTCGTCTACCCACTCACAATTGTTGCCGGACCTAACTTCAATCTGCGACCGGAAACCGGCAATTCCTCCACGCTTACGCTCGCGTATTCAAGCGAGGCGAAACACGGGCTGCGTGCCTCACTTAGCTGGTATGACCTCAAGATCTCAAACTACATCGGCATTCAGAACACCCAGGCTATTCTCGATCATCCCGAGCTATTCCCGGGAGCGGTCATCCGTGCGCCCGCCACGCCTGCGGATCAGCAAAAAGGGTTTCTGGGCCTGATCACGCAGTTCGACAGCACGTTCTACAACTTCGGCGACTTACATGTCGACGGGTTCGATGCCGATGTGAGCTATGCGATCGATACCCCATTGGGCCAGTTCACGCCGTCCTTGGCGATTGCCAATATCTATAAGTGGCAGAGCGCGCTGCTGCCGGATACGCCGGCTATCGATGCCGTCAGCCAAGCGACATTCTTTGGCGTCGGTTGGGCACCCCGTTGGAAAGGCACGGCGGCGCTGGCGTGGAAACGCGGACCGCTCACCATGAATGTTGCGGGCCGCTATCTCGGCCGATATCGGGACTATCAGGAAATTATCCCGAACAACAATGAACTCGGCAACTCCTGGATCATCGACGCCAGTGCCCGCTATGAGGCGGGGCGGGGGCTCGCGGGCAGGGCTCCGTGGCTCGCGGGCAGCTACGTCGCCCTCGGGGCGGTCAATCTGTTCAATAAGACACCGCCATTCTCTTTTACGCCATCTTGGTATGACATCAAAGAATACGACATTCGCGGGCGTTTCCTGCATCTCAACGTGGGTGTGCGGTTCTGATGTATGTCTGAGCGCGCCGATTTGCCCTTTATGTGGGAGCCCTATGCGGCGATGCGCTATCTGCACAAGCCTGTGGACTTGATCCTGCTGAATAACAATGAGCATGTGCTGAGCAATCCCGCCGCGCGCCTCGTGTCCCAGGGCGGCGCGGTGGACTGGATGCGCTTCTGGCTGCAGGACTACGAAGACACCGACTCTTCCAAATCGGAACAGTATGTACGCTGGAGAAAGTTGCGAGATTTGGCCGGGCCTTAGGCCTCATCGTCCGATTTCCTTCATGGCCTCCCGGATGTATCGCGCAATGAACAGCAGGAAGGGTTCTATGGGGATCGAGATGTCGATGCGAGCGCTGGGTTTCAGCAGAATGCGAACACTCTTCTGCGTGGCCTTGCTGCCCGGTGTGCCGTGCGCAGCCGCACTGCCCTTCACGGTCGCGGATGAGATTGGCATTGCGCAATTTAATGATCTCGATGGAGCCGGTGCGCAAGTGAGGTTCTCCCCGGACGGGAAATACCTCGCCGCCTACGCTGAACGCGGGCGATTGGACGTGAACCAGGTCGAGGGAGAGCTGCGTATCTATCGCAGCACCGACTTGCGGGCTTTCCTGCACAGCGGGCGCGATGCAGCGCCGCCCGCGCCGTGGTGGACGATCAGCCGCCAGGCGCCGGAAAGTCCCGCGATCAGCGGGTGGCGCTGGCTCGCGGATTCGAGCGGTATTGCTTTTCTCGATCACGGACCCGCCGGATCGAGTCGCCTCATGTTGGCGAGTTTGCAACAAAGAACTGTCGCGGCACTGACCCCGGCTGGGCAAACAGTGAAAGCTTTCGACGTGCGCGATACCCAGCACTACGCCTATGTATTGGCCAGCCTGGGGCTCGTTGAGAGAGCACAGGGCGAGCATCGTGCGGCGGCGGTGACGGTCACCGGACGCGGACTCGCCGATATTCTATTTCCCGCCGATCTCTACCCCCGCCGTGGCGCGCAGACGGCGACGGATCGCGGGGAGTTGTGGGCAGTAGTCGACGGCCGTATGGTTCAGGTTAAAAACAAGGACGGCACAGCCTTGGCGCTTTTCGAGGAGGGTGAGCTTAATTTCGTGCTCTCACCCGACGGCGGATCGCTGATTACGGCGTTGGCGATTCCCGAAATCCCCGCTGCATGGGAGACCCGCTATCCGCCGCCGTATCCCGCCTGTCCGTATCGGCTGCGGGCCGGGAAGCAGGATTTGCAAACCTTTTGGGGCCCCCTGCCCGTCCTCGCGAGTGAATTCGTGCGGATCGATTTGCGGAGGAGTGAGATAGTGCCGCTGACCGGCGCGCCGACGGGCATTGATGGCGGTTGGTGGTCTGCGGCAGGAGGCAGCCCGCACTGGTCCAAGGACGGCGAGGCGATCCTGCTGCCCGGCACATTTTGGAATGCCGATACTCACTCGCCTGCCCAGGCCTGTGGCGCGCTCTATATCGAGGCGCGCTCCGGCCGCTCGAGCTGCATCGAGCGGCTCAAGGCGCAACTCGAGAACGGTGGATTTCAGGAGGGCTTTCGCTTTATCTCGGCTGTCCAATTTGATCAAGGCGAGAAGCATCGCGTGCTCGTGAGTTTCACGACGCCGGATGGCGCTCCGGGAACTGCTGAATACCGCCAGGATTCCACAGGCCTGTGGCGGATCGAGAAACAAACCACGGGCGAAAAACCTCCGCTGGCGAGCACGAACCTCGAGGTCATCGTTAAGCAGGATCTCAATGATCCCCCGGTCCTGGTCGTCAGCGAGCCCGGGAGCCAGCGTTCCCGTGTTCTCTGGAACCCTAATCCGCAACTCAAAGACATCGCACTGGGCGGAGCGGCAGTCTTGATCTGGAAAGATGCGGCGGGACAGGAGTGGAGGGGTGGGCTCTATAAACCTGCAGACTTCAAGCCCGGCCGGCGCTATCCACTGGTGATCCAGACCCACGGATTTGCCGAGCATGAGTTCAGACCCGCGGGTTTCGCGACCACCGCCATGGCGGCACGCGCGCTCGCCAACGCTGGAATTCTGGTGCTGCAGGTGAGAGAAATCGCCTGCCCATTGGCGGCCCCCGAAGAAGCGCCTTGTTCCGTTGCCGGGTACGAAGCAGGTGTCAAACGGCTTGACGCGGACGGTCTGATAGACCCTGAGCGTATTGGCATCATCGGCTTCAGCCGCACGTGCTATTCGGTGATGCAGATGCTCACCGCCAGCGCGCTGCACATCAGAGCCGCTTCCATCACGGATGGAGTGATGGAGGACTATTTTCAATACTTACAGGCCGTGAATGCCATGGGCGATGCCATAGTTCATGACGACGATGCAACGATCGGCGCCCGGCCCTTCGGCGCGGGCCTGCAAACCTGGCGTGAGCGCTCACCCCTTTTCAACATCGACAAGGTGAACGCGCCTTTGTTGGTGGTGGGAGAAGGGGAATCGAGCCTGCTCTACATGTGGGGTCCGTACGCGGCGCTGCGCGCACTCAAGAAGCCGACTGAGCTGGTGCTGCTCAACACCGACGAGCATGTGCTCACGAATCCGGCCACGCGCTTGGCGTCTCAAGGGGGCAGCGTCGACTGGTTTCGCTTCTGGCTCCAGGGCTATGAAGATTCCGATCCCAGAAAAGCCGATCAGTACGCGCGATGGCGCGACCTTCAGAAGCTACAGCGCGCGCAGGACGCGGAGCGGGCCAATGCGGGCAAAGATCAGACTGTGACGCACTGATATCCCAACCGCCCCACGCGACACTTGCCCCCAACGTGGGCTCCTTTCAAACTTGTAAGCCGTAGGTCATCTCAGTAATTCAGTGAACGATCGCGGCATGCCGGAGACGAACATCCGTACCGATGCCCGCCTTCAGATGGAGAACGTCGGGGTCCCTTCCAGGACCCGGGTCGTGAGACGGGGGGATTCTCCGCTGCGCCACAGCTCAGAGTGGTGCCTCACGCGGTAAGCGAGTGGGCCACCGTCCTCGCGAGTACTGCGTTCCAACGGACGTGGAATGCACACGAACTCCGTCTCAATTGCCGTGCTCGTGGCACTCACTACCGCATATCCGTGCCCGCCCATGTCCACGAACGAGACGTGAGGAGACAGCTCGGCGTTCGACAGCGTGCGCGCTCGCTCCGCGTCCCCGGTCCTCACATATTCGAGGCACGACTGCACCCCGTGTCGCAGCAGCATGTTGACCGTCGGGCGAGGTCCGTCATCGTGGGGTCCGCGTCCGAGGTAGAGGGCCCGCAGCGGATGATCCTGCGGCAGCGAGTGTTCCAGGGCTTCCACCAGCCCCGGCGCCGATATCGAGCCGGTGACGAAAGCCACTCCGACCGGATTGAAGGGGCGAGGGGGGAGCGCCTTCGCGGCCAATCCCGCCCAGAAGCTGTGGCGGTCCCCGGCCACGGTGACGAAGCCCGTGATGCCGTGGTCACGCACGAAGTCATAGATCTGGCCACGCTCTACATACGCCGTGCCGAAGTCCCCGCCGGGGAGGCTCGCGTAGCCGCGCCACGGCCAGGGCTTTGCCAGTCCCGCCGGCAGATTCTGCGGATCGGCGCGCATGTCGAGCGTCCCGATGGTATTGCCCCAGATTTTCCAGGTCGCCTGCGAGTCCTTCAGCCGACCGAGGAACCAGGCCCTTTGCTCCGCGCCCAGAATGGTTTGGGGAGGCCGGTCCTTGCAGAAGTTGGCGATTTCCACCGTCCGGTCCGCCGATGCAATCGTCGCCGGTGGGCGTCCGCCATCGTATGCGCGTCCCGCATCCAGAATCTCCAGCGCCTGTTGCGGGACCATCTCGGGAAAATCACTGCTCGACAGCGCCTCCGCCTCTTCCATGCCGCTGGGCTCTTCTGAACGGTAGCTGCGCTGATCGGTGATGATGAGCTCGATGTGGCGTCCCCAGCGCAGCGCGCGATAACCCCTGAGGCTTGCGAGCGCGGCCAGGTTGTTGGGTTCCTGGCCGAGGCCGTTGTCGTCAAAGCGTGTGATGGGTGCGTCCACGACTTGCGGCGGAGCGAAGCGCTCGAGCGAGCTGTCGTCGGGCCGTGCCATGCGCGCCGGCTGGTACTCGAAGAACGCCTGGTTCGCGGCAACCTTGCGCGTCTGCGCGGGCCGGGTCCTGCCCTGGAACTTCTGCAGTGACTGCCAGCCCCGCCAGCTGAACTCGTGGTTGTCCCACATATTGACGAAGGGCCAGCGCGCGCGCGCGTCCTGCAGGTCGGGGTCATGCAGATACGCCCGATACACCGTGCGGTAGCCCTCGAGGGTCGTGGGCACGTGGAAGTCCGCGATCTTCTCGCCGTCGGGGTAGCGCAGCAGGTCGCGCACGTGGCGGTCATACATTCCCTGCGGCCGGTCCGGCGGATACCAGACGATCTCGTAAATGAAGTCACCGAGGTGCAACACGAAGCCGAGCTGGTTTGCCTCCGCGGCGTGCTCGTCCTCGAAAATCATTCTGCGGTAGGCGTTTTGCGCTCCCAGGTTGGCGTTCTGGCAGCTCACAAATGCAAAGGAGACGGGCCGCGGATCGTCGACACGCGGCGCGGTGATGGTACGGCCCACGCGACTGCCGTTGCCGTCCTTGTCGGTGAAGCGATACCAGTAGCTTCTTGCAGGCTTCAGGCCGCCGACGAGCACGCGGCAGGTCCAATCAGAGGCGGCGGATATCGGGGCCTGGGCTGTCGCGACGACGTGGTGGAACGACGGGTCTTGCGCGACCTCGACACGCAGACTCAGGCGCGCGCTCGGGTCGCGCTGCGGGCAGCGTGTCCACAGCAACACACTGTGCTCGTCCGGGTCCCCGGAAGCGACGCCCTCGGGGAAGCGTTCGCGACGCTCCTGCCAGGGGGCCTTGGAGGGCGCTGCATGACTCGCGCCCCATGCCGCTGCCGCGCCGATCGCGGCAGCCATCTCCATGAAGGAACGTCTGCTGATGATCGGCATGCACGCTGCTCCTCAGGTCGCGGTACGAGCTACCGCAAACGGCTCCCTTACTATAACGCCCGGTGCCGGCGCTGCGGTCGCGGTCGCCGCGGCCGTCGATCGGTTTCACGTCTCGTACTGTTTCCTCACGTTCCGCAGAAGGTCTGGAGCACACGTTCCGACGGCTGGGGCGGCTGCTCGTACTCGGCGACTTCAGGCTGGTCGTCATAGGGGCGCTGCAGAATTCCGAGCAGCTGATAGAAGGGTTCGAAATCGCTGCCTTCGGAAGCCGCATTAAGCGCTGCCTCCACGCGGTGATTGCGGGGAATGAAGGCAGGATTCACGCGACGCATGCTCGCCACTCGTTCGGCGACGCTTTGCGGATCGCACGCCAGGCGCCGGTGCCAATCCCGCAGCCAGTTATTGATGCCAGAGGTCTCCGCAAACAGCTCGCACAGCGCGGTCTGCTCGCCTCGAATCTCCGCCGCGAGAGCCAGCTTGCGGAACGTCAAGGTGAAATCCGCCTCAGCATCCTGCATGGTTGCGAATAGACGCTTGATAAGGTCGGCGTCGCCTTCCACCGCTGATGCGAGGCCTATCTTGCGGCGCATCCCCTCGAGGAACTGCGCGTCGAATTGCGCGATGAAGGGCTGGACGACGTCTGTCGCGAGACTGACGGCTTTGTTGAAGTCGGAATCGATGAGCGGCAGCAGCGTCTCTGCGAGTCGTGCCAGGTTCCACTGCGCGATAGCAGGCTGGTTCGCATACGCATAGCGCCCACTATGGTCGATGGAGCTGAATACCGTGTTCGGATGGTATTTATCCATGAACGCGCACGGGCCGTAGTCAATCGTCTCGCCGGAGAGCGCCATATTGTCGGTGTTCATGACGCCATGGATGAAACCGACCAGCATCCAGTCGGCAATGAGCGCGGCCTGTCGCTGTGCGACCGCCTGCAGCACTGCCAGTGCGGGCACGTCGGCGTCACGTGCTTCGGGGTAGTGTCGTGCGACTACATAGTCCAGCAGCTCACGCACGGCGTCCTGGTCGCCCCGGGCGGCAAAGTACTGGAATGTCCCAACGCGTACATGGCTTGCGGCCACGCGGGTGAGTACCGCACCGGGCAGCACCTCTTCGCGAAACACCTGCTCGCCGGTCGTGACCACGGCGAGCGCTCGGGTGGTGGGGATCCCAAGTGCATGCATCGCCTCGCTGATGAGGTACTCCCGCAGCATCGGCCCCAGCGCGGCGCGGCCATCGCCGTCGCGCGAGAAGGGCGTGAGGCCTGCGCCCTTGAGCTGAAGGTCGCGGAGAACACCGTCGCGCCCTTTGAGTTCTCCGAGAAGAATTGCGCGCCCGTCACCAAGCTGCGGCACGAAATTCCCGAACTGGTGCCCTGCATAGGCCATCGCGATCGGGTTTGAATCGTCCGGCAACTGGTTTCCGGAGAGCATGGCCGCGGCTTCGCGCTCGATGACGTCCGGGTCCAGTCCAAGTTCCTTGGCTAGGCACCGATTGAAGACGACGAGCTGCGGGTTCGCGACGGGCGTCGGACCGACCCGCGCGTAAATCCGGGGCGCCAACGCGGAATAGCTGTGTTCGAACTGTATTCGCATGGGGAGGATCGTATGAGCTCCAGCCGATCTCCGCAGTACATTTCAGCAGATATCTGGCTGCGTGCCGAGCGACATCCTCGTTGTTGAACTTAACTTGATCGACACGAAAGCAACTTGGGTACTCGGAGACGAGAAACTGCTCGACCTTTACGGGTCCGAGTGACGTTCCCCCGTAAAAACCGGAACCCCGGGTGCACTGCGCCTAGACTTAGGTCGCGCGTCCGACGCTGCGCTGGGCTTACCGCGTCGAGATCTCCCTGGATAAAAGCAGGCCCCTCGATCGGGCCTTCCAGCGCACAAAAGGTGCTCAGTGAAAGGCGATCCTCACGCAGCGGGCGCGAGCAATTGCCAGTTCTTCGGCAGAATTACCTCATCGATTGCATGAACGACGCCGTTCGTCGCGACGAGATCGGCCTGCGTGATGCGGACTCCATTAACCCGTACGTCTGAAGACGATACCGCTGCCGTCAGCGTGCTGCCCTGCAGCGTCATCGCATCGCCTGACTTCATGTCCCTGGCCATCAAATCGCCCGAGACGACGTGATAGTTCAGAACTGCCTTCAACCTCGCCGAGTCCTGAAACAGGTTAGCGCACGC
>Ga0137415_10003634_pt1 | contig 15327 bp, 14 predicted proteins | sample CZODoug3_1_1_16f_FD_183082 | JGI IMG/M metagenome (GOLD analysis project Ga0137415, IMG submission 183082) | Vadose zone soil fungal communities from Angelo Coast Range Reserve, California, USA - CZODoug3_1_1_16fungal (Hybrid Assembly) | ecosystem: Environmental > Terrestrial > Soil > Vadose... | reverse complement strand
CGGCACCAGGAGAAATCGTAATTGCCTTTCGGCAAATCGCCGGTCATCAGATCTAGCTCGTAAATCTTGGCATTGCTCAGGCCGCGTCGGCGAAAGGATTCGCGCATCGCGGCAACAAATTTGTCGGAACGCTCCAGCGCGACCACTTCGCCGGATGGTCCAACAATTTCGGCTAGATCGACAGCGGCATAACCCGGCCCGGCTCCAAGATCGAGGATGCGCTTCCCGGTGGTAATACCTGCCTTCTGCCAGCAGTCCAACACCACCGGACGCCAGACTCGGTGTTGCAGCCCGAGTCTGAGCAGCTCCTCATCATGCGTTCCAAGAACGTAGTCCTTCTCGCTCATGTCGGACCATCGCTCCACATGGCGCTCTTTTTCCACTCGATTCTTTTGTCAATACTCCAACAGGTGGATCGAGCAGTCCCTTGCTCGATGTCAAAATTAGGCGGCGAAGCCGCATTTATCTAGCATCGCCCGACGGAGCGGTCGATCCACCTAAGCCTACCCAACGTTTAACGTTCAACTGCCATACCAACGTCCAATGCAGGAAGGTGCTGCGTGTGATAATATTATCCATCGAGATGAAAACGGTGTGGCGCGTTTTTGCTTATGTGAAGCGTTATCCGTGGCTCGCGGCCGGAATGCTGGGCTGCGCGATCGTCGGCACGTTGATGGTGATTGTTTTCCCCGCGGTCACGAAACGAATCATCGACGATGTCGTTCGGCAAAATCATCCGGAAAAATTGGTGCCACTCGTTTTGCTCGCAGCCGTGGCGTTTCTGCTTCAACACACGTTCAACGCGCTGCGGATTTTGTTGAATAACACTTTTGAACAAAAAGTTATTTTCGATCTGCGCAGCGATCTTTATTCGCACATTCAATTGCTGCCGTTGCGTTGGTTCGACAATCGCGCCACGGGCGATTTGATGACGCGCGTTCTGGAAGACGTGAACGCGGTCGAGCGCGTCTTGATCGACGGAATTGAGCAAGGCGTGGTCGCGATCTTGCAGGTGCTCATTGTCATCGCTGTCATGTTTTATTTTAACGCCAAGCTGGCCTTGCTCGCGCTGACGCCGTTCCCATTTTTGATTGCCGGGGCGTTGACTTACACGTTGACCGCGCATCGGCGGTATCGGCTGCAACGTCGCGCTGCTTCCGCCATGAACGCGCTCTTGCACGATAATCTCTCCGGCGTTCGCCAGATCAAAAGCTTCGTGCGCGAAAACGAAGAGCACGCGCGCTTCAACCGCGTGAGCGATCAACTGCGCCACGCCACATTGGTGGTGATGCGGGTGTGGGCAATGTACAGCCCGTCAATGTCGATGCTCGAAGCCTTTGGCGCCGTCGTTGTCCTCGCGTTCGGGAGTCGCGCCGTGCTGACAGGTGCTATGCAAATTGGCGATTTGGTTGCGTTCCTCATGCTGACGGCATTCCTGTACGATCCGGCAAGCCGACTGCATCAGCTCAATCAACTCGTGCAAGCTGGACGCGCCGCCGGCGAGCGTGTGTTTGAGATTCTCGATGAACCGATCGAGCCGGGTTGGGTCGACAAGAAGACTTCGGCGCGCGTTGCAGGCGATATTCGCTACGAAGATGTGAGCTTCAGTTACACCGAAGGACTTCCCGCGCTTAATCACGTTTCTTTTCATGCCCCGCCTGGCGCAACGATCGCGCTGGTTGGCGCGACCGGCGCCGGGAAGTCAACGCTGGTGAATCTGCTCGTTCGCTTTTACGAGTTCAGCAGCGGCGAAATTCATGTCGATGGAAAGCCGATCCAGGAATACGGGCTGCGCGCGTTGCGTGAAGCAATCGGCGTGGTGACGCAGGAAAGTTTTTTGTTCAACGGATCGATCCGTGAAAACCTGTTGATGGGAAAACCGGGCGCGACCGAAGTAGAATTGTGGCGCGCGGCGGATGCGGCGAACGCTCGCGGCTTTATCGAGAGGTTGCCGGATGGTTTGGGGAGCGTTGTCGGCGAGCGCGGAGTGAAGTTAAGCGTGGGCGAAAAACAGCGGTTGTCGATTGCGAGAGCGCTCTTGAAAGATCCGCCGATTCTGATTCTGGATGAAGCGACCGCGAGTGTGGATACGGCGACGGAGCGGCTGATTCAGGAGGCGCTCGAACACCTGATGTTCCATCGCACCTCGATCGTGATCGCGCATCGGCTTTCAACAATTGTGCACGCGGACCAGATTCTCGTGCTGGATCGCGGACGGATCATCGAGCGCGGCAGGCACGATGAGCTAATCGCCCGCGGCGGAAAGTACGCGCGGCTTTGCCAGCAAAGTTTACTCGAAACGCGCGAGGAGCGCGCAGCCCGGGAGATCGATGAAGTAGTGGCAGGGCGAGACTCCGTCGAGCCGACTGAAATCGAAAAGGAAGTTTCGTCGTTAGATCGACAATAAATATTGCGTCGGCTCCGCGGAGTGTCGTCCTACCGACATTTATATTTCGATCTCGCGTTTAAGAACCGCGTTCGTGGGAGAGCGCTTGACACTTTTGCTCGCAATCGCGGTAACCTTTCTGCAAAAAGGCTGCCGTCTTCGTTGTTTGCGCAGGAACTAGCTCTGGCTCGATGCGGTTTCCATTAATGATTCGTCGATGACGGCGCGGAGGGCGTGGGCGCCGGAGAAGGCGGAATCATAATCGTCTGTCCGGCCTGCAATTTGCGGCCGTCCTCGATTTGATTGAACTTTTGCAGTTCTTCCACGCCAACTTTGTACATCTTGGCGATGGAAGTGAGCGTCTCTCCGCGCGTGACGGTGTGCGTGTTGCCGTTGGCGGGTCGGGGCGGCTCGGCCGAAGTGGCGCCCGTGGCGGGCGATGGCGCGCCTTCGCCGATCATCACCCCGGGGCGGATGTGAGCGATCTGTTGCTCGAGCTTGAGAATTTGCTGAGAAAGAGTGTCGATCTTGGCGTTTTGCGCATCGATTTTTTTTGCCAACGCTTCGAGTTGGGCCGCGTCAGATGAGGCGGCGGGCGATTGCGCAGGGGTTTGTGCAGACAGGACCAAGCCGAAGAGCACGGCGAAAAAAAAGCCGACGACACTTATCGTGAAGAGCTTCATCGTTCCAAATCTTGGCATTAGGCGCTTCCTCTGGCAAGCTTGCCGGAACCAGGGAGGAGGGTGGAGCGCGGCAGTTTGCCTTTCCAGCATTTCTTCTTAAGTTTTTTGCATGCCTGAGCGCATCCAAAAACCAATCGATCCGGTTCCGTGGGGTCCAAAACAAGGCGATGGAGGCGGGCCGCGCTCGCCGGACGTTTCGCGACCGGACACAAAAGATCTTCTAAAAAAGATGCGCAAGGTCGATCCCAATCAATCGAAGCGCTACCGCCAGCGTACGGGCCAGTAATGGAACCGTCTCTGGTGGCGCTCGAGCAGAGTTTTTCTGGCGCGAGCGAAGATTTTCCCGCGCTGCTGCGGCGCAAAGGGCTGCTCAGTCCGGCGGCGACGGTCGATCCGACTGCACGCGCGCCAAATTCTCGCGAGCAATCGTGGAAACCGACAGAGGCGACCACGATTTTGGCGTTTAAGTTTTCCGGTGGCGTGCTGGTGGCGGGGGATCGGCGCGCGATTTCGGGCAATACCGTGGTTTATGATCGGGCGGACAAAGTCCTGGAGATAGATCGGCATTCGATCATGGCGATCGCGGGCGTGCCGGCGACGGCTTGGGAAATGGCGCGCGTGCTCGAACATTCATTCCAATACTTCCGGCGGACGCAATTGCAGGAGATGAGTGTCGATGGGAAAGTGCGCGCGCTCTCGAAACTGTTGCGGGACAATTTTGGATTTGTCATGCAAGGCGTTGGCATGGTCGTCCCGATTTTCGCGACTTACGATTTCAATTCAAACTCGGGGCCACGGCTTTATTTCTATGATGCGATGGGGGCGCAATTTGAAGTGGCAGATTACGCGGCCACCGGGTCGGGATCGCCCGCCGTGCGCGGCATCCTTTACTACGAAAATAATTGGGGCGCGAAGCGGTTGCAAAAATTGAGCGAAGACGAGGCGGTTACGATCGCACTGCGCGCGCTCGATACGGCGGCCGAATCCGATACAGCGACTGGCGGGGTCGATCGCAGCGGGAAAATTTATCCGCTCATTAAAGTTGTTTCGCGCGAAGGCATCACTACGCTGCCGGAGCGCAAGATCGCGGCGGTCTTTAAGCAAACGGTGGCATGATCGAAGAGCCGTATCGTTGGGTGGAAGCGATCGCGAACCGCCGCGAGTACATCGAGACGCAGTTGGCTTCGGGCAGTCCGATCGCGGCGGTGGGTTATCGCGAGGGTGTTCTGTTTCTCACTCTCGGCCAAGCGCGCCAGAAACTTTTTGAGGTTTACGATCGCATCGCCATGGGCGCGATCGGTCATCCGGGGGACATTGAGCGGCTGCGCATGGCCGCGATCGAGCTGGCCAGCACGGAAGGTTTCACGCGATCGGCGGGGGACGTTTCACTGAGACGGTTGGCGCATTATTCGCTCAGCCCCGTACTGAAGAATGCTTTCGAACAAGTTTATGGCGCGCCTTTTCTGGCGCGGATGCTCTTTGCCGAGGTTGGCGCCAAACCGGAAGAAGATTTGTTTTTGCGGGTGGAGTATGATGGGGCGATCGCAACCAACGGCGCAACCTTCGCGCAAGCCCGGCAGGATTTCGCGGTTCTGAGTGGAACAGGGAAATCGACGGAGCTGATGGAATCTTTTCTCAAGATCGAACACGAGCCCGGCGCACCATTTGAAGCGGCGCTGAAAGTCGCGCTCGACGCGTGGAGTATCGGGCATATGACGTTGAAAAATAACGACGCGAAAGAACTTCCGGAGCGCGCGGTCTTCACGAAACATCGGGTAGAGCAGCTCGCCGTCGCCGGCATCGAAGCAGCCATCCTCGAGCGCGATGCGAACACGGCGATTCGTTATCGGGCCTTATCCGATGAAGAAGTCCGCGCGTCGATTCAGCAATAGCGGAGGAAGCGATGTTCCGGTCACGATTTCGAATGGCGCGGGCGCTGCGAAACACCGTGGCCTGGGTAGGGTTGCTGCTCATGATTGCGTCGTTCGCCTGGTTGCAGTGGACTTCGAAATCAAAGGCCCCCCCGACATCCACGCGAGCGCCTGCGCCACACGAACCGTTCGCGGTGGTGGTTCTCGATCCCGGCCACGGTGGCCAGGATTCGGGGGCGAAGGTTGGGAACATGCTCGAGAAAGATCTCACGCTGGACGTGGCGCAGCGGGTCGATCGATTGCTGCAGGCGCAGGGTCTCGCGACCGTGATGACGCGCGTCGGCGATGCCTACGTCTCGCTGGCCGAGCGCGCGGCGCTGACCAATCGCGTGCCGAATTGCGTTTTCGTCAGCATTCACTTTAACGAAGACAACAAGCCGGTGGCCAGCGGGGTGGAAACTTATTATGCCGCCCATCAACTCACGCCGGGATTGTCCGTGGCCTCGTGGTTTCCTTTCTTGTGGCGAGCGATTTCCGCATCGCCGAATGTGGAAAGCCAAAACCTGGCCGGATTTATCCAGGAAGGGTTAGCGGCGCGAACCCAAGCGGTCAATCGCGGAACGAAAGCCGAGCAATTTTTTGTGATCGCGAATGTGCGGCACCCCGCGGTCTTGGTTGAGGGAGGATTTCTCACCAACAAGGAGGACATCGCGAAACTGGCCAGCGATGATTATCGTGAGCAAATGGCGGCGGCGATCAGCGAGGGTATCATTCGTTATCGCGATCTCTTAAAACAGCGCCAACCGCCGCTCGCCGTCAGTACGCCGGAAGGCGCCGAATAACCGCCCGATGCCAGCGTCAAACGATCAACATCGAGATGAGGATTAAGATCGCCATTCTGATTTTGATTGTTTCCATCGCACCGATTCGCGCGGACCAAACCATCGAGCGCGTGCAGCAGGCGCTGAAAGAGCAGGGTTTTTATTACGGAGAAATCACAGGCGAGAAAAACGCGGATACGACCGCCGCGATTCGGCGCTTTCAAATCCGCCACGGTTTGCAAATTACCGGCGAGCTGAACGAGGAAACCCTTCGCTTACTCGGTAGCGCTCCCTCTGCTTCTTCGCAACCGTCCGCGACGCGCGCGCCGACGGCGAATGCGGACACGTCGGAGTTACGCGATGAATCCTCGCCGGAAACCGCGCCTATCAATCCAGCGACGGTTGTGCCTCCGGCGGACGGGTTGTTCGCCGGCACGCCTTACGGGAATGCGTCGCCCGATGTGCAACGCAATGTCGTGGTCTCTGCGCAAATCGCGCTGGCGCGGCACGATCTTTACCGCGGCGAGATCGACGGAATTTATGGTTCGGCCATGGAATTTTCCCTGCGCGCCTATCAGGCGCGCATTGGGCTTCCGGTTACGGGCCAGTTCAATTTGGAAACGCTCGCCGCGCTTGAGTTGTTGCCCGGCGCGCGCACGCCGGTCTTCGCTCCACGTCGACGAGTGGTGCGGCCCCGTCCCGAATGGGAACCGCCCGTACGCGGCGAATGGATTCGGCCGTAGAGATCGATCTTTCGGTGGATCGAGCAGTCCCTTGCTCGATGTCAATTTAGGCGGCGAAGCCGCACTTGTTTCAGCATCGCCCGGCGGAGCGGCCGATCCACCTAATGTTTCATTTCTTCGAAGCGGACCGACTGCAATTCGGCGAAAACTGTCCCGATAAAAATTTGCGCTTCGGTTCGTAGGAGGATGCGATCGGAGTCGTCAGACACCCAGATGGTGGCGCGCCGGAATTTACGGTGCGGTTCCAATTCGAGATTCTTACCGAGTCGGTGGAGCTGCAAATCGATTTTGATTGCGTTGTAAATGCCGGCGTGCACCGAGATTTTTTCATGACCAATCACGGTGACAGTGGCAAGATAAGCCGAAGTCGCGGGATAAACGACGATCCGGTGGACGTTGCCGTCGGCGAGCGGTTGACTGCGCAAATAAAGCAGAGCCGAGTGCAAATCGAATAGATTCGGAAAACTAAACTCACGGGTTTTTGCCCGCTCAGAGCCGGTTCGACCTTCGGTCCTCGCGCGCGTGACGCCCTTGGCGGTGAAAGTGAGATGGGTGGTAATTTTTTTTGATCGATAGCTCTCGGTCTGCCTGGTTTCGACTGGGCGCAGCGTTTCCGCATCAGCGAGCGCGCGATAATTCACGTCCAATTTCCATAAGGCGCGGACGAAGCCGGTCGTGCGCCCTGTTGCCTCGAGTTGGAACTGGCTTTCGGACGGTTTTGCAAAATGGACTTCGCCAGTAGCCGCGGTGAATCCAGCCCAGCCGAAATGATAGGTGGCGCGGAGTGGTCGGAGCTCGGGGAAAGTGCCAGGTGGATCTTTGGTAAGGGTTGACTGCCAGTTTCCACCGAAAGCTTTCGGGGTGAAGCACGAAGCGAGAAGAAGCAGGGCGATCCCGGCGGAACGCGCGGGTAAAAACGCGCCGCTGCGTCTCGCAGAGTTGCAGCAGCCGCTCTCCGAGCAGCGCGACGCGCGGCTAAACAACACGATCAAAAAAATCACCTTTGGGCCGCGCCTCGCAAAGCAAGGCCTCTACACCGCCGTGGCCCGCGTGTGTTTCTTGAATTGAATTGTCGAAGCTGAAGCTAAGGTTTGGAAGCTTTCGCGGGGCTGGGGGAAGGGCTTGTCGCCGTCTTCTCACTTGGGATTAGGCTGGCGGCACGTCCGGGTTTGTTCAGGACGGTGACGATATCGTTTGTGAAATCGACATTTTCGGGCGCATACATCAAAACCGGCACACCATTGAGGCTCATGCCGGATTTGTCGAACACCAGGTCCATGCGGTTGGCCTTTACTTTTTCCATCACTACATCAGTGATTTCTTTCACGATGCCCTCGCGCATCCGCATCGCCTGCTCCTGCAACTGCCGCTCGCGCGTTTGCCGGAACTCGGTGATTTCGCGCTCCATGTTCTTAATGTTGGCGATCTTGTCGTCGCGCTCCTTGGCTTTTTGCGTTTTGGCGTCGGCGCTCAGCGCTGGCGCATCGAGCTGCTTGTTTAAATTGTTGATTTCATCGAGCGCCTTCTTGTAGCCATCGGCTCGATCGTCGTACTCTTTCTTGGCGGCGTTTTTGGCGTCGTTAATCTTCGCCTCCGCGTCCTTGGTCTTGCTGTATTCCTTGAACGCGCGTTGCATATCGACCGTGCCGATTTTGAGTGTGCCCTGGGCGAAAGCCGCGACGGGAAGCGCGACCAGCGAAGCCAGGGCGATGGAGAGGAGCTTTTTCATAAGCATAGATAGAACAGGTGGTCGGAAACGCTTTAGACTGCAAGCATTAATATTCGTTCAAAATTGATAGCCGACGCTGAAGTTAAATTTCCCGCTGCCGGTGGTTCCAGCTTTTTGCACTGGAATGCCGTAGTCGAGGCGCAGGGGACCGATCGGTAGATCAAGTCGAATTCCAACACCGACGTCGGAGGCGATGTTGTCATAAGTGATGGGCACCCTTGGGGGCTTTGTTGAGCCGCTTGGTCGTGGCTTTACAGGGATGAACTGCGTTTCTAGGCTGAAATCCCAGGCGCCGGGGTTGACAAAACCGGTGTCGTAAAAAATTGCGCCGCGCGCTTTTACGATAATCGGGAACGTCCACTCCACCGTGGCGCGCGCCATTGATTTGCCCCCGAGAGGCTCTTTATTGAAATCTTTGGGGCCGACATCGCGATAGTCAAAGCCGCGTAAATTGTTTGAGCCGCCCAGGAAAAGCCGATCGAAGATGCGGACATCGCTGCCTCCGCCCCAATTATTTACCGTTGCGATTTCGCCGTTCAACAGCAGGATCGTATCCCACCACATGTGGAAATATTGGGACGCTTCCAAGTCCCAGCCATAAATCTGGTCGTTCCCGCCCAGGGGTCCGCCGGCCACGTACGGCGAAATGGTTACGCGCTGGCCAGTCCGCGTCAGCAAAGGATTATCGCGCCGATCAAAGACGACGCTGCTGAAAATTTGGCTTTTCGTCTGTTGGCCCAACTCCTGGCCAAGCTCTTGCGAGATGCTGAGAGCGACATTAAAGATGTCCAACCTCTCCAAACGGTAACCCAGCGTCGCATACATATAGGAATTGAGCGGCTTGCGCGCCTCCAGAACGAATCCGTAATCGCGCTGGTCATAAAGCGAGCTCAAGTAATTCGCCTCGCTGTAAAATAGCTGGCCACTGACCGAGAAAGGGCGATCGAGAAACCACGGTTCCGTCAAGACCAGAATGAAATCCTTGCGTTGCGTCCCGTACTGCACGCGGAGTCTGAACTTCTGACCGGCGCCAGTGAGGGCCGGCCAATTCAGCAAATCGAAGTTGCCTTGCGTGAGCTCCGCGAAACCGACCAACTGATCAATCGTGCTGAAACCGCCGCCGAAACTGAATGAACCGGTCCGTTTCTCTTCCACCTGGACCGTTAAATCCTTGCGACCAGCCACACCGGTATCGTCCGGATAGGTTTCGACTTTGGAAAAGTAGCCCAGGTTCTCAAGTCGCTTCTTACTCACATCCACCCGCACGGTGTTGAAGACGTCGCCCGGTGCGATGAGCACCTCGCGGCGGATCACTTTGTCCTTTGTTCGCGTGTTGCCTACGACGTTAATCCGCTGCACAAAGAAACGATCGCCTTCTTCGATTTTGTAATGAACGTCGATCCGGCCAGGCCCGGCCGGCGCGCCTTCCGGCACGATTAAAGTGTCAACATATCCGCCGGAGCCGTAGGCATCGGCAACCGCTTTCGCATCGTCGTGCAACGCCTTTGGCGAATAGACGGCGCCTTCCTTCATCTTGAGCAGCGCGCGAATCTTTTGCTCCGTCGTGGCCTGATAGCCCGAGATCGAAATTTTGCCGACGTGATATTGCGTCCCTTCCGTTATCGCAATGGTGATGATCATTGGCCCGTTCTCGCGCTCCTTCCGAACCTCTTTCACTTCCACGTCGATGTAACCGTGATTTTGATAGAATTCTTTCACGCTATCGAGGTCTTGCTGTAACTGCGTCTCGTCCAGCCGGCCCGACTTATCGAGAAATGCAATGAGCGTCTTGCCCCGCGTCTTCATCTGCTTACGCAGCACCCTCTCGCTGAAATGCGCGTTGCCTTCGAAACGAATCGAGCGAATCGCCCCTTTCACTCCTTCGTTAATCGTGTAAACCACGCGAGCAGTTCCGCGTCTCTCATCAATGGGCTCGACCCGAAATTGCACACCGACGTCGTTGAACCCACGTGCTTTATAAATATCGATAATTTTCTGGCGGCCTTTCTCCAACTCCTCCTCGTTCACCATCGAGTTGATTCTTATCCCGATCTCTTTGCGGATTCTTCTCGGTTTGATTCGCTGAGCTCCAGCGATTTCGATCTCGCGCACCGCGGAACGCGTTTGCACCGCCACGATCACCTTCACCCCGTCGCCTTCCGGCTGGGCAAAGATGCGAACATTTAGAATTGCGCCCATCTTATAGAGGTTTTGGATGTCCTGCTCGACCACTTGATCGGAGTACAGCTGGCCCACCGCTGTCCGCATCTGCGCCAGAATTCGCTCTTTGCTCACCGTGGCAGGTCCGGTATAGCGTACGTCGATTGAGCGGACCACCGGAGGGCCTTGTCCACGGGCCGCTGCCGCGCCCAGTAGCGCACAAACGAACGCGAGGAAAATTGAAGAGGGGCGGCGCAGCGATCCGGAAAATTGTCTCATGAGTTAAGAAGCGCAGTCCCGCGCGACGAACCGGCGCGGGGCAAGCGGCTATTAGATGAGTAAGAAGCAGGCAATCGTCAAGGCGGGATTTTTCGCGGGTGCGGGCGGTTTGTCCATAGACAACGCGCGACGGCGTTCAGTTCAAAAGCTCGTACCAATTGTTCCGGCGTCGCGGCTCGTAACCGGCATCGCGAATGAGCGATTCAATTTGCGCGGCATTTAATCGAAACGTCGTGCCCGCGCTGCTCACCACGTTCTCTTCCATCATCACCGATCCAAAATCATTCGCGCCGTACTTGAGCGCGATTTGCCCGATGCCTGGTCCCTGTGTCACCCATGAGCTTTGCACATTGTCGATGTTGTCCAGGAAAATTCGGGCCAGCGCTTGAGTGCGCAGGTATTCCGCCACGCCCGTCGGGTGCTTCACTTTCAGCACGGTGTGCTGCGGTTGAAACGTCCAGCAGATGAACGCGGTGAAGCCGCCGCTCCGGTCCTGCTGCTCGCGAACGCGCTGCAGATGCTCGATGCGATCCTCAATCGTCTCCACGTGACCGAACATCATCGTCGCGCTCGAGTTCAATCCCAGCTCGTGCGCCACTGACATCACTTCCAGCCACTGATCGGTGTTAATCTTCAGCGGCGAAATTTTCTTGCGCACCCGATCGACCAGAATTTCCCCGCCCCCGCCGGGAATTGATCCGAGCCCGGCGTTCTTGAATTCCAAAATCACCTCGCGTAGCGGCATCCGGAAAGTTTCCGCGAAATGCTGAAACTCCGGCGGACTAAACCCGTGGATGTTGATGTGCGGATATTTTTCGCGGATGTGTCGCAAAAGATCGAGATACCACTCGAACGCCAGCTTTGGATGATGCCCGCCCTGCATCAGGATTTGAACACCGCCCGCGGCGGAGAGTTCCTCAAGTTTTTCATCGATCTGCTCGAATGAGAGCACGTAATGATCTTCATCGCGTTCCGTGCGATAAAACGCGCAGAACTTGCAGTAAACATTGCAGACGTTCGTGTAATTGATGTTTCGATCGACAATGTAGGTCACGATCTCGCGTCCGCGATTGCCGTAGCTTTTCGCCTTCGCCAAATCGCGCCGTGCATTCGCCAGCACGCCGAGTTCTTCCAGCGGCCATTGGTACAACTCGAGCGCGTCTTCAGACGAAATTCTTTCGCCCGTGAAAATTTTTTCCGTCAGCGCGTCTCGATTTAACGAAACCATCTCTGCGCATTTTATATGACGTAGCGGCGCGTTGCACGTAGATCATTTGGATGGTCAAGAGCGTGGCGATCGTCGGTGCCGGTGTGTCGGGGCTGACCTGTGCCGTTCTTTTCGCCGAGCGCAGCTATCGCGCCGTGATTTTCGCGGAGGAAACCGGCGAACGGACAACATCTGCGGCTGCGGCCGCAATTTGGTATCCGTACGACGCCGAGCCGGCCGATTCTGTGATCGCGTGGGCGCTCGAAACTTACAAAGTACTTGTCGGTCTCAGCCGCGATTCGCAAACGGGCGTGTCGATGATTGAACTGCGCTCCTTTTCGCGGACGCGCGAAATTCCAATTCCAGAATGGGCCATTCCGCTCGGCGCGAAGCGACTCGTGCGCGAGATGTTGCCGGTGTTCAACAGCGGTTTTGCCATCGGCGTTCCGCTGATGGATACAACAATCTATCTCGATTATCTTACGAATCGGTTTATCAATGCCGGCGGCTCAATCAACGGAAACGTTCGCTTCGAGAAACTCGAGAAGGTCGACCCCAAATTCGATCTCGTCATCAACTGCGCGGGCATCGGCGCGAGGACTCTCCTTCCCGATGCTGATCTTGAACCGCATCGCGGCCAAGTCGCGATCGTGCCGAAGCTTGATCTGGGGCACGCGGTCGTTTGCGACGATTTTCCGCTCATGTACGCGATTCCGCGCGCAAACGATTGCGTTTTCGGCGGGACAAATGAACTGAGCGACCATCGCGATGTCGATCCCGCGACGACATCGCGCATCGTCGCCGACTGCAGCCGTGTTCTGAAGATCGACAAACCGAAAGTTCTCGCCGAGCGCGTCGGCCTCCGCCCATTTCGTAAATCAGGCGTTCGCCTCGAACGCAATCGGTTGCGCGACGGCCGCACCGTCATTCACAACTATGGCCACGGCGGCTCCGGTTTCACACTCTCCTGGGGCTGCGCGAGAAACGTCTTGGATCTCGCAGGTTTGTCTGGGTAGCGCACGCGGCTCGCGTGCTGGCGATGGCGTCCCGCCATGGCGAACTTTGTTTGGACGAGGTTTTGCCCTTGTGTTGTGGTCAGCTCGGAAAAGATTGTTGCCCGAACGCTTTCGGGGCAACCAGCACGCGACTCGCGTGCACCGCTCAAGCAAATGCGTGCCGTGAAATTTAGGTCAGTGCGATTGCTTTGAAAGAGCTGACCACGTCGTCGGGGCCTTTCTCGGCGAAGAAGCTTTCGTAAAAACCGGGGCCGAGGTCCCAGTGATCGCCTTTATAATATTCGTCGCGATAAAATCGCCAGACGCCGCTGACGACGATGAGGCAGCTGATCCGATCGTTCCAGAAATCGCCGATGTAATGGAAGCTCAAGTTCGTGCGCGCGTAGGCTCCCCCGAAACCAATGTGGTCGTAGACCACCAGCTCAGGCAACCGGATGATCTCTTTGCTCGGTTCCATTTTGACTTTGCCAGCGGCCGAGGCGTGATAACTGAGCGGGCCGAGTTTCCATTTCGTGTCGATGATACAGCCGTTATCCGGCGAAAGTTCTGTTTTGGGTATTTGTTTCATAAGCGGCAGGTTTTTCTGATTAGAACAAATGGCCAACGCGGTGTCGAGCGCGAGATTCAGCAAAGTGTTCAGCGTTCGGTGAGCAGGGTTCAGACTGAAACCTGAACCCTGAAATCTGTTCCCTAAATCATGTGCTCGCGGTTATCCGAGCGCAGGCGGATGGTTTTGGTCTGCAAATTGTGCGCGGTGCGGATGAAGCGCACGGTTTTACTCTTTGCCCGCATCAAAATGGAATGGGTGATGGCAGTTGTGCCCTTTGATTTCACCCCGCGCAGAAGCGCGCTGTCGCTGATGCCGGTTGCGCAAAAGACCATGTTTTCTCCTTTGGCGAGATCGTCGGCAACAAAAACGCGGTCGAGATCTTTTTCATAACCTTCGTCGATGAGTTGTTTGCGTTCCTTTTCGTCGCGCGGCCACATCTTGCATTGCATCTCGCCGCCCAGGCATTTGATTCCTGCCGCGGCGAGTACGGCTTCCGGTGATCCGCCCATGCCCATGTAAAGATCGATATCGCTCTCCGGCAACGATGGCGCCATGGCGGCAGCAATATCGCCATCGCCGATCATGCGCAGCGACGCGCCCGCATTGCGAATCCCCTCGACAATTTCCCTGTGGCGCGGCCGGTCCAGCATCATGACGACGACATCCTGCACTCGTTTTTCCACCGCGCGCGCGACAATCGCAAGCGTTTCCGGAATTGGACTGTCGATGTTGAGTGTGTCGCCGCGCTTCTGCATGTAATGGATGACGCGCGGTCCGTACGATAACTTCATCATGTAGAACGACGGCACGTCGCGCAGCGCCACTTTCACCCCTTCCTCGGGGCTGGCTGCCGCGATGCAACTGATCGAGTTGGGCGCACCTTTGGAAATGTTGGTTGTGCCATCAATTGGATCGATCGCGATATCGAACTGCGGTGAACCCGGAATCCAAGTGCCAAGTTGTTCGCCTTTGAAAATGCCCGGCGCATTATCCTTGATCCCTTCGCCGATCACGACTTCGCCGCAGATGTTCATGAGGTCGAACATGCCGCGCATCGCATCGCACGCCGCCTCGTCGGCTTTTTCCTTGTCGCCGCGGCCGAGCCAACGCAGCGAATTGAGCGCCGCCGCTTCCGTTGCGCGGACGAAATCGAACTCAATGATGCGCTCGATATCGTAATAATTTTGTTTCGGCAACCGGGGCATGCGGAAGAATAAGATTCACGCACTCCTCCGCGATGACAAGGCGGCCTGTAGAAGTGGCCGTGGAGGCCGTTCACTTCTAGCTGTGGCCAACGTCCGGGCGCATCATTTGATTTCCTCTGCCTGCTGCGTGGCAAGATGGACATGTTGCGATGGGCGGATACGCAGAAAAAATTCAAACGTATAACCAAGATTTTCTCCGTAATAACGGTCGAGGCTGTCTGGTCGATCGTTGATCGTGAATTGGCCGCCCAATCCGATGTCGATGCCCTTCCCGTGCGACAAATCGCGGATATAACCGATCGTGTAGGCCAAAACGGGAAAGATTTTCCCTTCATCCACGCTCGCGAGGACGAGCTCGTGGCCGGATTTCTCCACGCGCTCCCAGCGCGCATAAACCGTGTCGCGACCGTGCTGATAATTTGATTCGAGCAGGAACGACTGCGTTTTCCCCTCGCCGGTGTCGTGATTTTGGCCCCAGACAAAACTGTTCGACCAGTTGCTTTCTTTGCCGAGTGGCCGGTTGTAAATGAGCGACGCAGTTGTGCGATGCCGTTTCGTATCCGGCTCGAGCGCTTCGGGACTTTTGATGTAACCGTGCGAAAATTGGAGTGCGAAATCGGGGGTCGGGTTCCAGGAAACGCGCCCGCTGAATGAATCGAAACGCGGCCGATCGAAGT
>Ga0137415_10003633_pt1 | contig 15328 bp, 17 predicted proteins | sample CZODoug3_1_1_16f_FD_183082 | JGI IMG/M metagenome (GOLD analysis project Ga0137415, IMG submission 183082) | Vadose zone soil fungal communities from Angelo Coast Range Reserve, California, USA - CZODoug3_1_1_16fungal (Hybrid Assembly) | ecosystem: Environmental > Terrestrial > Soil > Vadose... | reverse complement strand
TGAACTGGTCCTTGGGCCGGCGCGAATCGAACGCGCACATCTGGCCCCAGTAGTGCGCGATGCCGATGAAATCGCTGGTCGCTTCGACGATCCGGCGGAGCTGCCCTGGACCGACCGGCCACCGGTCTGTGACCATCTGCGTCGCTCGCGCCGCCAGGCGGTCGCGCCGCCTCGCCGACGCGGGCATGAAAAGGAATTTGTGATGGGACAGTCCCACCGGCGTGTCAGGCCGGCGTCGCTTGATGGCCGCGTAGGCGAGCTCGTGCGCGCGGTGCAGGTTTCGCGTCACGCGGTACTGCGCGACCAGGTCGCCACGGCGACCTGGCGGAAACTCGCCGGTGATCCAGCCGTTGGCCGCGTAGATGCTCGGCTCGTTGATGGTGCACCACATGCCCGCGAGGTCGCCCAGCTCGTCGACCACCCGGTTCACGAAGGGCATGAAGGCGCGCGCCGAACCGCGCACTGACCAGCCGCCCTTGCGGATGAACCACAGCGGGTTTGTGAAGTGGTGCAGCGTGACCATCGGAGTGATGCCTTGCTCGCGCAGCTCGCCGAGCACGTCGCGGTAGTGGCGGATCTGCCGCGAGTCGAAGACCCCCTCTGACGGCTCGACACGTGACCACTCGATGGACAGCCTGTGCGCGTTCTGCTTGAGGTCTCGCAGCAGCGCGAAGTCTTCGCGGTAGCGGCGATAGTGATCGCACGCGACCGCCGAGGTGTCGCCGTTGGCGATCCGCCCCGGCTGTTGCTCCCACTCCCACCACTCGCAGTTCCGGTTGTCGCCCTCGACCTGGTGCGCGGCGCTCGAGGTGCCCCAGAGAAATCCTTTCGGAAAGCCGCGCAACCTAGGCTGCGGCGCTGTCGGGCTTCTGCACCTGCGGCGGCGGGATGTACTCCCAGGCCTTCGGCGTCTCTCCCTCCATTTCCAGCTGAAGCATGCCTGCCTTGCCGATTCCGCTGCGGTGCATCTCGCGTTCGTTCTGCGGGCGGCCGTCCAGGAGGATCCATGCCGCGTTCAACGGATCCGCGTGGCTGACCAGGGCGATGGTCTGGTTTGGATGCTCGCGAGTCTGGCTCCGGACGACCCCCAGCACTCGCTCGCCCATCTCTTCGACCGTCTCATCGCCGGGCAGCAGACCACGCTTTGCCTTGTGCACGAGCCAGAGCGGTCGCCGGACCGGGATCTGCCAGTACGGCACCCCCTGGAGATAGCGGCTGAATTCCGCCTCGCGAAGATCAGCGTCGGATTCGAGAACGGGTGGCGGCGTAAGCCTGGCGGCGATGATCTGCGCCGTCTCCACCGCTCTCGCCAGTGGGCTGTGCACGATGCGCGCCGGCGCGGCAGCCCTGAGCTGGTCACCAAGCGCGACAGCCTGCGCGCGGCCGAGCGCGCTGAGGGGGAAGCCGTCGAGGTGGCCGTAAAGCACCCGTTGCGGGTTTTCGACCTCAGCGTGCCTGATTAGATAGAAACGAGTCAGGTTCTGTAGGCGCCGACCGTGGTCCGGTTCGTCCCCGACGAGCGCCCGGAGTCGAGGGCCTGGTAGGCCTCGCGCAGCAGGTTGCCCGTGTACTCGCGGCGGTTCACCATGCCGGCCTCATCCACCGGGCGGTAGTTCGCGTCGATGGTCGCGGCACCGCAGCTGACGGTGATCCGCTTCCAGGCGCCGGTGGTGCCGAAGTCATGCGAGGCGATCGACCGCCGGATCTTGTCGGCGGCAAGGGCTGCGCCCTGCTCGTCTGTCTCGGGCAGGACGATCGCGAAATGCGGCGGCCCGTCGGCGTCCAGGAATCCGACCGTGTCGGTGTCGCGGACGGACTGGCCAAGCCGCTCCGCCATCTCCCGGAGCAGGCCCTCGACCTGGTTCTGCTCGAGCTCCTTGTGGATGTGCTCGGCGTGGTCCAGCTCCGCGACCAGGACCGAAAGGGGCCGGTGGTAGCGAACGGCCCGGTTCGCCTCCTGGCCGACAAGGGCGTTGACGAACATCGTGTTCCAGATGCCGGTGGTCGGATCGACCACCCCAAACAGCGGGCTTGAGGTGTGGTCCGTCTGGCTGTGGCCACAGCTTGGGCAGTACTGGGAGGTCTCAGGAACCTCCGAATTGCAGTACCAGCAGGCGGTCATGCCCCGGCATTCTAGGGGCGCGGGCCCGTTCTAGAGCTTCGGGAAACCGAGCCTGGGGGAGAATCAACCTCGATGACAGATCAGGGCGAGCTGTTTCCAGTCCCGGCCGGGACCGAGCCCGCGGCCCCCCTGGCGACCCGCATGCGGCCAAAAACCTTCGACGACCTGGTCGGCCAGCGCGAGGTGGTGGGCGTCCTGCGGCAGCTGACGCGCTCCGGTCACCTCCCCAGCATCGTGCTCTGGGGGCCACCTGGAAGCGGCAAGACGACGCTGGCGCGCCTCCTGGCGACCGAGACGAGCGCCCGGATGGTGGCGATGTCGGCGGTGACCGCCGGGGTGGCGGACCTGCGCAAAGTGGTCGCCGAGGCCAAGGTCCATCGCCGCGCCGGCCTTCGCACCGTGCTGTTCATCGACGAGATCCACCGTTTCAACAAGGCGCAGCAGGACGCCATCCTGCCGCACGTCGAGGACGGCACGGTCACGTTGATCGGGGCGACGACCGAGAACCCGTCGTTCGAGGTCATCTCTCCCCTCCTCTCCCGCAGCCGGGTCTTCCGCCTGGAACAGCTCGACCGCGAGGAGCTGAAACAGGTCGTCGGGCGCGGCCTTGAGGAGCTGCACGCAACCCTCGCTGACGACGCCATGGACACGTTGCTCGAGGTCGCGCGCGGCGACGCCCGCGTGGCGCTGAACGGCCTGGAGGCGGCGGCGGCGCTGGCGGGTGAGGACACTATCGGTCTCGAGCAGGTGGAGCGCGCGATGCAGCAGCGCCATCTGCTGTACGACCGCGCCGGCGACCAGCACTACGACATCGTGTCCGCGCTGATCAAGAGCGTCCGTGGCAGCGACCCGGACGCGGCGGTTTACTGGATGGCTCGGATGCTGGAAGCGGGCGAGGACGTGATGTTCGTCGCCCGGCGCCTTGTCATCCTCGCCGCGGAGGACATCGGCCTGGCCGATCCTCAGGCGCTGCCTGTCGCGGTCGCCGCGCAGCAGGCCGCCCACTTCGTCGGCATGCCCGAGGCCGTCCTGCCGTTGACGGAAGCCGCGCTGTACCTGGCGCTGGCCCCCAAGTCCAACTCGGCGCTCACTTCGTACGGCGCGGCGCGCGAGCTCATCGAGGAGACTGGCAACGAGCCGGTCCCGATGCACCTGCGCAACGCGCCGACCGGCTTGATGAAGTCGATGGGCTACGGCCAAGGCTACAAATACGCGCACGACTTCGAGGGCGGCGTCGCCGACCAGGCGCATCTGCCGGAGAAGTTGAAAGGCCGCAAGGTGTACTCGCCCAACCCGCGCGACCGGAAGCCCGCCAAATAGCATTAGGGCGCGTTGGCTGAGGCGCTGCTCATCTTCAAACCCGACTCCGCATACCGTCTCGCCGCGCGCGCCGGGATCTGGGGCTGGCTCGCCTCCGAGCGGGAATGGAAGATCGAGTCCCTCGACTGGTTCCAACCTCCCAAGTCCCTGATCGAAAACCACTACGACTTCCTGCAGGGACGGCCTTTCTTTCCCTGGCTCGTGGATTTCATGACAGCGCTGCCGGTGCTGGTCGGCCGCGTCACCGCGTCGGCCGAGGCGTTGAGACAGATGCGGCACGACCTGGGCGAGACGCAGATCGCGAAGTCGCGGCCGGGTTCGCTGCGCGAGCGCTACGGGATCTTCGGCGGGCTCAACTGTCTCCACCTCTCGGACGCGCCGGAGACCGGGGCGGCGGAGGTCATGCGGTGGTCAGGGGTGGTCCAGCTCGACAAGGTGAAGGTGCGCCTCAAGGACACGACCGACAAGCCCGACCACACCTATCACCTGCGCTCACTGGCCACGCAGGTCGCAAGTGGGATCCATGTCGAGCTGGCGTCACAGATGATCCGGGAGCTGGTGGCTGAGGAATGCGAGCTCGACGGGGGGAAGCTCGACGCGCTGTGGCGAATTACGCTGGGGGCGCTTTCTTAGCCTCTTCCTCAGGCGTGGTGCCGTGGATCCTGATCGGCTTCGTGAACAGCTCGGAGTTCGGCACCACGATCACATCGCCCTCATCGCTCCTCAGCAGAGTGACGCGCAGTCGCACGTCGGTGATCGTGCCGATGTGTGTGTCGAAGCTGATTCGATCGCCCACCCGCACATGCCGCTCCAGCAGAACGTAGTAGCCGGACACATAGTCCCGCAATAGGTCCTGAACCCCGAACGCGGCAACGACGGTCGCGAGCAAAAGGCCGAGGAGTGGGATGTTCGCGTTCTGGACGGCAAAGCCCAGGGCGGCGAATACGCCAAGGATGATGACGACAAAAGTCAGGACCCGGCGCGAAAGAACGACGACATCGCTCCGGACGTTGCGCCTTCGGAGATGCTCGCCGACAAAGCGCGCGATCAGGCGCGCGGCGAGGACGAAAGCAACGAGGAAGACAAGCCCGACGGCGACATAGATCGCGTCGGTCGTGATGGCGTCGACGCTTGGAACCCCGCCACGCTGGACGGCCAGCGTCATTCCTCGGTCTCGGCGCCTTCCTCCGCGGCTCCAGCCTCGCCCTCGGCGGCGGCCTCGCCCTCTGCCGGCACCGCGGCTTCGGCAACCGGGACTTCCTCTTCGACCTTGAGCTCGCGCTTGTGGACGATCTTGACCACCAGCTCTTCGGGGTCCTCGAGCATCGTCACGTTCTTCGGCACCGTGAGGTCGGAGACGCGCAGCTCCATCTCGATCTCCTCGAGGGAGGTGATGTCCACCTCGAAGGACTCGGGAATGTCCGAGGGCAAGCACTGGACGCGAATGGAGTGCATGGGCTGCAAGATGTCGGCGTCGCCGCGCTTCACGGGCGCCGACTCACCGACGATGTGGATCGGGACCTCGACCTCGATCTTCTCCTGCAGGTCGACCTGGTAGAAGTCGACGTGGATCGGGCCGAGCCGCCGCGGATGGGTCTGGATCTCGCGCACCAGCACTTTCTCCGTGCGACCGTCCAGCGCGAGGTCGACGAGGTGCGTGCGGCCCGACTTGAGAAACACCTTTTGGAACTCGAGGCGATCCAGCAGGATCGGGGTCGGCTCGGTGTTGTGCCCGTAGACGATGGCGGGAAGCTTGCCCTCGCGCAGAAGGCGGCGCGAGCGCTTGCCAAGTGGTTGTCGGGCTGATGCTTTGAGTTGCATAGAGGCGCCTCTGGCTGGAGAGGCCCGCCTATATTACGCCAGCCTCGAAATCGGCTGTCACGGCGACGGCGTGACAAACACGTTGAAGAACGTGCCGCTCCCGACCCGGAAGATCAGCTCGAGCACGAACAACACCGCCGCGATGCCGATCGCGGTCCCGCCCGTGACGATGCCCGCCAGGGCCTTGCCGCCGCCGCCCAGCATTCCCTGGCTCGCCGTGGCCTTGCTCCGGGCGCTGAAGCCAAGCGCGATGGCCGCGATTCCCAGCGGGACGACGACCAGCCAGCCGACCCCACAGCAGCAGCCGAGCGGCAGGAAAACCAAGGCGATGATGCCCAGCACCAATGACGGCGCAGCCCCTGGCGCATCCTGCCTGGCATAGGGTGGCGGATACGGGTAGAGCTGGCCCGGACCCGCTACCGGGTTGCCTCCGGGAAGCGCTTGCGCAGCCAGTCCACGATCTCCTGCAGCGGAGTTCCCGGCGTGAAGATCTCAGCCACGCCGCGCTTTTTCAGTGCGGCGATGTCGTCGTCCGGGATGATGCCGCCGCCGAACACGACGATGTCGGTCGCCTTGCGGCGCTTCAGCTCCGCCACCACCGCGGGGAACAGCGTCATGTGCGCGCCCGAGTGGATCGAAAGCCCGATGACCTGCGCGTCTTCCTGGAGCGCCGCATCGACCACCATCTCAGGAGTCTGGCGAAGACCCGTGTAGATGACCTCATAACCCGCATCGCGAAGCGCCCGCGCCACGACCTTCACGCCGCGGTCGTGGCCGTCGAGGCCGACTTTGGCGACGACGATGCGAACAGGCCTCACTGCAGTCGAGCTCATACGACCGCAGTTTCGGTGTAGGTGCCGAACACTTCGATGAGCGCCTGCATGATCTCGCCTTCAGTCGCGTACGCGCGAACTGCGTCGAGGATGTACGGCATCAGGTTGTCAGTGCCGGCCGCCGCTTTGCGCATGCGCTCGAGCGCGTTGGCGCATTTGGCCTGGTCGCGTTTCGCGCGCACGTCTCGCACCCTCGCGATCTGCTCACTCTCCAGGCGGGGGTCGATGCGAAGGATCTCGATGGGTGGCTCATCGTCGACGGTGAACTCGTTCACGCCCACCATCAAACGGCGCTTCTGCTCGAGCTCCTGCTGGTAGCGAAAAGCGGCGTCGGCAATCTCTTTTTGAAAGAAGCCCGCCTCGATCGCCGGGATCACCCCGCCGATCTCATCGATGCGCTTGAAGTAGGCCTCGGCCTGGCGCTCCATCTCGTCGGTCAGGGCCTCGATGAAATAGCTCCCGCCGAGAGGGTCGATCGTGTTCGCGACGCCGGTCTCATAGGCCAGGAGCTGCTGCGTGCGCAGCGCGAGGCGCGCGGCCTTGTCTGTCGGCAGGGCCAGCACCTCGTCCATCGCGTTGGTGTGCAGCGACTGGGTCCCTCCGAGGACAGCCGCCAGCGCCTCGATCGCGGTACGCGCGATGTTGAGCTCGGGCTGCTGCGCGGTGAGCGAGACGCCGGCGGTCTGCGTGTGAAAGCGCAGCTTCCACGACCGCTCCTGCTGCGCGCCGTAGCGTTCGCGAATCCAGCGAGCCCAGATCCGCCGCGCGGCGCGGAACTTCGCGATCTCCTCGAAGAAGTCGATGTGGGCGTCGAAGAAGAACGAAAGCCTGGAAGCGAAGTCGTCGATGTGCATCCCGCGCTCGAGGCATGCGTCGACGTATGCCATGCCATCGGCCAGCGTGAAGGCCAGCTCCTGCGCCGCGGTCGACCCCGCCTCGCGGATGTGGTAGCCGGAGATGGAGATCGTGTTCCACTTCGGCACCTCCGTGGCGCAGTACTCGATCGAATCGACCACCAGGCGCATCGACGGCGCGGGAGGAAAGATGAACTCCTTCTGCGCGATGAACTCTTTGAGGATGTCGTTCTGCAGCGTGCCTCCGAGCTGCGACGCCGGCACCCCCTGCTTTTCGGCGACCCCGATGTACATGCACAGGAGGATCGCGGCCGGGGAATTGATGGTCATCGAGGTGGTGATGTCGCCCAGCGGGATGCCCGCGAACAGCGTCTCCATGTCCGCGAGCGAGTCGATGGCGACGCCGCAGTGGCCAACCTCGCCGCGGCTCGTCGGCGCGTCAGAGTCCTGGCCCATCAGGGTCGGCATGTCGAATGCAACCGACAGGCCGGTTTGCCCATTTGCAAGCAGGTACTTGTAGCGCCGGTTGGTCTCCTCGGCCGTGGCGAAACCCGAAAACTGGCGCATGGTCCACAACCGGCCGCGATAGCCGCTCGGGTGGATGCCCCGTGTGTAAGGGAACTGGCCGGGGTACTCCTCGGGGCGCGTTGGCCGGTCCTCGGATGTGTAGAGCGGCTGCAGCGGAATGCCCGAGATGGTCGAAGTCTCGATGTTGTCCTCCCGCACGGCGCCGGACTCGAACTCCTCTTGCCAGACCTGTTTTGGATCGCGCGCGCGTACTTTCACGACTTCACTTCAATTATCGGTTCGAATGGCGCTGGAGGATCTCTTCCGCGGTCCGATAGGGCGTGCCGTCCTTGATCAGCCGTGCCGCCAGCCCGGGATCGTCCTCCAGCGCCCGCCGCGCACGGTCGCGGGCCAGCTCCGCCGCGACCTCCGCCGTCTCGTCCCGCAGCCGCCTCTCGCTCAGCTCCTTGGCCCGCCCGCTGGCTTCGAGATGGCTGCGGTGCGCCAGGACCGCCTCCCAGAGCTGCTCGACCCCCTCCTGCCGCGTCGCGACGGTGGGGATGATCGGCGGCCTCCACTTTCCTTTCGGCGCCAGGCTGAGCATCGCCCGCAGCTCGGCGACGAGCCGACCGTATCCCTCGATATCGGCCTTGTTGACCACGAAGACGTCGGCGATCTCGAGGATGCCGGCCTTGATCATCTGCACGCCGTCTCCCAGGTTGGGCGTCAGGACGACCACGGTGGTGTCGGCCACCGCGGCGACCTCGAGCTCGGACTGACCGACGCCGACCGTCTCCAAGATGACCTCGTCAAAACCGAACGCACCCAGCAGCCGGATCGCCTCGCGCGCCGCCAGCGACAGGCCGCCCAGGTGCCCTCGCGCGCCCATGCTGCGGATGAACACCTTCGGATCCAGTGCGTGACGCTGCATGCGGATGCGGTCGCCGAGGATGGCGCCTCCCGTGAACGGGGAGTTCGGGTCGGTGGCCAGCACGGCGACGGACTTGTCCTTCTTGCGCAGCAGGGTGACGACCGCGTCGACCAGCGTCGACTTGCCCGTCCCCGGAGCGCCCGTGAAACCGGCGACGCCGGGATTTCGGCTGGAGTCGCGCAGCGATTCCTGAATCGCCCGAACCGCGGGATCACGCCGCTCGACCAGGGAGATCGCCTTGGCCAGGGCGCGAACGTCGCCAGATCGGAACTTACTTGTTAGCTCTGGGTCGGCCAGGTCGTTATCCGCCCAACCAATGTACGGCGTAGTCGTGACCGAGCACCACCACCAGGCCGTAGGTCTGCTGGCCTGGGGACGGCGCCGGGTTGGTTGGCGTGGCGGACACCACCGTGCCGCCAAAGTAGTCGTGCAGCCACTTCTGTGTCAGCGGGAATCGACCGCCCGAGTAATCGAGGATCTGCGTCTCGCCGGACGGTCGGTGGGTGGCGGGGTCCGCCAGCTGCAGGCCCACCGGGTCGAACAGCGAGGTGATCCGGCCGTCGAGGCCGGGGAAGTTGGTGGCTCCGTTGACGAACTGCACCGGCGCCTTCTCGGCCAGCGTCTTCGGGTCGATGAAGACTCCCATCGCGAAGTAATGCTTGATCTCCCAATAAGTTGGGTCGTCAGGGCACAGCTGGGAAACGCCTGGCCCCATGCCGCAGTCGAAGGAATCGAGAAAGTTTCCTTCGGTTGAACCCGAGGGCGCGGTCAGGGCAATTCTGATGATCGAGCTGTCGGGCAGGTTCTTACCCCAGTCGTAGATCGCTTTCATGTCCGAGATCGTCATGTCGGTGTGGATGTTCTTCTGCAGCGCGGTCAGCAGCTGTGGCGCTTTTGCGAAACCGTTGACGGTCGTGGTCTTCTTCTTGATCGCCTGCATGATGTCCTGCTGGCGGCGGGCGCGGCCGAAGTCAGATGACTGCTCCGCCTGCTGCGCGTGCCGTGAACGGGCTACCTGCAGCGCCTGCTCACCGCTGAGGTGCTGACACCCGGCTTTGTAGTGGATGCCGCCGCGGATGTAGCCGTTCGAGTAGTCGGGGTACTCGTAGTCGTCGAGGTTTGTGGTGAGGCAGACGTCGACGCCGCCGAGCGCGTTGACCATGTCGCGGAAGGCCACGAAGTCGACCGCGATGTACCGGTCGAAGGTGATACCAGTGAGCTTGCTGACCTCGTGCTCCGCGGCGTATCCGCCTCCGTTGAGGCCCGTGTACTGTGAGGCGACGCAGCAGATGATGTTTGTGTAGGGCACCTCATACGCCGCGTTTATCTTGTTGGTCCAGACCCGATTCGAATTGGACTGCAAGTTCATGTGCACCACAAGGTCGCGCGGGATCGAAACCATCGATACCCGATTGCTGGTCGGATCGATGCTCACGGCCATGATCGAGTCCGTCAGGTAGGGCGCGTCGTTCTGTTCACCGCCCATGCCGAGGAGGAGGATGTTGACCGTCTGGCCGTGCTTGAGCTTGTAGGCCATCGTCCCCTGCGACGGCTCGACTACCTGAACCACCTCGCCGATGGGGTTGATGTGGTGTCCAGTGGTTGCGGCCATGAAATCGTCGAACCGCTTGTAGGTGAGTGTTGCACCCACGACGATCGCCAGAAGCAGGACGGCAACGATCGCCGCAGGGACCGACCTGGTCAGGCGGTAGGAAGCGCGGTAGCGGGAACGCCTGGCCCGTTTCGGCCTGGCCCAGAACATGAGCACCGGGATTTTAACAACGCGGGCTGGGAATTGAGAGTTACGGCGTCGGCGACGCTGTTGAGTTGTTCAGGGCTCCTGACACCACGATGAAGAAGAACCAGCCCACGCTTGCCACGAATCCAACGACGCCGAGGATCAGGCCCACGATGGCGAGCGTCCCGCCGCCGATCGCGCCGCCGCTCGTCGCGATGCGCTGCCGCGAGATGAATCCCATGATCGCCGCGGTCGGTCCGAGGACGATGCCAAGGCACCCGATCGAGCAGACGATCGAGACGATCCCGATGATCAGCGACGCAATCGCAAGACCGTCGGTCCGCTGGGCCGCGTAGCCCGCACCGGCGGGGATGTATCCGCCAGGCGGCGGTGGTGGCACGTACCCACCACCAGGAGGCGGTGCGCCATATCCCCCGCCAGGCGGCGGTGGTGGGGGCGCGTACCCACCGCTGGGAGGTGGAGGCGGTGCGTAGCCGCCGCCCGGGGGCGGAGGTGGCGGAGGTGGCGGAGGTGGCGGAGGTGGTACATAGCCCCCACCCGGTGGTGGAGGCGGTGGAGGCGTCTGACTCCCACCGGGAGGTGGCGGCGGCGGTGGCACGTCCGACATTGAATCCTCCTTAGGCGTCTGTGGCTGGTGAACCTAGCTCAAAACTGCGGATGATCCACGCTTGCATCGCGAGTGCATACGCGCTCGTGAACACGACTCCGATAAGACACACAATCGCTCCAAGCTGGCCGACGAGACCGGCGGCGATCAGCATAAGGCCAGCGATCAGCGTGTTGATCAGAGATGCGCGGGCTCGGCGCACCACCTGCCCCATGTGCAGGCCGCCCTCAATACCGCCGCGGTCGACGGCGAGCACGATCGACGGCATGGCGAAGGTCAGGGCAAGCGAGGCGAGCGTCAGAACGCCCGCGCCGAGGAGCAGGAGCGCGATGCCGAGGGCGACGAGGAAGGTGTTGCTCATGTCGTGGCCTTGCTGGGCGAGGATGAGGATCGCCGGCACGTAGAGCACCGCAGTGATGAACCCAAGGCCGACGTAGTACACGAGATAGACGACAAACAGCTGAAACCCGCGTCCGAGGTAATCGAAGTTGGCCGGCGGCAGCTTCTCCTCTCCCGCGCGCAGCCGGTCGAGCGTCGCAAGCATCCAGCCGAGTCCGTTGATACCACCGACGATTGGGATCAGCAGGATCAATCCCATGATCAGGATCTTGTTGACCCACTCAGGGTCTCGAAAGGGCCACACGAATGCGTCGGCGACGCGGTCCACGTTCTAAGCCGGCGGCGCCCCGAAGATCGCAACGAGCAACAGGACAAGCCAGATCAGGGTGGCCGTCGCGCCGACCGCGCTGGCCGCCACGCCGATCACCCATCCCGTGACCGCGGTACCTCTTCCGCCCAGTGAACCCTTCGACTCGGCGATTCGACCGATGGCCGACTTGCCCAGAAAATATCCGAGCGGACCGAGGGCCAGGGCCGGGACGCCCAGCGCCAATCCGTTGTAGAGCTCGCCTGTCTGCAGCGCGACGGCGGTCGCGCCGAGCATCAGGCCGATCAGCGCGAGCAGCAAACCGATAGTTGATGCAAGCAGCGAGACGAGCACCCTTGCCTCGATGCGGGCATGCGGGGCAGGTGGCGCCGGATACATAGGCTGGCCGTAGTAAGGCGAGATCGCGTGCGGCGGCACTGGCGGCGGCGGCGGTGGCGGAGGAGGAGCGGGCCTCTGCGGCTCCGCACTCAACGGAGCAAAGCCCTGGCGATCACCACGCGCTGGATCTGGTTGGTGCCCTCATAGATCTGAGTGATCTTCGCGTCTCGCATCATGCGTTCGACAGGGTAATCCGATATGTACCCGTAGCCGCCAAGGAGCTGCACACAATCGGTGGTGACTCGCATCGCCATGTCCGAGGCGAAGACCTTGGCCATGGCGGCAACCTTGGTGAGGTCTGGGGCTTTGCTGTCGACCTGGGTCGCGGCCCGATACACGAGGTGCCGGGCCGCCTCGATCTGGGTCGCGATGTCGGCCAGCATGAACTGGATGCCCTGGAAGCTTGCGATCGGCTGCCCGAACTGGCGGCGCTCCTTGACGTAGTTGAGCGCGTAGGCGAAGGCGCCCTCCGCGATGCCGAGAGCCTGGGCTCCGATGCCGGGACGCGACCTGTCCAGCACGGCGAGCGCGATCTTGAAACCGGCGCCTTCGTCACCGAGACGGTTGGCGGCCGGCACCTTGACGTCCTCGAGGACGATCTGGGCGGTCGGCGAGCCGCGGATCCCGAGCTTGTGCTCGAGCTTCTCGACTTTCCAGGGGCTGGTCTCGCGCTCCAGGACGAAGGCGGAGATGCCGCGGTGGTCGGCCCCGGGATCGGTCTGCGCGAAGACGACAAGCGTCCCCGCGATGCTGCCATGGGTGATGAACTGCTTGGTGCCGCTGAGCACGTACTCGCTGCCGTGCTTCTTCGCGCGAGTCGTCATCGCCGCGGCGTCGGATCCGCTGCCTGGCTCGGAGAGCGCATAAGCGGCGACCTTCTCCCCGGTCGCCAGCGGTGGGCAGAGTCGCCTTTTCTGCTCCTCCGATCCCGCCATCAGGATGGGGTAGGAGCCGAGGGCCTGGACGGCGAGGATCAGCGATGAGCTCGCGCACGCCTTGGCGATCTCCTCGACACCCATGCAGATCGTGACACTCGAGCCGGAGATGCCTCCGTACTCCTCGGGAAAAGGAATGCCGAGGATGCCGTTTTCGGCAAAGAGCTTTTCGATGTCCTTCGGGTATTCGCCGGTCCTGTCGATCTCCGCGGCGCGCGGCGCGACGCGATCCTGGACCAGTTCCCGGATGGTGTCTCGAATCGCGACCTGCTCGGCGGTGAACTCAAAATCCATCCCGCGTTGATTATCCGGCCCTGAGTAAATCGCGCGCGATCACGATTCGCTGGACCTGGTTTGAGCCCTCGTAGATCTGGAGCGCCTTGGCGTCCCGGACATGCCGCTCGAGCGGACTGCCGGTTACCGTGCCTTCGTCGCCCGCGATCTGCAGCGCGTCGAGCGCCACCTGCATCGCGGTGTCAGTGCTGTGCAGCTTGGCCATCGAGGCCTGGCGGGTGAACGGCCTGCCCCGGCTGCACAGCCACGCCGCCTCGTAGGCGAGCAGCCGCGCCGACTCGACTCGGGTCGCCATGTCCGCCAGCGCGAAGTCATCGCCCTGCTCATGGCCCCGTTCGAGCATCAATGCGCGCGCCTCGCCGACCGCCGCCTGTGCGATTCCGAGTGCCTGGCCTGAGATTCCAATGCGACCTGAATCAAGCGCGCGCATCGCAACCGTGAAGCCATGACCTTCGGCGCCGAGCCGGTTGGCGACCGGTACGCTCACGTCCTCGAGGACGAGCTCGCCCGTCGGCGACCCGTGCAGGCCCATCTTCTCGAAGACCTGCCCAACCCGAACCCCGGATGCTTCGGCGGGGATGAGAAATGCGCTCACACCACCTGCCCTTTCCTGGCCGCCCGTGCGCGCGAAGACGATGTATAGGCCGGCGCGCCCGATGTTGGTGATGAACACCTTGGTGCCGTTGAGCACGTATCCGCTGCCATTTCGGCGCGCGGTCGTCTGGAGGGAGGCGGCGTCGGACCCGGAGGCAGGTTCGGTGAGCGCAAACGCGCCGAGCAGCTCGCCCGACGCCAGTCGCGGGAGCCACTTGCGCTTCTGCTCTTCGTCCCCGAACAGCAGGATTGGCTCGGTGCCGACGCTGGTGTGGACGTCGACGATCACGGCGGTGGACGCACAGGCCTGAGCGAGCTCTTCAATGCAGATGGCGAACGCAACGGCGTCGAGGCCGGCGCCGCCGTACTCGCGAGGAATCAGGACCCCCATCAGTCCCGATTCGGTCGCCGCCTTAATCGCTTCTTCAGGGAACCGATGCAGGCGATCGACCTCAGCCGCATGCGGCTGGACGACCCCCTGCGCGAGTTCGCGCACGGCGGCCCGAAAGGTCGCGTGCTCAGGCGCCAGTTCGAGGTCCAACTCAGGCGTTACTTAGAATAGTGAGCTTGACAATGGACGCTGGGCCGAGGTACCTCGAGGGCACTACTATCGGTAGTGGCCGGGACATCATCGGCGTCCGGCGTGACCGGATCGCCGACATCATCAGCACTGGGCGCGAGATCATCTCGCGCGCCAAGGGCGAGAAGATCCTCCCCGACACGATCACCGGCGCCACCGCCGCGCTCCTGGTGACGATCGCGGGCTACGGCGAGCCCCTGTCCGAGGGCCAGTGGCGCGAGCTCGCCGGCGTGGTGGGCGGGATCATGCGCGACAGCACCTACGCCGACCTGGCGAGGCTGCGCACGCTCATCACGCAGGAGCAGTTCCTGAATGTGGCGCGGAATCAGGGTTATTCGCGCTTCATTCGCCGTCTCGATGACGGAAGATGGGTCTGCGAGCTGACGCCCAAACTTGAAGATCTTCCGGACGAATAACGCGCGGATCGGCGCGCTGGCGGGCACCTTTCGGTCGAGGGTCTTCCGCATTCTCTTCGCCTTTGTTTTCGCCTTCGCGGTCCTGAGCCCCGCGGCGGTCGTGTTCACCGTCGTATGGAGCGCACCTCCGGTCGCTTCGAGCAGCGCGGCTGTGCAGGCCACGCAGCCGGAGCCTTTGCTGCCGGCGCCGGATGTTCAGCAGACCAGCCTGCCGGAACCAGAGTTCAACGTTTACGCCAACACACTTTCCGGGACGGTTCCGTGCCCGTTGTGCAAGCTGCCGCCTCGCGTGTACGTCCCAAACAGCCGCGCGGGCACTGTCGACGTCATCGACCCTCGGACTTTTTCTGTGATCGACCACTATCGCGTCGGCGCGATCCCGCATCACATCGCTCCGGCGTGGGACATGAGCGCCCTCTACGTCGACAACGAGGGATCGAGCAGCTTGACCGTCCTCGATCCCCAAAGCGGTAGGCCGATTGACCAAGTGCTGATCCCGTTTCCCTACAACCTTTACTTCACGCCCGACGGCACCAAGGCCGTTGACGTCGTGGAGCGGCTGCAGCGCGTTGAGTTTCGCGACTGGCGCCACGGTTGGAAGCTGTTGAGGTCGGTGGGCATCCCGTGGCCGGGCGCAGATCACCTCGATTTCAGCGCCGACGGAAGCTACTTCATGATCTCGACCGAGTATTCGGGCATCGTCGCGAAAG
>Ga0137415_10003632_pt1 | contig 15328 bp, 11 predicted proteins | sample CZODoug3_1_1_16f_FD_183082 | JGI IMG/M metagenome (GOLD analysis project Ga0137415, IMG submission 183082) | Vadose zone soil fungal communities from Angelo Coast Range Reserve, California, USA - CZODoug3_1_1_16fungal (Hybrid Assembly) | ecosystem: Environmental > Terrestrial > Soil > Vadose... | reverse complement strand
CTCGTCAGGCAGCGGATGCCCTGGTCGGTCTTGAAGTGGAACTTGACCCAGAAGCGCTCGCCGGCCGCGTTGACCCACTGGAACGTATGCGAGCCGAAGCCGTCCATGTGCCGGTAGGAAGCGGGGATCCCGCGATCGCCGAACAGCCAGGTGAACTGGTGCGTGGCCTCGGGCGAGTGGGAGAAGAAGTCCCAGATGTTGTCGGGCTCCTGGCGATTGGTGAAGGGGTCGTATTTCTGCGAGTGGATGAAGTCGGGGAACTTGATGCCATCGCGGATGAAGAAGACGGGCGTGTTGTTTCCGACGAGGTCCCAGTTGCCGTCCTCCGTGTAGACCTTGAGGGCGAAGCCTCGCGGGTCGCGCGCCGTGTCCGCCGCGCCGCGCGAGCCGGCGACGGTCGAGAAGCGGATGAACACCGGAGTGCGCTTGCCCGCGGCCGAGAAGACCTTCATCTGGGTCCAGAGCGGCACGTCCTTGTTCGTCACCTCGAGATACCCGCAGGCGCCTGAGCCCACCGCATGGACGACCCGCTCCGGAATGCGCTCGCGGTTGAAGCGCGCGAGCTTCTCGATCAGGTAGTGGTCCTGCAGCAACACCGGTCCCGAGACACCCGCGGTCTGGGAGTTCTGGTTGTCGATCACCGGTGCGCCCGCTTCGGTGGTCAGCGTTGGACGCTGCGCCATATGGGTCTCACCCTCCTTGCGCGGGCCGGGATTGGCCCGTGTGAGGTGTAGATGCTGCGGCGCCGTGATAGTTCCGATACAATGTTAGTCTCTCAGTGATAGGAGAGGCCTATCTTGGTTCCGCATCCGTTCTCTCTTCGCCAGCTCCAGTACGCCGCCGCCGTCGCCGATACGGGAGGGTTCCGGAAGGCGGCACAGCTCTGCCATGTGTCGCAGCCGTCCTTGAGCGCACAGCTGGCGCAGCTCGAGGAGGCGCTCGGCGTTCGCATCTTCGAGCGCGACCGGCGGCGCGTGCTGGTCACGCCGGCGGGGAACGAGATGCTGGCGCGGGCGCGACGTGTGCTGCTGGAGGCGGAGGACCTGGTGGCCGCGTCGTCGCGCCTGCGCGACCCCCTGTGCGGGACGCTGCGCATCGGGGTCATCCCCACCGTTTCGCCCTACCTGCTGCCGGAGATCACGCCCGCAATCCATTCCACTTATCCGCGCCTGACCTTGCACTGGAGCGAGGAGAAGACCCAGGCCGCCCTGCGCTTGCTGCGCGATGGCGCACTCGACGCGGTGCTGCTTGCGCTGGTGCCCGGGATGGAGGGACTCGACCACCACGTCGTTGCCGAGGATCCGTTCGTCCTCGCCGGCGCGCCGTCCGACCCGCTGCTGCGCCCGCGGGGGCCGGCCCGGGTGAAGGAGCTCGAGGGGACCTCGCTCCTGCTCCTGGAGGACGGCCATTGTTTCCGCGACCAGACCCTGTCGTTTTGCGAAGACGCGCACGTGCGCGAGGCGGGATTTCGCGCGACGAGCCTTGCCACGCTGGCGCGGATGGCCGCGGGCGGCGCGGGTCTCACGTTGCTTCCGGAGCTGTCGCTCGCGGTGGAGAACCGGCATGAGGAGCTCGCCGTCCGCCGCTTCGTCCGGCCGGCGCCGAAGCGCACATTGGTCCTCGCCTGGCGCGCGCAGTATCCGCTGGCGACGGCGCTGCGGCAGATCGCGACGACGATGTCCTCGGTGCCGATGTTGAAGAGCGCGGCGCGGGGCCGCGGCCACGGGTGAGCCCGCTGGTCGCGTGAGGACGTGCTACGCTCCAGCCGAGCCCCTTGGACGTCGAGGAGGCGAACATGGCGACTGCAGAACGGCGCGATCCGGTCCCCGCACCGCCCGCGAAGCTGACGATCCGCGGCCTGCGCACGCGCGCCGTCCGTGTGCCGATGCGGCGGCCGCTGGCGACCAGCGGGGGCACGATCGCGCATGCGCCGCTGGTCCTCATCGACCTCGAGACGGAGGAAGGCGTGCGGGGCCGCGCGTACCTGTTCGCGTACTCGGACCTGGGAGCGCGCGCGCTGCGGCAGCTTCTGGCGGGGATCCTGGAGATGGTCCGAGGCGATGCCGTCGCGCCCGTGGCGATCGCCAAGAAGCTCCACTCGCGGTTCACGCTGATCGGTCGCGAAGGACTTCCGACGATCGCCATCTCGGGGCTCGACGTGGCCCTCTGGGACGCGCTCGCCAGAGCGACGGACCTCCCGCTGACGCGGCTGCTCGGCGGCGAACTCCACCCAGTGCCCGCGTACAACAGCAACGGCCTCGGGATTGCCCCACCCGAGAAGCTCGCCGACGAAGCGCTGGAGCTCCTGGGGGACGGTTTCCACGCCGTCAAGCTGCGGCTCGGACGCAAGACGCTCTGGGAGGACGTGCTGGCCACCCGGGCAGTCCGCGCCAGGATTCCGGCGGAAGCCCTGCTCATGACCGACTTCAACCAGGCGCTCACGGTTGCCGAGGCGCTCGCGCGCGGGCGGGCGCTCGACCGGGAGGCGATCTACTGGATCGAGGAGCCGATTCGACACGACGACTACGCCGGGTCGGCGCGGATCGCGCGCGAGGTGGAGACGCCGATCCAGATCGGCGAGAACTTTCTCGGGACCCGAGCCATGGCGGCGGCGATCGCGGCGGGAGCGGCCGACTATGTGATGCCCGACCTGGCCCGCATTGGCGGAGTGACGGGCTGGCTGCGCGCGGCGGCGCTCGCCGACGCGGCAGGGATCGAGATGTCGTCGCATCTGTATGCGGAGGTGAGCGCGCAGCTGCTGGCCGTGACGCCGACGGCGCATTTCCTGGAGTACGTCGATTGGGCGGCGCCGATCCTCGCTCGTCCTCTCCACATTTCTGACGGACAGGCGCGGCCGGCGGAGGGTCCCGGCGTCGGCCTGGATTGGAACGACGAGGCGGTGGCGCGGTTCGCGCTCGAGTGATCGGGAAGGCTGAACCGCGCCCTCAACCGCCCTTTCGCGTCGTCGCGCCCTGGTAATACTCGAGCGCGCCGGGATGGAAGGGGATGGGCGCCGGACCTCGCAGCAAGCTCTTCTTCGCGAGCGGCCCGTCACCGCGAGATTCTGCGAGCGCCTGCGCGATGGCGTGCGCGCGGTCCCGGTCACAACTCTCGAGCACGACGAGCAAGTCGCCGCCGACGACGGCCACCGCGCGCAGCGCCACCTTGCCACCATCGGCAAACGGGCCGCGCCCCTCGAGCGCCTCGAGGGCTTCCGCAGCAGGGAGCAATCCGACCTGGAGCTGGCCGCTGGTCAAGAGCTTCACGACCTCGGCCGGCGACCTGGCCGCGGCCGGGACCGCTTTGGTTTCGGGCCAGCGCGCAGCGATCGCCGAAGCGACGGCTGCCGCGACGGTCAGCGCTCCCGGGCGCATCTCATCGCTCACTACCACCAAGTGCGTCGCGCGGTACGCGTACCATTGGCGGTACGGGGAGTGGCCGGGCAGGAGCGCCGCGGCCACTCCCAGGAGCGATAGAGTGACGAACCTGCGCATCATGGCGGTTCGAAGACGTCGAGCTGGAGGAAGTTCGACACCACGTAATTGGGCACGTCCACCAGGTTGCTGATGTGGAGATCGCAGGCGACGCTACAGAGGAGATATGCTTGCTCCGCCGTCAGCGGCGTCGGCGCGGGTGAAGTCGGCCCGGTCAGCAGCGCGATCATCTTGAGCAGCGCGTCGCGCGCCGCCAGCGTCACGTCCTCCGATTCGTTCCTGAGGGGGCGCAGGAGATGATTGGAATTGACGTCGATCCACAACTCCGGGGCCATCACCACGCCCGCGGGCTTGACCGGAATCCCCATCGTGGCGACGAAGTGCTCCGGATCGAGATCCTTGAGGACCCCGGCGACGGTGCTCTCGAATCGAGGCCAGTTGCCGAAGGCCGCGGCCTGGTGCTTGCGGACGTCGACCTTCACCGTGACGACCGCGTTCATCTCGATCGCGGTGCCGGAAACCTCGCCGTCGCCCTGCGCCCAGTGCACGTCACCGATGGAGAGCCCGCAGCCGTCGATGAAGCAGGGGAAGAGCAGCGTCGTTCCCTTCACCATCTGTTTCACGTCGGTGTTCCCCCCGTTTTCGCGCGGAGGGATGGTGCGCAGGCAGCGATCCTTCTCGCGCCCCATCGGGCCGCAGAGGCGAATCGGCACCGCGTCGGTGGGTTCCGGAGGAAGCACGAACCCCTGTTTCGCCCGGAGCTCCTCCTCGCGGGCGAACGCGGCCTCGATCTCCTGCGGGCCCAGCTCGACGCCGATGGTGCCCGCGAATCCGTGCAGCGGCAGCCGCACGCCGGGGAGATCTCGGGAGGTCGCGTAGCGCGTTCCGTTGATCGGCGGGGCGCCCAGCTCCCAGTGCACGATGGCTGGGTCGGTGAAGACGTCCCGGAGAAAGCCGAAACCCGGCACTGCTACCGTGCACCCGAAGTTGTCGGGCCCGGGACCGACGTCGATCATCGTCACGGCGAGCACGTCGCCGCGCCTGGCGCCCCTCACATGCAGCGGGCCGGTCAGCGGATGAATCAGGTTCAGGTTGGCACCCGCTACCGTCGCCCGCGTCGAGGAGCGGTTGAATGGATTGTCGAATGCGTCGCGAGTCTCGAAGATCACCGTGTCGCCGGCACTGGCCTGCGCCACCTCGGGGATGTCGGGATGCCAGCGATTGTGACAGGTGCGCAGAGGATCCTCGGCGCACGGGATGGGAACTCCGCCGGCCCCTCGCGTCACCGGGATCCGAACCGTCTTCGCAAACGATGGCGCCGTCGCAGCGGCGACGAGCGCGGCCGTGAGCAGCACGCTCTTCATAGGTCCCTCCTGCGCGCGGAAGTTGCGCGGCCGGGCGGCGTCGTCGGAAGGAGGATTTCTCGAAGAAGGATCTTCGCCTTGCGCGCCCCTCAAAACGAAGCTGCGCGGCCCCATACGCCGCTGCGAACGCGATTGTCAACCGGGACGCAAGACGCAGGTGAGCACGCTATCCGAGCACCACCGTGCGATCGACTGCGAAGGGCCCCTCGCCCTCGCGAAAGAGGAGCGCGATCGACGCAACCTGGAAGGTGAACGGGCGCCATCCGCCTCGCAGCTCCGCGAGCCTGTGCTCGAGCTGCGCGCGACCCGCTGCCTGGCCCACGCTCAGGTGGGGTACGAAGCCGTTTTCGTGGCGGGACACTTCGTCGCAATCGGGAAACTGCGCTTGCAGCGCCGACTGGAGCTCGACGAATGGTTCCGCGGGGTCCAGGGCGAGCCAGATCGTGAATCGATCCCGCCCGTGCGCGAAGAATTGCATCTTCGCGAGCGTCGCGCGAAAGCGAGGCACGGATGCGCAAGCGCGGCGAAGAATGGGATCCGCCTGATCGAACATCGTCCGTGGCCAGAACGGATAGAGCAGCGTGAGGTGCGGCATCCAGCGCTCGAAGTGCCGGTCGTAGCGCCGGCGGATCGCCTGGATGGGTTCCCACAAGTCGCGCTCCGGAATCACGACCACGGCGGCCTCGTTCGTCTTCATGGCCTTCCTCCTGCCTCGCGCGCAGATTACGTCGACACCGGCGGATCGGGTGTGTGATGGGAGAACACAAGACCCAAGCCCGGATCGCGGCGCCAGGTGGCGGATTGAATTAGAGTGCGGCAGTGCGTGATGCTCTCCCCGCTGGCAGTGTGGCGAAGCTCTACGCGACCCTCTGGCGGCATGCAGAGGGCCGGCGCGCCAAAGTCGTGCTCTTCGTCGTCCTCCTCGTCATGGCCCAGGTGGTCAGGCTGACCATCCCCTGGTTCTTCGGCGAGGCGGTCAACGCGCTCCAGGCGCAGGGGACGGAAGGGATCACCCGCGCGCGGAATGACTTGCTCCTGATGCTCGCTGCCGTCGGGGTCGCCTGGACCATGCATGGTCCAGCGCGCATCGTAGAGCGCTTCACGGCCCTGGTGGTCCGAGAGCGGTTCGCCGACGCGCTCCACGCCAAGGCGCTTGCTCTGCCCGTGCGCTGGCACGAGCAGCACCATTCCGGAGACACGCTGCACCGGATGACGAGGGCGACGAGCTCGCTGGCTTCGTTCGCGCAGTCGCAGTTCATCTATCTGCAGAACACCGTGAGCGTCGTCGGGCCCATCGCAGCTCTCTTCCTGATCTCCCGGGCGACGGGTGCGGCGGCGATGGCCGGTTACGCGGCCATCGGCTACTTCGTCGTGCGGATCGATGCCTTCATGGTCCTGCTCGTCCGCGAAGAGAACCGCGCCGAGCGCCGGTACAACTCCGCCCTCGTCGACTGCCTGGGGAACATCGCTACCGTGCTCACGCTGCGGGTGCAGGAGCCGATGCGCAGGATGCTCCGGTCGCGGCTCCTCGCCGTCTTCGCTCCGCTGCGCCGGAACATCGTCTTCAACGAAGTGAAGTGGGGCGGCATCGACCTGCTCAACGGCGGGATGCGCACCGGCCTGGTCGCTCTCTACGCCTGGCTGGACTTTCGTCAGCGCGGGACCATCAGCGTCGGCACGGCCGTGGTCGTGCACCAGTACTCCCAGCAGGTCGGGAACGTGGTCGCGGCCATGGCGATGCACTGGAACGACCTCGTTCGGCAGAAGACCGAGGTCGCCGATGTCGACCCGATCTTCACCAGCCCCGAGCGCCGGATGGATACCGCGGCGGTGCCGGGAGACTGGCGCGAAATCCGGGTGGAGGGCGTGCGCTTCGCCCACCCGGGAGCTGGCGCGGGGCGGCCGGCGCTCGACGGCGTCTCGATCGAGCTCCGCCGCGGACGGCGGATCGCGTTGATCGGCGAGAGCGGGGCGGGAAAGACCTCGCTGCTTCGCGTCCTCGCCGGGCTGGTCGACGCGGAAGCCGTGTCGATCGCGGTGGACGGAACGCCCCATCCGCGCCTGAAGCACCTGGGCGCGACTTCGCTGCTCTTGCCGCAGGATCCCGCCGTGTTCGAGTCCACCGTCCGCGAGAACGTGACCATGGGGCTGCCTTACACCCAGAGCGAGATCGAGCGCGCTTGCGAGCTGGCGGGCTTCACGTCGGTGATCGAGCAGCTGCCGCAGGGATTCGACCGGGTGATCTCGGAGCGCGGGCTCAACCTGTCCGGAGGGCAGAAGCAGCGGCTCGCTCTGGCGCGTGGGCTCCTCGCGGCGAAGGACGTGGGACTGGTCCTCTTGGACGAGGCGACGAGCAGCGTGGACGCTTCCACCGAGGGCGAGATCTACGATCGGGTGATGTCCGCTTTCGGCGGCGCCTGCATCGTGTCGTCCGTTCACCGGCTGCACCTGCTGCGGCGGTTCGACACCGTGATCGTGATGGAGGACGGCCGGGTCATCGACAGCGGCGCGCCCGACGAGGTGAAGCAGCGCCGGCCCGAGCTGTTCGCGCACGCGGCGATGGAGGTCCTGGTGGAAACGCGCGCAGCTTGATAGAAGACCCACCATGAAGCAGGCCGTCATGACCGCGCCGGGGCGGATCGAGCTCCGGGACGTGCCGGCGCCCGAGGTAGCGCCGGAGCAGGTGCTGGTCCGGATGAAGCGCATCGGCGTGTGCGGGTCGGACATCCACGTCTTCCATGGCAAGCACCCGCTGACGCCGTATCCGGTGGTCCAGGGGCACGAGGTCTCCGGCGTCGTCGAGCGCACCGGTTCGGCAGTGCGTGGGCTGAGCCCCGGCGATCCCGTCACGCTCCAGCCCCAGGTGACCTGCGGCGTGTGCTATCCCTGCCGGCACGGCGCCTACCACATCTGCGACCAGCTGAAAGTGATGGGGTTCCAGACCACCGGCGGCGCCTCCGAGCTCTTCGCGGTCGACTCCTCGAAGGTGTTGCGCTTGCCGAAGAGCATGAGCCTCGAGCAGGGCGCCATGGTCGAGCCGCTGGCGGTGGCCGTCCACGCGATCGAGCGCGTCGGCGGCGCGGCCGGAAAGAAGGTGCTGGTGCTCGGGGCCGGACCGATCGGAAATCTGGTGGCGCAGGCGGCGCGAGGGCTCGGGGCGGCGGCCGTGATGATCACGGACACCAGCGAGTACCGGCTCGAGCTCGCAGCCCGCTGCGGCATTCCGCTGCGGGTGAACCCTCTCAAGGTCGACCTCGCCGAGGCAGTGCGGGAGAAATTCGGACCGGACAAAGCCGACCTCATCTTCGAGTGCGTCGGCGTGCAGAAGACCGTGGAGCAGGCTGTCGCCGTCGCGCGGAAGGGCACCGACGTCGTCGTGGTCGGCGTCTTCGGCGACAAGCCGGTGGTCGACATGGGCACCGTGCAGGATCGCGAGCTCCGCCTCGTCGGCACGCTCATGTACCAGCAGCCCGACTGGGTGAAGGCGATCTCGCTGATCGACCAGGGAAAGGTCGATCTCGCTCCGCTCGTCACGGACCGGTTCGCGTTCGCCGACTACCAGAAGGCGTACGAGTACATCGACGCCAACCGCGAGCGGGCGATGAAGGTGATGATCGTCGTCGACGCGGTCAGTGCCGCTTGAAGAACTGCACGGCCCGCTCGTGCCGTTTCGCGGCCGCGAGCGATTTGAAGGTGCCGAGGTTCTTCCGCTTGCCGGTGCGCGGATCCTTCTTGCGCGAGTAGAGGCGGAACCCGCCCGACTTGAGCTTCCGGATCATGCCGGCAAGCTGCGCATCGCGGGGCTGCAGTGCCCGCCCGCTCGGCCGCGTCGCCAGGAGGCTATCGGCGGTCGGACGGCTTCCGCTTCTTCTTCGCCGTCCGTGTCGTCCGGCGGCCGCGTTCCGCCGCCCCATTCCCCGCCCGCGCTTGCTGCGCCTTGGCCGCGCTGAGCCAGTGTTGGCGGTACTCCGCCGCGCGCCGGAGGATCCGCTCGAGGACGTCCTTCCCGTTCTGGACCGTCTCCGCGTTCGCGCTGCCGGCTTCGGGCCGGATCTTGAGCTCGCTCAACCGGGTGAGCACGGGTTTCATCGCCTTGTCGGGATTGACGAAGAACTCGCTGCCGCGCACGCGCACGAAGCTCCAGCCGAGCCGCTCGAGAATGGCCTGCCTTGCCATGTCCTCGCGCAGCTGGTCGACGGCCGCCGGCTTGTCGCCATCGCATTCGATCGCAAGGCGGCATCCTCCGCCCTCGACGACCAGATCGATGGTGTAATAGCCGACCCGCCAGTGCGGCAGGACGCGATAACCGGCCTCGAACAGGCGGTTGTGGACCTCGTGCTCGAGCGGCGTCTCGGAGGAATCCTCGGACTGCTTCATCAGGAGCCGGACCGCTGCCGGATCCTCGGCGTGCTGGATCAGCCGGCGGCGCAGGTCCTTCGGCTTCAGATCGGCTGGATCGAGCGAGTGGACCACCCACATCTGATCGCGAGCCCGGCTCGCCGCCACGTTGAAGCGCTGCTTGAACATCGGCTCGCTGCGCAGGCGCAGCTGGTTCTCCTCGGCGCTGTCCACCACCGAGAGGAACATCACGTCGCGTTCATCGCCCTGGAACTGCGCCGCGTTGCCGCACAGCACCCGTCGCGACTCGTATTCCGCCGGCGGGAGGTGATGGAGCAAGAGGCGCTCGATCTCCAGCGCCTGGTCGTCTCCCACCAGCGAGACCACCCCGAAGCTCTTGCTCTTGTACTCGGGCTGGTCGATCGCCGCCCGGATCAACGAGGCGATCGCCAGCGCTTCCGCCTTGTTGGTGTCGTTGATGGCGCGGCCGTTCTCCACCCGGTGCGAGATGATGTGCGGCTTCAGCGTCGCCTTGCTCGGGTCGCGCAAGGGCCGGATCCTTCCCCCGTAGCAGAGGTGATTGCTGAACTCGATGATCTCCGGGACGCAGCGGAAGTGCTCGGTGAGGCAGATGGCGCCGCCGAACGACTGGCGCGCGAGGTCGTAGACGGAGATCTGGCCGTCGTAGAGCACAGAGTTCGGGATGTCCTCGAGATGCTCGTCGATGAGCTGCTGGACCACGGCTACGTCCTGACCCACCGCGGACGGGCTCACCTGCTCGTGATCCCCGACCACCACGACCCGACGCGCCATGTAGAACGGGATCAGCGCCATCACGTCGGCCTGGCTCGCCTCGTCGGTGATCACGACGTCGAAGCGCGTGGTCGGCTCGAAGGTTTCCACCGCGCGCGCCAGCGGCATGATCCAGACGGGGACCGCCGAGCGGCACTCGGTCATCTTCTGGCTCGCCTCGACGATCAGGCGGGGAACGCGCTTTCCCATCCCCTTGCCGATCCGGCGGACCATGTCGAGCCAGCCGACCAGCGCCTGTTGCTGCTGGGACGTCGTGCGCCGCACTTGCGCTCCCCAGGCGCGGCGCTCGATCAGCTCGGCCGTGACCCTTCTCAGCTCTGGGCCCAGCCGGTCGATCTCCTTCTGTAGCGCCGGGAGCGAGGCCCTCCCTCTCCGCTCGAGCTCGTCGTGCAGCTGCCGCCAGAGCCATGCGGCTTGAGGGTCACCCGGCGGAGTCGGTCCGTCGTGCGGCGCGCGGCGTTCGTGGATCGCTTGCGCCCAGTCCGGCGCGAACGACTGCAAGGCCGCCAGAAGGTCGCGTCGCGTCGTGGCGGTCTTCCTCTGGCCGTCGAGCTGGAGCAACCGTTGGTACCCGTCGCGGTAATCCGACGGCGTGAGCCGCTCTGCGGCGCGCGAGAGCTTCGCGAGCACCGGCGCCGGCGTTGCGTCTTTCGGGACCGTCAGCGCCGACCGCAGCTGCTGAAGCTGCGCATCCACCTCGCTGAAGCGGGCCATGTCCTTGCGCGCCTGGAAGGCTTGAGGCAGCTGGACGCTGACCAACTCCTTGAGCCTGTGCAACAGGGCCGCGGCGTCGCCCCGCTGCTCGCCGAAAAACTCGCGCCAGAGGAACCCCCGCTCTTTCAGCTCGTTCTCGACCGGCTGCCATTCCTCGGCGTGCCAGCAGAGGCAGCGGCGGATCTCCTTCGCGAATTGAGCAGCGCCCTCCAGCGGCTTTTCCGAGAGCGCCGCCCAGGCGGGCGCGCCCTGCGGGACCATCTGCCGGTTCCATCTTCCTTCGAGATCCCGCCGCATGATCGCCAGCAGGATGTGCGCGCGCAGCGCCTGGAAGTGAGCGGCGCTCTTCGGTTCGCCCGACGCGACGCGGGTCTCGCCGATGAATCGCTTCCACGCGCCGTGGGTCAGCAGGGCCAGCTTGCCGACGCTCTTGTTCTTCTTGAAGTAGGCGAGGATCTCCTCGGTAATCTGGAGTTGCTCCTCGAGCGGGATGCTCCCGGAGAGCGCGGGAGCATGGCGCAGCGCGCTCTCCTTCGCGTCGGCGGTCTGCTCGATCAGCTGATCGAGCATCTTCACCAGCTCGTCCCACTCGACGCGCGCGGTCCCTCCTTCGTTGCCGGCCGCCACGGCGCCGATCTTCCAGCGCCGTTCCCGATCGAGCACTTCGACCGCCTTCACCGCCTTCGCCAGCAGCTTGTCCAGCGCCGCGGTCATCGCTTCATCCAGCGGCGCCTTCCACAGCTCCGGGCGGTAATTCCGGCTCGCCTTGGACAGCCGGTCATGTTCCCCGGCGATCTTCTCGAACTCATCCGGCGGGACCAGCGCCTTCAGCTCGGGAAGAAGCCGGGCCAGCTCCGCCTCGTCCTCGACGGCCAGCGCCTCCGTGCTCGCGTAGAGCTCGCCGATCTCCGCCGCTGACAACGGCAGCGGCGCCCCCGGCTGGATGGAGCCGGGGATCCAGGCCTGGGACTGCGCCTCGGCGGCGACCTTGCGGGCGGCCTCGATCGGAGAGAGCTTCGTCTTGAGGAAGACGACGTCCCGGTACTCGTCAGCCCGTGCTTCGAACAGCTCCTGCCGGTGCTTGCGCAATTGGGCGAGAAGCTCCGAGCGCTGCGCGGCGAGCTGCTCCGCCTCCGCGTCGAGCTTCTTCGGATTGCCGGTGGTGAGGCGCTCGATGATCGTGGACACCGCGCCCTCGAGCTGACTGCGGCTCTCGATGTCGCTTTCCAGCACGCTGACCGTGAGCGGCCGCAGCTTCTCCACCACGTGGTCGCGCAGGACGCGAAGGGCCTTGGTGGTGTGGCTCGTGACCAGAACGCTCTGACCCTGGGCGAGCAGGTGACCGATGAGGTTGGCGATGGTGTGCGTCTTGCCCGTGCCCGGAGGACCCTGGACGAGGACGCATCCCTCGCGCTCCAGGCGCACCGCGATCCGGATCTGCTCGGGGTTGGCGGGCTTGCTGAGCAGGACTTCTTCCGGCTCATCGCCCGGTTCGAAGCTCTCGGCCTTCTCGTCCTCCTCGGGCGGCGGATCGAGACCGACGATCTTGAGGAGCGCCAGCGGCAGATCCTGCCGGACCGCGAGATCGTCGAGCGTTCCCTCGATGGCGGTGGCGAAGCCCAAGGTCCGCGTACGGAGGAAGATCACGGGCGCGCGGCCGATCTTCGGGTCCTCTGACTCCTTCTGCGGAGGCCCTTCGGCGAATTGCCCGCGCGGTGAGAGCTGCACGACGAAGCGGCGGAGGAACTCGAGCGTGTCGGTCCCGCCCAGCGGGTGGAATCCGCCGCGATCCAGCTCCTCGCGGCAGCGCGCCAGCAATTTCGGTTCGATGTCCGGCATGGAGCGGAAGAGGGCCGAGTACAGCTCCACTTCCTTCCCGGTCTCGATGAGGGTGAACTCGGGCACGCTCGGATCGAAGGCGAGCTGGATCCGCTGCAGCAGGATGGGATGGTAGATGCTGCCGTCGAGCCGCTTCCAGCTGAGGATGCCGTCGCCTAGCACGAGCTCGATGTGCTCCGCCTCGCGCTCGATGCGGCCGTAGAGCTCGTAGAGCTGCTCGAAGACCTTCATCGTCGCGCGCGCCGGGCGCTCGGTGGCGGCCCAGTTCTGCTGCTGCGTCTTCCAGCGCTCGTAGGCTTCGACGCGTCGAGGCTCCGCGTCGAAGCGCAGAGGCTCCGCGCCGTTCGCTTTCGTCTCGTAGACGGTGACTTCCGCCTCCGGATCTTCCCAGTCGCCCTCCAGCCAGTCGACGATCGGCAGCGGCGGCTGCGGCGCCTGGGTGAACGTCGGCCGCCCTACCTTGATCACGAAGTCGGCTTCTTCGTGCCCGTTCGATAACCGCCGCTGGATCGCGGGGTGATCGGGCAGGTGGCGGAACCAGAGCGTCCAAGGCTGTTCCGACAGATCCCGCTTGGCCGGGTTGCGGTGCTCGTTCAGCGCCTTGAGATAGCGGAATACCCGCGCGATCCGCTCGCGGCCCTGCTGTTGCGACTTCGCGTCCGACATATCCCCTCGCGTTCGGAGACTGCGCATTGACCCGAAGGAGACAGCTTGCCCTCGAAGCGGGCTGCTCCGCTAGGAATCGATCACCCACAGCGGAAGGAGTGGAGGCGCGGCTCCTACCCGGGGACCTGCGCGTCATCATTCCAGCGCCGATGTGCGCAGGTCGCGCAGTGGACGGCGCGAGCAGCCGTACTAGTGTGGCGCGGACCACTTCAATGCTGACCAAGAGCCTCCTGCAGTGCCGCGCATGTCGTCTGACTTGGTTTCCAACTGGGGGAGCCGGAGCGGCGTGTCCTGCGTGCGGAGGAACGAGGGTCGGCGGAACGCTCGAGCTGTTCCACGTCGGGATCGCGCTCATCGCGCTGGGCGCGATCGGCTGGTGGCTCCGGCACGGGCCGTTCAGCGAGAGCCTGGGAGTCGCGGGTCCCGCGGTGATCCAGGCGAAGGAGCTCACCGCGAACGTGGAACGCGGACCCTCCCAAGGACAGCCGGTGACGCTTCGCCGTGGGGAGGAAGTCACCGTCGTCAAGCGCGAGGAGCGCCGGGTGCTGGTGAAGGACCGGCGTGGCAACCAGGTCTACGTCTCTTCCAAGAAGATCAAACCCGCAAAAGTCAAACGACGCCAGAAGAAGGTGGCGAAAACGAGGAGCAAGCATGTACAGCGCTGAGATCAGCCGCAAGAACCCGGGGTGTTTCATCTTCCTTTTGGACCAGTCGGCCTCGATGGAAGATCCATTCGGTGGCAGCAGCGAGCGGCGAAAGGCCGACGAGCTGGCGACGATCATCAACAAGCTCATCCACAACCTGTCCATCCGCTGCGCCAAGGGCGATTCCATCTACGACTACTTCCACGTGGCCGTGATCGGCTACGGGCAGGACACGGTGGTGAAATCGGCCTTCGACGGACCGCTGACCGGCAAGGACCTGATCCCGATCAGCGAGCTCGCCAACAACCCGCTCCGCATCGAGGACCGCGTGAAGAAGCAGGACGACGGCAACGGCGGGCTGGTGGAGCAGTCGGTGAAGTTCCCTCTCTGGTTCGAGGCCAAGCACGCGGGCGGGACGCCGATGAGCTCCGCATTCAAGATGGGGGCGGAGATGGTGCAGAGATGGGTCGCCGAGCACCCGAAGGGGTTTCCCCCGATCGTGATCAACATCACCGACGGTGAAGCGACCGACGGCGATCCGGTCCCGGAGGCGAAAGCGCTCTGCACGCTGGGAAGCGACGACGGCGCGACCCTGGTCTTCAACATCCACCTCTCCTCGGCCGCGGGCAATCCCATCGAGCTGCCGGCGAGCGACGAAGGCCTGCCGGACAAGTTCGCCAAGCAGCTCTTCGAGATGTCCAGCAGCCTGACGCCGTTCATGATCGGGCGCGCCAAGGAGCTGGGAATGCCGGCGGGCGACGGAGCGCGCGGGTTCGTCTTCAATGCGCAACCCGTGCAGGTGATCCAGTTCCTCGACATCGGAACCCGTCCCGCGAACCTCCGGTGATCGACGCTCTGAATCCCGTCACGGCGGCGCCGTTCTCGGTCGAGGCGTTCTCGTGCCAGAAGGCCGGGAACGCCCGCACCGAGTACGAGGACGCGTGGGCGATCCGCGGTTCGGACTCGCCCACGCGTTGCCGGGTCGCCGTCGCCGACGGCGCGACGGAGAGCAGCTTCTCCGCTCTCTGGGCGGCGCTGCTGGTCGAGAACTTCGTCCGCGGCCGTTCGAGCGGTCCGGAGTTCTTCGAAGGGCTGGACGCCATCCGTCGGCTGTGGAAGCAGAAGATCCGCGGCCGCCCGCTGCCCTGGTACGCCGCCGAGAAGGCCCGCAAGGGCGCCTACGCGGCATTCGTCGGCGCCTCGCTGAACGCGGTGAACAGCGGGTGGCGCGCGGTGGCCATCGGCGACTGCTGCTTGCTCGACGTCACCGGGTTTCCGGAGCACACGCAGCTTCTCCATTCGTTCCCGCTGACCCACTCCGAAGAGTTCGGCTCGAGCCCCTTCCTGGTCGGCTCCTTGAAGAAGGCGGACGACGATCCGGTCTCGCACGTGCGGGTGAGCGAGGGAGTCCTGGCACCCAACGACGTCCTCTTCTTCGCCTCGGATGCGCTGGCGGCATGGCTCCTGCGGCGCGCGGAGCGGGGCGAGCCGGCCTGGGATGCGATCGGCCCGATGG
>Ga0137415_10003631_pt1 | contig 15328 bp, 21 predicted proteins | sample CZODoug3_1_1_16f_FD_183082 | JGI IMG/M metagenome (GOLD analysis project Ga0137415, IMG submission 183082) | Vadose zone soil fungal communities from Angelo Coast Range Reserve, California, USA - CZODoug3_1_1_16fungal (Hybrid Assembly) | ecosystem: Environmental > Terrestrial > Soil > Vadose... | reverse complement strand
CGACGTTCGGCCTTCGGCGGGTAATCTCTCGAAGGGAAACGTGGCTGATGAAGCCCAAGGTGCATTCTGTGAGCGTAGTGAGATCATGATCCAGCACATGCAGATGCAGACTTTGGAGGTCAGGTATTTCACCGGGTATGTGTATCGAGAGAATTTGCCGCCTGCCGCTTGACGTCGTCTTGGACCGAACGCAAAACCCTTTAGAAATGAGGCAGCACTCCGCTGTCCTGTCACCGTCTCGAACAATGGCCTGACCCGGCTCATAGTGCTTCACCACAACCGGCAAGGACCGAACCGCCTGGACATCCTGGTCGTCCAACGCCGATGTTGTCCGAAGTCGTGCGATAAGCGCGTTCGTTATGGATTCGTTGGTCAGGCGGAGCTCCAACACTGCAAGAGAATGACAAGAAAACTATAGCGGATTTTCTCGGTTCCCAACAAAAGTTAGGACGTCGCTTCAAAAAGGATGCCAGCATCGGTATGTCGGGAGGCTGCGCTTGGCACAAAGGCGGAATCCGGCCCCAAATGGTCTTTGCATATCAAGACACAGATGAACGGGCGTCAGCACCTTAATAGTTACAGGTGCTGAAACGGACGTCTGTGTGCTCTCGACCATCCTCGCGGCCGTCGATCTAGGTTACCGCATCATCGTCGTGAAGAACGGATTGTGCAGCTCAGCTGACCAAACCCACGAAGCTCTGCTGGGACTATATACGCAGCGCTTTGACCTGCAAGTGGAGCTTACCCAGGCGAATGAATTGCTGGAAGTTTGGCGAGGATAGGAAACCTTGGGCGCAACCACAACCTCCGCAACGTCGCGCTCGGCCGCGAGAGCAGTAACCGATTGCTCACCCCTTGCCGGACCATCAGCTCGATGCAGTCGCAAAGGAATCGGCTGGCGATTACTCCTAAATTTCGCCGGATCGCTCAAGAAAGTCCCAGGCGATCTGAATGGCATTTTCAATCAGTACAGACGTCGAATGTTCAGCCATGGTTGCGAACTATGATGATTTGGTCGCGGTCACCCGATCGGAGATGCCCTTGCCTGCCGCATCGACGACGCGGCCGACTTTCACGGAGATATCGCCGACCGCGGATTTCGCGCCTTCCACCGTAAGGCCCTGTTTGCGGGCCTCCTCGATGACGGCTTCCATCACGTCTTCTGCAACTGCCGTCGCGCGAGCGGTTTGTTCGGCCGCGAAGTTGGCGGCCTTTGCTTTGACGGTGTCGCTGGTTTCACCGAGATAACCGGCTTCAACTTCACTCGACGGCAGGGCGGCTGCAATGCCCGCGCCGATCGCGAGCCCGACTGCGCCCAAGGCCAATGGCTGGGCCCTGAATAGCTCGGTCAAGTTGGAGCGGGCCGTGTCGAACATCTCTGCACCGGCGTCAGGAATAGATCTGGCATAATCGGAAGCAGCGTCGGCATAATCCCGACCCAAGCGCGTTGCGCCATCGAGGGCATCCGCGCCGCCGGCTCGCAGCGCGTCCTTTGCTGACGTGACGTGCTCGCCCACGGAGTCGGCGCCGGACCGAACGGTCGAACGTGCTGCTTCAAAAGCATTGCCGGCCGCATCCGGAATGCGGTCAAAGCCGGTGCGTCGGACAAAATCGCTGGTCCTTTCAACGGGTCGGCTGCCAGTGAAAAGCCACAGAATGCCCATGCCGATGAACGCAGCGGATAAGGGGTTCTTGCGTGCGGCCTCGCCCAGATCCCGGACAAAGTCCGATCCTTTTCCCGAAATATCACTCATCGTACCATCTCCTTCGCCGCGACTTTGTCGCGCTGCACCTGATCGAGCGTCACCGAGGGCTTAACAGCATCGCCAGAAAGCCGGCTCATTCCCGTTGCTATCAACACTGCCGAAATCAGCCCTGCGCCCGCTCCCGTCAACAGATAGGCGACAGGCTCCGAAAAGCCGCCTCGTATCAACGCCGCCGAAACCGCGAATAACAGCAGCACCAATGCCGGCATCAGAATGATAGCGCCCGCGCCGATCATGGCAGCGGCCCGGCCTACCTGACTTGCCTTTTCCGAAAGCTCCGCGCGTGCGAGTTCGAACTCGTTGCCGACGAGCTTGGCAAGCTGTCCGACCGCGTCGCTGAACAGTTCCGGTATCGAGCGGCTATTTGGTGAATTCATCGCGATACCCTTTGTTATCTGCATACGACCGGTTCGCGGCGCTTCCACCGTCTCCGCCAGACTGTCGGGAGCTAGCGCCTTCGGAATCATTCGCCGAACTCTTCAAAAATCGCACGACGCCAAAGCCGGCAAGCACAGCAATTCCCAGGAATGCGGTTGGCTGACGACGCGCAAACGAATGAGCGCCCCGCACCAAGTCGTTAAAGTTACCGGTCCTGATCGTGTCGGCTACACCTTCGACCTGCGATGCCGCCTTCCGGATGTAGGTTCCGGCAATCGGGAGATCACCGTCAAATTCCCGGGCGGCGCGGCGGATCGTATCGGCCAAGCTTCCAACGTACTCCGCGCCGGCGTTTTTCTGCCCGTCGACCGTTTGCTTGAGCTTGTCCGTAGTCTGAGACGCAACATCCTTCGCCGCGTCGACGAACTCCGATGCATGATCCTTGATCGCGTCTGAGGAAGACCCGGCCAGGTCAATCGCCTTGTCCTTGAGATCGCGTCCGGCGGAAAGTGCCTGATCGGATACACTCTTCGCTGCGGTTGCGGATTTCTCGAATCCCTTTGGCGAGGCCGATGCCGTTTGATTACTATTCCCGATTGCTTGGTCAGCCATGGTCGTTCCCTCCCTGATTGCTTGGTTGATGATTTTCTTGTGATGGTTCGAAAGCGGTCGTCACCGCACTTTCAGCAACGCGGCGTACGCGCTGGCCGATGTCCTGTGCGGCCTTGCCTATGCCGGCGGGCGTCAGGCCTTCTGCTTCAGCCTGGCGAGCTGTTTCGTCATAAACTTCACCGACCGCGTTCCGGGCAGCGTCGAATCCTTGCGATGCGGCAGTTTGAGTCCGCCGCTTAACCGCAGCACTGGCGTCGCCAACCAGCTCATCCTCAATGTCGGACCGCGGCAGCGCGCTCGCGATCAGACCGCCGACCAGCAGGCCGACGCCCGCCACCACGAGTGGATTTTGTTCGATCGTCTCGAAGAACGTCTTTCCCGCGCGTTCGGTCAGATTGGATTCCTTGTCACGGACGGCCTTTGCAGCATCCAGCCCGGCATCCGTGGTGGTGCCGATCGCGTTTCGGGCGACAGATGATGTACCGGACGCAATGTCTTGGGCCGCTGTAGCAGCTGAACTCGCCATCCGAACGCCTTCGTCCCTGAGATCGGCCGCACGATCGGAAACTGCCGCTCCGAACGACGCAGCCTTCTCTTGAAGCTGCTGGGAATTCGAGGCGAGCGTAGCCCCCGCCGCATCGGCCGCCCGACTCATCTGATCGGTTCCGCTGGATACGGCGGCGCTTACGCGATCAAGCTGGTCGGAGGCGTAGGTCTTCGCCGCGGACGCTGACTCTCGAACTTCGTTCCCGAAATCACGGGCCTGACGGCCGACCTCGTCCGAAAGATCGGAAGCTACTTCGGCTGCCTTCCGCGTGGCGGCCTGTCCGCTCTTGGAGCCGGCGAGGAACAGTCCCGCGCCCACCATCAGCACCGGCATTGGTATGGTTCGCGCCAGCCGAAGAAGCGGATATGCAACGCTTGCCCCAACCGCCACAGCCTGCATCGGATTTCTGCGGGCGGCAGCGGTGACGTCGTTCAGCAGCTGCTCGCCCCTGCTTTTGATGTAGTCGGACACCTCGGCCTTGATGGCATCGGGACTGATGCGCTGGCGGATATGGCTCGCAGTCTCCGCCACGCTGGTACGAAGCTGCTCGACGGTATCGGTCAGGCCTGCCCGCGTTTGCTCTGTTTCGCGTTTGATCTGCTGCAGCGAACGGGTATCGGTCTGTGGCATGGCGCTATCCTCCGTCGGACTATTTGACGCACGAACATCGAGTGATGACTTTAGTTCCCGACCACGCTTCCGGAGCGACTCTTGGGGTTTGCAAAGGCAGCGATGGTGGCCTTGAGAGCGAGCGAGGCGGCTCTGTGGCTTGCTCGGAAGCGGAAGAAAGCGGCTCACCGTCTGTTAGCCGACACACGACGATGCGGACAGCAGGCGCTTTCTAGAAAGTTTTCTGACGGCGTAGTCCAGCCTCGCCTTTGAAACTTCTCAAGGTGGCAGAGGCAAATTGACGCGGCCTCATCGTCTTGATCGCCGTGGTGGCGCCAGCTACGCGGGCGTTGATGCCTTCGCGCTTAAGTGCGTCAGCGACGACAAGAAGGTGATGGGGAAGGCCGCCTGGACCAAGCGCGACAAGACATCATGGCCGTGAAGAAGCGCAAGAAAGTCTAAGGGCGTCCGTCGCGAGAAATCTTCCTGAAAAGCGACGGTCCCGGTGGACGGCGACCGGAAGCATAGATATCGATTCTTTGAACGGCGGTTCGTCTCCTAGGACGCTCAATCTGGAGGCGGGACGAGCCGCACCTTTTTCGGTGCAAGGGCCCGGTCGATCGCGCGCTCGGCTTCCACCACCGCTTCAGATTTGATTGCAGCTTGGCCCGTGATCACCACACCCGCAACCGAAGCGGACCATTTCCAGACGGCGCGCTCGATGCTTTGAACAACGGTGTATTCGATATTCCGATATTTCATCCTCAGCCGCGCTTTTGATCTTCCAAAAACCGCTCGCGTGTCCGTTGCGGGCATCTATTCCTAGTGGCATTGCCCGCAGCCGAAAGGGCGGCTGTAATGCATGAACTTCTACATTCCCCGACGCGTGACATTGGGCAATCGGCGCCGGATTTGGATTAGCGGATGCTAGGGCCGTTTGCGGACAGTGAGGACCCCAGGGGCGCGCCTCCCCCGTTTGAGGCAAAAGCACGCCGGTAGTGCGACCGGATGTCTTCGTCGCATTCGCAGGCCCTCGCCCTGATCTGCTCAAGATCGACGATGTGAATGAGGCCTCGGTGATAGGTGATCATCCCGGCCTTTTGTAGCTCGCCCGCGACGCCGTTCACGCTGGTACGCTGCACGCCCATCATTTGCGCCAAAAACTCCTGCGTGAGGGGAAGATCGTCGCCGGCGAGATCCTGCATGCGCAGCAGCCACTTGCAGGTCCGGGCTTGAACGTTATGGACCGCATTGCAGGCCGCCGTCTGCTGCACCTGCGCCAAAAAGAATTGCTCGTAGCCGACCAACAGCCTTCTGAAAGCCGGAAGCTCCTCGGCGACTTCGCAGATGCGGTCGGAACTTATGACCGATGCCGGGCCATCAACCTGCATGACAACGTGATTGAGCGACACCTTGTCGTCGAGCGCCTGACCGGCCCCGAACGCACCATCTCTGCCGATCATGCCGGTCTCGATTGCGTCGCCGTCTTTAAGCTCGACTACGCAAGAGATAATGCCCGAGTGTGGGAAGTAGACCTTCTCGACGCGCTGATGGGTTCTGACGAGCACGTCGGCATGGCGGAGCTCGACCACTGAGAGGTGCGGCTGTATCCGGTGCAAGAGCTCTGGACCTAGCCGATCTAGCAGGAAATTCTTTTGGTGGGACATTTGCTGCGCTCCCTTGGCCTTGCAGGCGGGAGCACAACACTCTCAGCCACCGGCGCCCACGGGCGGAAGCCACGAAGCCGATGATGTGAAGAGGGTGCGCCTTATGAAAAGGATGCGCAACGCTTCATTGGGGGTCGAAACAACGGTAATGTTCAATCGCGGAACCGGTTCGGCAACGCCTGCGTCAACGGCACGCTCATGAGCTCTTGCCCGTTTGCATCCGCTATCACAACGCTTTCCGATATAGGTTCCTTCCCCTCCTTGATCGCATTCGCTAACAGTTCGCGAGCCGACGCCAAAGCCTGCCGACAAACAGTATTGAGGTCTGGAAGATCGGTCCCTTCCTCATCTAGGGCCACATCATCAACGTTTCGTATATGGAAATAGTAGCGTGGCATCTGATTGCCTTCGACCTGCTCGTACAAACCAGCGCCCAAAATATTATGTTCGGCGAACATCGGCGTCCGCTCGGTTGCCGACACGTGATCACGCTGCCAAACGGAACAACGCCGCCACGCGGAATATGATCCCTTCGGCGAGGCTGGCAGGACGGCCTTAGGGTGCTGCGTCCGTGTTTCGGCCAGTTTTTTCTTTGCAAATTCTCAAATTCTTTCGCCTCAAGTCGCTGCGAAATGTCTTGGTCGTTCGAAGGGAAAGGTCGTTTCCCTGTTCGCAACCGTCTGTACTCAAATCAGACGTAGCAACTATCCTGTGGCCGACATCCATGGGAATGTTCTCGCGCGGCAATGAGCCAGCTTCATCCTTCTGCACGGCGCCCGCGATTCATCATCGTATCGCCCTGCGCTACTCACCTCTCTCCTACGAGCACGACGCGGTGCAGGAGCGCGCCCATCGCGCCCCCTACGCCTAGGTGCATCCTGACGAGGAGAGCTAGTCACTGGAAACGATAGGAACGGTGTCATGTCGACTGAGTTGGTATCGAAAGGAGGACCTCACATGTCGAAATTGCCCGTGAAGCTGTTAATAGTCACGCTCTTGCTTGCACCGATCAGCGCGATCGCTCAGAGTGGTGGAGGATCGGGCGGCGGTGGATCGGCTGGCGGTGGGGCGGCGGGCGGTGCTTCGGCCGGGGGCGCCGCAAGCGGACCTTCGGTGGGCACGGGGAGCGCGGTAGGATCGCCAAACGCTGGCTCGGCCGGGGCAGGCACGGCGAGCGTTAGCGGCGTTCCGAGCGGCCCCGCGAATGCCGGCGGGCTTAACAACTCTAGCAACGACCCGAGCGGCGCGGGTAACTCTGCAAAGGTGCCCAGTGCTCCGGGCACAAATAGCTTGGGTACGGCGAATTCGTCAGGGTCAACCACAACTAGTGGGTCGACCACGACGACTGGTAGAGCCGCTGTCAACGGAACGGGCGCCACAACCGGCGGACGCATCGACGGAACGGTTACGCAGGGTCCCGAGATGCCGGGTGACGCTGCGATCCGCGCCGAAGATCAGGTGGTCGACAAAAAAATCAAGAACATCTGCAAGGGTTGTTAAGTGCAATGGGATGTTAAGTGCTGATCGCGATTATGGTCGTGTCGCTGATGGCAACCTCGACCGCATTCGCACGCAAGGTATCGCATCATCATTTCAAGCGCGCCGCGCCAAAGCATCAGTCGGTGATTGAGACCGATCTTGGCGGCATCGAACGCCATGCCGAGGACGTCGCGCTTGATCGGAAGATCGGGAGCATTTGCCGCGGGTGCTAGGCGAAAAGGATGTGTCCTGCGTCTGGGTGCATCCGGACAATGACGATCGCAGATAGCTCTCTCGCCTTGTCTCGACGCGGCCAACTTCACCGCTGCGGCATCAACGCTCATCTTCCGAACCAGCACAACGGTAGCGCCTGGCGAGTTCTGGCTCCAGTCATCGTGATTCAGCGGCTCGTTTTCGTACGCCAGCCGACACAAAGAACTAGTGCGTGACCGCGCTTGGCGGAATCCCCATGCGACCTAAGCTCGTAATGGAACGGAACTTAAAAGCGAACGTTGCCGACGTAGAAAATACCTTTCGCTGGAGAAAACAATGAGCCGAGGAATGCCATCGATGACTGCACTTCTGGGACTGTTGGCCATTGCAGGGTACCAGAACCGGGACAAGCTTGCCGAAATGCTCAACGGTGCTGGAGCCAATTCAAAGCTTGGCAGCGGTGAACAGGAGCCGGGCTTGGGGGGATTGCTCGGCAATCTAGGTGGGTTGCTGGGCGGTGCGGGCGTCGGCGGTCTGCTGAACGGAGGCATCGGCGAGCTTTTGGAAAAATTCAAGCAGAACGGACAGGGCGAGACAGCTCAATCCTGGATCCACCGCGGTCCCAACAAAGAAATATCGTCGCCTCAGCTTAAACAGGTCATTGGATCCGACGTACTGGCGGCGCTGGAGCAACAGACCGGCCTATCGCAAGAAGAGCTTCTTTCCAGGCTTTCGCGGGAGCTTCCGGCGGCCGTTGATAAATATACGCCAGATGGTCGGCTACCCAGCGCATAGGCCGTTACGGCAATACCGTTTTCATACATAAGGAGCAATCGGATGAGCGTACTTTGGACCATCATCATCGGCTTTATCGCCGGCGTAATAGCGAAGTTCATTATGCCCGGAGATAACGAGCCATCAGGCTTCATTCTAACTACGATACTGGGAATCGTCGGTGCGTTCGTGGCGACCTACCTCGGGCAAGCTCTTGGATGGTATCGTCCAGGCGAAGGGGCAGGCTTGATAGGGGCAGTCGTTGGCGCAATCATTGTATTGTTAATCTACGGGTTCATTGCCGGCGGCCGCCGCCGAACGACCTAGTGGTGTCGGCGACGAGAACATGACCGCAGGGCCATCGGGTTTGATGGCTACTTCCGACGGGGCGTAGACCTTAAGCGCCTAGGCTCCAGTCAGCCGCTTCTTCTGCGCGACGCCGAATTCAAAAATCGATCGACGGCGCCGCGCCTTCGCTAACTCTTGTCCCTCTTAAAGAGCGAATGTATATTCTGCCCAAGCCGAACAACAGCGGACTGCCTCATTGTATCATCGGTTTTCCCGGCGAGGTACCTGTCAACGCCCTTCACGATTTCGATGGTCAGGCCAGTCCTGCTGCTCGGCTGGAAAAGAGGTAAGTCATCAAGACAATCGCTCTCGTCATCAATCACGACATACCGGCGAACCTCTTGGTGTGCGGACAGCCACCTAAGCATCTCTTCGCAGCGGGAAGCTTCGGAAAGGTCAGGGCACACGTCAACAAAGGGGACGCCGTAATATTTTGCGGCGAGTACACCAACGGGATCGGTCCTCCATGAGGAGGATAAAACTACTTTCGCGCCGGTACGCGCCACAAGATCTTTTAGTAGAGAGAGCAGACGCGCGTCCACGATGTAGGGAAACTTGCGCGGTTCGGCGTGTCCTTGCAATTGAGTACGCCATCGATGTCTAAGAAAATAACTTTCATAGCAGCAGAACGTAGCTAGTGCCGCTCAGTTCCAAAAATCGGCGTGGTGAGATAAATGCGATGGTCCTCTTGAACCGATGTGGCGCTACCGGCCCGCATAACCTGTCCGCTGCCGCGACCCGCGCGCGGCATTTCAAAAGAGCGTGCCAGTGGCACCTCAAACGAACCACCGCACATTGCCGCTTGTGGGCTTTTCGAACGTTCACTTGATGGCCGCCAGAGTGAGTATCTCGGACGTGTCCGACGTCGCCGGTTGCCCCAGGCCATTTAACAGGAGAGAGTTAGAGCTAGGGCCGCGAGAGCGATCCGCGCCATTGGCTACGCGACGCCTCGAAGCTCGCACCAGGCTTTGGCGAAGAGACTGGCCATGAGGATGCGCACCGACTTTTCCGCTTCGGCCAATTCCCCCTCCCTTATCAGTTCGCTGGCCGCCTCCTATTTTTTCCCGGAAACGTGCGAGCACATCATCGACCAGCCTTTCCATGTCCTCGCGGTGGAGCGAAACAAACTCATCGAGGTTCGTTCGTACATAATCCCGCTGGCTTGATGACATGCGGTAAGCATCCGGCGTCGTCTCATGGGCATAGAGTCGACGGACAGTTTCTGTAAGGTTGCCAGATTCCTTAAAAATGGCAGCCGGCCCGTTCGTGGCATTCACGGTCCGGCGCGCCCGATAGACCGCATAGATGACGGCGACACACCCGAAAATGAAAAGCAGCACCACCACGCTTTTCACGAAATCGTCCACGGTTTCCCTCGTCTGTACGGCTGCCCTCTCCTGTTCTGGTCAAACCCGACGCGCGCCTCCCCGTCCTTTTTCGAGCCGCTCGGTTCAGGCTCAGCGTTCATCGTTCCGATGCATCTCCACGAAAGGCGCAATCATCCAGCCGCAATTATTTCCGATACCCTGTGCATTTTTTGGAATCGCATTTGTTGGCGGTATCGAATTCTTCTGGGAAGGGCTGAGATTGGTACTTCCGGTTGTAGCAGTGTTCGTTGCTGCGTCGGGCTGCATATTTCCCCCTTGCTTCGAATTGCAGGTCCAGGGTCCAGTTGGTTGCTCCAATGCCTGTCAATGTATTGTCTGTGCCCGCGCGGCCCTGAGCGAAAGCACTAAGGAAATGGGAGCCGCGACTAGCACAACACCGATGATTGATGTCTTGGACGTAGCTGTGCTCCTTAATCAAATACCCGTTCCAACCGACGAAAACAAACCCGACTCGTTCCTAGGAACGAAGCACCCGCACCGCGCTCAAATCCCCGGTTCTATTGCGGAGTGTTACGTGTCGTGTCAGATCAGGATTTGCTCCTTGATGCTGTGGAGGGCTCAAAGGGTTCTCGGCGAATATATCGATGCAAAGCTCCCGGCGGAATGCAGACCATCAACATGCCTCGGTTCCTAACGGACCGTCGGCACGCGTCGCAGCGATGGGAGGGCTACGCGCTGGGTAGGGGCTGTGAGTGGTGAAATGATTCTGGGGCCAGAAACGCCAAGCGCCCGTGGGAACCGCGAGATGAACAGCAATTCCGGGAAATGGCTGAAGCCGGCAAGAGCGTCACGGTAACAGCACTACGGCTCAAACGAACGGTTACCGCTGTTCGCGGGCGATGAGTATGCTCAAGAATTCCCTTCGCTGCATGAAGCGATCAAGAGATCACGCCAAACGTGAAACGGAGGAATAAAAGTTGGTCGCCGCCGTAGACTTCCTGAACGGGCAGAAGGCAAGAGAAATGAGTCCTGGACGGCGCAGAAGATCGTCGCTTTCGAGTACCAGCTCTGTCCCCCTACGCCGGGCCGTTTCTTTACGCCGTAAACGTGAAAGCCGCAAGGCGCTTGGCACTTTACCTAGGTTTGGAATCGGGCGGGCATTCCGTGCGGACTTCCATTGACTTGTCGCCGCTCTGCACTGTTGGCGCAGCCGAATTTGAACCGCCGGCATCCGGCAGGATCGCACTCTTTTCCATCGCCAAGGAGTTCGATGTTTTTTCACCAGCGCTTCCCGAAGTCGCTGCCGACGATGTCGTACAACTCGTCTCCTGCTTTTTTGGCGACGGCGCGGTCGATTGGGCGACAGCGGCGCCAGCGACCACCAATCCCGCAAAAACCGCTACAGCCATTCGATAAATCATTATTGTCTCCCGCCAGCGAAAGATCATTTTCTCGAATCAAAACCAGAACGTTTCGCCACAGCGCTAGTTCCGTTGACGTTAAGGCGCATTGAGGAGCATCGCCTGAAAGTGTGCTTGGATTAATTGGCAACACGGTGAGCTCAGTCGACGGACGATAACCCTCTCGACCGGTGACGGACCCCACGACGCAAGGAAAGCTATGGATTTGATTTCGCGGCGAACCCATGGCCCGGTCACGGCGAGCCGGTCGACAGAGCGATGGGCGGGTTCGGGCTGTTACTCGCTGTTCACCTATCCTCCGCCACTTCGTTGATTGCAGACATGACTACACCGGTCGCAGTCTGATGGATCATGTGGCCGGTTCCGGGAACGCGGTGAATCCTGCTCTGGGGGATGTCGCGGTGCAGCCGTTCCGACTGCGCATCAGTGTCAATCAATCGGTCTTCATCACCTGCGACGATGACGACCGGCATCTTCAAATTTGCGTATTCGTCGCGGAAGTGAAATGCGTCCGGAATCATAAGTGCCGACTCCGCGGCTGACGCGCGAATCTGAGAAGGACGAAGGGCCATCTCTTTCGGAAAGCCCTCAAACTTCTTCGGCACGGACCGCGGACCGAAGATCTTGGCCATCAAGAGCGGCCACATCACTCGGCTTACAATCGGTGAGAGGGTGTGGCCCAAGACGTCACCCACTATAGGCACCGCAGGGGCCGATAAAGCAACCACGTCAGGACGCAAAGTCGGATAGTAATATCCCGAGGCAAGAACCAGGCCTTGGACCAACTTCGGATATTTGAGCGCCAGCGCGACTGCGACAGAAGCGCCCCACGAGTGCCCTAAGACTATTGCATGTGAGACGCCCAGCCGATGGAGAGCGCCGTTAATCAGCTCAGCCTGTGCTGCCGGCGTCCAGACAACGGTACGCGGCCGATCGCTATGGCCGAAGCCAGGACGATCGAAAGCGATGACGCGATAATTCTTGGCGGCTAAATCGATCAAACCGCTGGATTCGAAATCCTGGATCATGCTGCCATTTCCGTGCAGCAGGACCAGCGGCGCGCCTGAGCCACGTTCCACATAGTGGAGCCTGACCCCGTTTACTTCCAAGAATTGACCAGCGGGGGGATTGTCGTTTTCAGCATTCTTGGCTAGGTGGCGGTTCACCAGGGCCGATATAGCCAAAGCTCCTACGGTCGCGGCTGCAGCCACTACGTAAGGATGCGCCTGGGCTATCGCACGGCCTTTGTCGGTAAGGGTCCTTGGCGAGCCTGTCTCGTGGACTGCGGTCATCGTATGCACTCAATGTGGCGTGCACGAAATCCGGACAATCCAAGAAGTGTTGCAGCGCAGAATGAACAACCAACACTGAGGTTCGTTCCGTTCGGAAGTAGCGCTAATCTGTCGCTGAAACTTAAAGCAGCTGATGCAACCGGTCCCTGCCCTCGCGCTTATTGTTCTTCCCCCAGATTTCCTAGGCCTGCTTTCAGATTGCTGGGCGCAGTCCCCTGCGGTGGATAAGGTTTCGCGGACGAGGCCGTGTCGATTGAAGACGTGACCCGATAAACCAATACCCTTTTTAAAAGTTGTTCCGCCCTTGACCCTCGAGCGGTCCGGGCAATAAGTTAGATGTCGTCGCTGATTTCTTTTGCGAGATCTTCAGCTTCGCGAAATTCCCGTTCGGCCTGGAACCAAAACTCTTCATCCCTTCCAACTGGCCGGTTGTTTTCTATCCAGATTTCCCTGGCGCGCTTTCGGATTTTTTCTTCGTTGGGTTTTGCCAAAGCGCGGGCTCTCTGTTTCAGCTCCGCTGTCAGGGCCAATATACGCTGAACCGTTTCCCGATCGCCTACCCACCGCGCGAACTCGCGGTACTTGTTGGCCTTCTCGAGAAGGCGGGCGACCGTCTGCTTCTGATCCACCGTACGCTCTCCATCAAATTAGACGACGGAGCCTTGAATTTGTTCAATGGATTAGAGGGATTAAAGCTAATACTGGCGCCAGGAACTCGAGGGCACGTCTGCGAGCTTTTTGCGGAAAGCCCGCATTGGCGGGAACGGCTCACCGAGCTTTCGCGCCTGTATGCGGACGCTCTTGATGTTGCGATGGAGCGCAGCGGCGACACGGATGATTGACGCGCCTTGCGCTACAAATTCTTTAAGGCGCGCGTTGTCTTCTTGTGTCCAAGGCCTTTTAGCTAAACCCACGATGCCCTCGGCGGTTTAAGCCCACCTGCCGTCCAGCCTGTGTTGGCCGACTGCAGCGGGTCCTGGACCAGTACTTTCTGGACATGCTCGCACTTCGGGCATTCAAAGGTTCGCAGATCGGAACCGTCAGGACTAGGTTCGATGCGGGCCAGCATCATGCGGCCATGACACTTCGGGCAATGGGGCCGTTCGATCGGATGGAGCGATGGTTCGGGACGGGTATAAGCTTCAGGCACGTGATTCACCGCTGTTGGATTAGGCGGGAGCACAACGCTCTCCTCACAGAAAAGCGCGGGGCGGTGATGACTTCACCATACCGCCAAATGACGGGCCGGTATGTTCACTTGTACACACAGACCAAAACTCCGCTGCGCCAAAACTTCGTGCTCGACATCAAAATAACCGGTTTGTTGCAACCAAGTTGAGATGTCTCTTGCTCTGCAAAGTTAAAATGTCATTCGGCAGCTTCTGAAGTAGCCGGGGCCGTCGCTGCGTAGACGCCGCTATCGGAGCGGCGACGGCCCCGGCGGGCGGGCCGACTGCCTGGTTTTTTCCCCTGAGCGAGACGATCAACGCGGTCCTTCATCAGGCCGGCCTTCTGGTTTGACCGCCTCGGACCGGCTAGGTTGCCGCGATAGTGGGGGTGCTTGTCCTGCTGCTGCTTGATCCAGGCCAGCACTTCGCCGAGACGCTTGTTCTCGATGATGGCCGCGTGGCTGACACGCTGCAAATGGTCGAAGACGGAGTAGGACAAGGGCAGTCCCTTCCAGCGGATCTCCAGCCGGCCATCGGGAAAGTCATAGATGTCGACTACCTTGCCGGCCAGTGCCGCCGATGTCTTATTGGGACGCAGCATGAACTTCATGCGGTTGTAATTGATCACCAGCTGTCGCGAGACAGAACGCTGCTCGCGCCAGCACAGGATGTCGTCGAGATCGTTGGTGCTCGCGATCGGCCGATGCAGGTCCCGCTCGCTCGCCGGCGGCTTGGCAAAACGGGCATTGTAGGTCTGCACGAATGCCGGCAGAAATCCGTTCGCAGCCTCAATGGTGCTGATTCCTGCCAGCCGCAGCTCCTTCACCAACCGGTCCTGCAGCGTATGATGCGCCCGTTCCACGCGGCCCTTGGCCTGGCTGGTATTGGCGCACAGAATCTCGATGTTGAGCTCCGACAAGGCGCGCCCGAACTGGGTCATGCCGTCACCGCTGGCGGCATCCTCCCTCGATACCCGAAAGATCGAATGCTTGTCCGAATAGAATGCCACCGGCTTGCCATGGCACTGCAGATAACCCTTCAGAGCCTCGAAATAGGCAAAGGTGCTCTCAGATGGGACAAAGCGAAGCTCCATCAATCGGCTGGTGGCATCATCGATGAACACCAGAAGCGTGCAGGGTGCCGCCCGATCTTCGAACCAGCGATGGTCCGAGCCGTCGATCTGGATCAGCTCGCCGAAGTGCTCACGGCGATGACGCGGCTGCTGGATGCGTCTGCGCTCCGCCCGGGGCAGCCAGATTCCGGCCCGCTGCATCCAGCCGCGCAACGTCTCTCGCGACACGCGCACATCATGACGCTCGCCCAGCTTCTCCGCCGCCAACGTCGGACCAAAGTCTGCGTAGTACTCCCGAACCAGTGCGATGGCGTGATCACGCACGACATCAGGCAGGCGGTTGTTCGATGGCCGACCGCGCCGCCGGTTCGCAATCGCAGACGCACCGCCATCACGGTACCGCTTCAACAATCGATGGGTTTGCCGCAGGGTGATCCGCATCAGATCGGCCGCCGCCGCGGTCGTCAGCCGACCGCCATCAAGCCGTGCCAGAATATCAATCCGATTCAGCTCTCGTTTGCTCATCAGCACCACACCCATCGGATCCGCAGCCTCCAAACCTCACGACCAAGAGGTAGAAGACTGACATTCCAACTTTGCTCAGTGCTGACATTTTAGCTTTGCTGCTACAGCGGCCTTTCGCAAATCAGATG
>Ga0137415_10003628_pt1 | contig 15332 bp, 13 predicted proteins | sample CZODoug3_1_1_16f_FD_183082 | JGI IMG/M metagenome (GOLD analysis project Ga0137415, IMG submission 183082) | Vadose zone soil fungal communities from Angelo Coast Range Reserve, California, USA - CZODoug3_1_1_16fungal (Hybrid Assembly) | ecosystem: Environmental > Terrestrial > Soil > Vadose... | reverse complement strand
TGCTAGACTCCGCGCATTCCGGTGCCCGAGAGGGAGGGTCTTGCCGATGAGCCGTCATCTCAGCGTGTCCGTGGCGCTGGCCGCTTTCGTCCTGGTGGGCGGTGCGCTGGCGGGCTTCGCCGCCGATCCGCCGATCCCGATCGGCGTGTCGGTGGCCCAGACCGGTCCCGTCGCGCTCGCCGGTCAGGAGCAGGTGCTCGGCGCGCAGATCGCCGAGGAGTTCTTCAACAAGCACGGCGGCGTGAACGGCCGTCCGATCAAGCTGGTGTTCCAGGACGGCGGCAGTGACGAGCCGACGTCCATCAACGCCTTCCAGAACCTGATCAACGTGGCCAAGGTCGTCGGGATCATGGGCCCGAGCCTGTCGCAGCAGGCGTTCGCCGCCGATCCGTTCGCCGTCCGTGCGAAGGTCCCCGTCATCGGTCCCTCCAACACCGCCAAGGGCATCCCGCAGATCGGGGAGTTCGTCTCGCGCGTGTCGGCGCCCGTCGCCATCGTGGCCCCCAACGCCGTCAAGGCCGCGATGGAGATCGACAAGAATCTCAAGAAGGTCGCGGTGCTGTACGCCCAGAACGACGCGTTCAACAAGTCGGAGACGGAGACGTTCCAGCAGGCGGTGAAGGATCTCAAGCTCGACCTGGCGACCGTGCAGACCTTCCAGACGACCGACACCGACTTCACCGCCCAGGTGACGAACGTGCTGAACGTCAAGCCGGACCTCGTGATCATCTCCGGCCTGCAGGTGGACGGGGCCAATCTCGTGAAGCAGCTGCGCGACCTGGGTTACAAGGGGCTGATCGTCGGCGGCAACGGCGTGAACACCGCGGCCATCTTTCCCATCTGCAAGGCCAAGTGCGACGGGATCCTGATCGCGCAGGCCTACAGCCCGGCCTACAAGAGCCGGGTGAACGACGAGTTCAAGGCCGTCTACAAGGACAAGCAGAAGAAGGACCCGCCGCAGTTCAGCGCCCAGGCCTTCACCGGCATCCAGGTGTTCGTGGAGGCGCTGCGCGCGCTCGACAAGAAGTCACCGATCGCGAAGATGGACCTGGCCACCCTGCGCGTCGAGCTGAACCGGCAGCTCATCTCCGGCACCTACGACACGCCGCTGGGCGAGATCTCGTTCTCGACGGGGCCGGGCATGGGCGGGGAGATCGTGCAGAAGCAGGCGTACGTGGCGCAGATCAAGATGGACCCCGACGGCGCCAAGGGCACGTTCGTCTTCGTGAAGTAGCCCGCGGCTGCGCGGCCCGTGAACCGGACGCTGCTGCTGCAGCAGGTGTTGAACGGGCTGGCCATCGGCAGCGTGTACGCCATCTTCGCGCTGGGCTACACGCTGATCTTCTCCGTGCTCCGCATCATCAACTTCACCCACGGCGCCATCTTCACCCTCGGGGCGTACGCGACCTACGCGCTGACGGGGTCGCAGTTCGGCATCAACGGGCTGCTGGCCGGGGCCACGCTGCCGTTCCGGCTGCCCTTCGTGCTGGCCCTGCTCGGCGGATCGGTCGTGGCGGCGATCTGCGGCGTGATCGTCGAGCGCCTGGCCTTTCGGCCGCTGCGCGCGCGGGGCGCCGACCCGCTGCTCACCCTCGTCTCCAGCCTCGGGGTGGCGGTGGCCCTGGTGAACGTCACGCAGTATCTCTTCGGCGCCGAGCCGTATTCCTATCCCGATCCGCTCGAGGCGCTGCCGGCCGCGGTGAACTTCGGCACCGCGAGCGCGCCGGTCCTCGTGCGCACGGTCCAGGTGGTCATCTTCGGCGTCTCGATGGTGGTGCTGGTGCTGCTGACGTACCTCATGAATGCCACGCGCACGGGCAAGGCGTTGCGCGCCGTGGCCGAGGACACCACGACCTCCAGCCTGCTCGGGATCGACACCGACCGGCTCGTGTTGTTGACGTTCGTCATCAGCGGCTTCCTCGGCGGCGTGACGGGCACCCTCATCGGTCTCAGCGTCGGCATCGCCGGTCCGTACTTCGGCATCGCCTTCGGGCTCAAGGGCCTGGCCGTGATCGTGCTCGGCGGGCTCGGCGACATCCCGGGCGCCGTGGTCGGCGGCCTGCTGATCGGGCTCGCCGAGGCCTTCGTGCCGGCGCAGTACATCGCCTACCGCGAGGCGGTGCCGTTCGCGCTCCTGTTCATCGTGCTGCTCGTGAGACCGCAGGGGTTGCTCGGCCGCGCGCAGGTGCAGAAGGTCTAGGACCCGGTGGCGACGTTTTTCGCGACCTACGATTTCCTGCTCGTCTCGATGGTCCTCGCCGCCGTCCTCGCGCTCACGCTCTACCTGCCGCTGATGGCGGGGCAGCTCTCGGTGGCGAGCCCGGGGTTCTACGCCCTCGGCGGGTACATCGCGGCCATCCTGTCCACCAAGGTCTTCCATCCCGGCCCCGGGCTCTATCCCGTCTCGCTGGTGGTGCTCGAGATGGCGGTGGCGGCGGTGGTCTCGGGCCTCCTCGGCCTCGTCGTCGGCGTGCCGGCGCTGCGGCTGCGCGGCATCTTCCTGGCGCTGGCCACCATCGCGTTCGTGCAGATCCTGGGTGTGGTGGCCCTGAACCTCGAGGTCACCGGCGGCGCCATCGGGATCTTCGGCATCCCGCAGCCGTTCTCGAGCCAGCTGCAGTACATGTGGCTCGCCATCCCGCTGCTCCTGCTCTCGATGCTGTTCGTCGCCCGGCTGGAGCGGACCCGGACGGGGCGCGCGCTGATCGCGCTGCGTGAGGACGAGCTGGCCGCCGCCGCCATGGGCGTGAACCCGACGTACCACAAGGTCCTCGCGTTCACGACGAGCGCCGTGCTGGCCGGCGCGGTCGGCGCCGTGAGCGCGCACTTCATCAACACGTGGAACTCGCGGCAGGGGACGTTCGACACGAGCGTGAACCTCATGGCCTTCGTGCTCGTCGGCGGCTCGCGCACGTTCGTCGGTCCCGTCGTGGGCGGGCTCGTCCTCACCGCGCTGCCGGAAGCGTTGCGCGGCGTCGCCGACGTCGGCGGGCTTCCGCCCTGGCTCGCCCAGTTCCTCCGCGACGGCCGACTCATCATCTTCGGCGTCCTCATCGCGATCGGCACGGTGTTCTTCCCGCACGGGCTCATCACCCCCGGCCTCCTGCGCCGCCTCGGCGGCCGGCGCCGGGCCCCCACCGCATGAGCGTCGCGCCCGCGGCGGCGCGCGACGACCCGGCCCTGCTCGTGGTGGACGGCGCGACGTGCCGCTTCGGCGGCGTCCTCGCCGTCAACGCGGTCACGTTCTCGGTGGCGCGCGGCGAGCTGTTCGGGCTCATCGGGCCCAACGGAGCCGGCAAGACCACGCTGTTCAATCTCATCACGGGCCTGACGGCGCCGACGGGCGGCCACGTCCGTTATCAGGACACGGACATCACCGGGCTGCCGCCCCACCGGGTGGCGGCGTGCGGCATCGCGCGCACGTTCCAGAACGTGCGGCTCTTCGGCGAGCTGTCCGCGCTCGACAACGTGATGATCGCGCGCCACGTGCGGACGCGCAGCGGGCTCGTGAGCGGTGTGCTCGGGCTGCGCCGGGCGCGGCAGGAAGAGCGCGAGACGCGCGAGCGCGCGGCGGCGCTGCTCGCCCTCGTCGGCCTCGCCGAGCGGCCCGAGGAGCGCGCCCGCAACTTCTCCTACGGCGACCAGCGGCGGCTGGAGATCGCCCGCGCGCTCGCGCTCGAGCCCGAGCTGCTCCTGCTCGACGAGCCGGCGGCGGGCATGAACAAGGGTGAGAAGCGCGCGCTGAGCGAGCTGATCCGCACCGTCCGCGCCCGCCTGCGCCTGACCATCTTGTTGATCGAGCACCACGTGCCGCTGGTCATGGACCTGTGCGACCGCATCGCCGTGCTCAACTTCGGCCAGCTCATCGCGCTGGGCGCGCCGGCGGACGTGCAGAAGCACCCGGCGGTGATCGAGGCCTACCTGGGCGACGAGGCGTGAGCCCCGCCGTCGTCCGTGCGCCGCTGCTCGAGGTCGACGACCTCTCCATCCGCTACGGCCGCGTGCAGGCGCTCGAGCACGTGAGCCTCGAGGTGCACCCCGGCGAGGTGGTCGCCCTGATCGGCGCCAACGGCGCCGGCAAGAGCACGACCCTGCGCTCGATCTCGCGGATCATCCCCATCCATCGCGGCCGCATCGCCTTCGCGGCGCGCGACATCAGCGGCGCCCGTCCGAGCGACGTGGTCCGCCTGGGCGTCGCCCAGGTCCCCGAAGGCCGGCGCATGCTCGCCCGCCAGAGCGTGCTCGACAACCTCCTGCTCGGCGCCTACACGCGCTCGGACGACGCCGGGATCCAGCAGGACCTCGAGCAGCAGTTCGCGCGCTTCCCGCGCCTGGGCGAGCGCCGCCGCCAGATGGCCGGCACGCTGAGCGGCGGCGAGCAGCAGATGCTGGCGATCGCCCGGGCGCTGATGAGCCGGCCCCGCCTGCTGCTGCTCGACGAGCCCTCGCTGGGGCTGGCGCCGCTGATCGTGCGCGCCATCTTCGACATCATCCGCGACCTGCACGCGGCCGGCGTCACCATCCTGCTCGTCGAGCAGAACGCCAGCCTCGCGCTGCAGATCGCGGACCGGGCGTACGTGCTGGAGGCAGGACGCCTGACGATCGCCGGGCCCGCGGCCGAGCTGCTGACCGACGAGCGGGTGCGGCGCGCTTATCTGGGGTAGGACCGCAGGCGCGCCCGCTACGAGCCTGTCGGAGTATCGAGGGGTGTCACGGCTTGGCCGGGCGCCCCGAGCGTGTGGGGTTTAGAGGAGCGACCCGGCTGGGCCGGGGCGCTCCGAACGTTGGGGAGTTTGGGGGGCCATTTCGGGGCCCCCCAAGTACATAGCCCGGTGATCCAGCAGCCGGAGCCAGCCGCTGGCGATCCGGTAGATGAACCAGAGGCCGACGACGCCGAGCGGGATCCACGCGATGAAGATGCCGATGCCGAGCGTGGCGATGACGAACAGCACGCACAGCCCGACCCACAGCGCGCCGAACCAGAACGTGCGGATCTGCCAGCGGAAGTGCGACTCGAGCCACGTGCCGCGCACCTCGCTCCGCTTCGCGTAATTGAGGATGACGGCGATGATCGAGGGCCAGCTGAAGAGAAAGGCGCCCACGATGGTGGCGGCGGTGACGATGCCGATGAGCAGGCTGACGGCGTGGAGCGTGTAGATGACGTGCGTCAGCCGAACGAGGGACGGGCGCGGCTCGACGATGGTGGTCACGGAAGCCGCCTCAGCCGCGCGCCGTGCGAAACGCACGCTCGAAGCCGGGCAGCGCGCGCACGACGGTGTCGCGCTCCACGGTGAGCGAGATGCGGATGTGGCCGGGCATGCCGAAGCCGGAGCCGGGCACGGTGAGCACGCCCTCGTCGGCCAGCAGGCGCACGAAGGCCACGTCGTCGTCGATGGGCGTGCGCGGGAACACGTAGAAGGCGCCCTGCGGCTTCACGCACCGGTAGCCGATGCGCGTCAGCCCCTCGTACATCAGGTCGCGCTTCTCGCGATACGGCGCGACGTCGATCACCTGGTCGCCGACCTCCGCCACCACCCACTGCCACAGCGCCGGCGCGTTCACGAAGCCGAGCACGCGGCTCGTGAACGTGCAGGCCTCGAACAGCGCGGCCGCCTCCGGCATGCGCGGCGAGAACGCCAGATAGCCGATGCGCTCGCCGGGAATGGCCAGCGACTTGGACCAGGAGGTGGCGACGATCGAGCGGGTCACCAGCGGCGGCACCTGGGGCACGACCACGTCGTCGAACACGAGCGCGCGGTAGGGCTCGTCGCTGATCAGCACGATCGGCCGCGCCGCGCGCGCCAGCAGCGCCTCGATCTCGACGAAGGCCGAGGCGGGATAGATCACGCCGCTCGGATTGTTCGGCGAGTTCACGAGGATCGCGCGCGTCTTGGGCGTGAGCGCGGCCTCGAGCCTGGCGATGTCCGGCGTGAGATCGGCCTTCGGCGGGACCACGACCAGCCGCCCGCCGTGGTTGTCGGCGTAGAACGTGTACTCCGCGAAGAACGGCGCCACCGTGACGACCTCGTCGCCGGGGTCGAGCAGCGCCTTCAGCACGGTGTTGAGCGCGGCGCCGGCGCCGACGGTCATGAGCACGTGGTTGGCCGTGTACGGCAGCCCGGTGGCGCTGCTCAGCCGCGCGGCCACCGCCTCGCGGACGCGCGGATGGCCGGCGTTGGGCATGTAGGCGTGCAGGTGGCGCGCGTCGCTGTCCAGCACGCGCCGCGCCGCGGCCAGCACCGCCGCCGGCGGCTCGATCTCCGGGTTGCCCAGCGTGAAGTCGAAGACCTTGTCGGCGCCGCGCTCGGCCTTGAGGCGCGCGCCCTCCTCGAACATGCGCCGGATCCACGACGCCTTCGTCAGGTTGTCGGTGACGGCCCGGGAGACGATCACGCTCTTGGGTCCTCCTCGGTGCAGCGGTGGAGCGGACTATACTATGGCGCCCTCAGGCAAGGAGCGTGTCATGAAGCCCGTTCCGGAGATCTACCGCCGACTCGGCGTGCGACCCATCATCCACGCGTCGGGCACGACCACCCGCTACGGCGGCTCGATACTGCGAGCCGAGGCGCTGGAGGCGATGCGCGAGGCGTCGACGACGCTCGTCAACATGGATGAGCTCAACGAGGCCGCCGGCGCGGCCATCGCCCGGATGCTGGGAGCCGAGGCGGCGTTCGTCACCGCCGGCGCGAGCTCCGGGCTCATTCTGCAGGCCGCGGCGTGCATCGCGGGCGCCGACCCGGCGAAGATCACGCGTCTGCCCGACACGCGTGGGATGCGCAACGAGATCATCATCCAGCGCGCCCACCGCTTCGCCTACGACCAGGCCTACCGCGTCGCCGGCGGCGTGCTCGTCGAGATCGGGCTGGCCCGCCGCACGCAGCCGTTCGAGCTCGAGGAGGCGATCAGCGAGCGGACGGCCGCCGTCACCTATCTCGTCTCCCCCTTCACGAGCCCCCCCGGGATCCTCTCGCTCGAGGACGTGCTGGCCATCGCCCACAAGCGCGGCGTGCCGGTCATCGTCGACGCCGCCTCGATGCTGCCGCCGCGCGAGAACCTCACGAAGTTCGTGCGCCTGGGCGCCGACCTGGTGAGCTTCAGCGGCGGCAAGGGCATTCGAGGGCCGCAGTCGACCGGCATCCTGGCCGGCCGGCGGGATCTCGTGCGCGCCGCCGCCCTCAACGCGAGCCCGAACCAGGCGCTGGGGCGCGCGGCCAAGACGTCGAAGGAGGAGATCGCCGGGCTGCTGACGGCGCTCGAGTGCTTCATGGCCGAGGACGAGAAGGCCGAGATGAAGCGCTACCACGACGTCTGCGCGACCGTGGCCGAGGCGCTCGCCGACATTCCCGGCCTGCGCGTCGTCGTCGAGCAGGATGCCGTCAATCGCGTGATTCCGCACGCCGTCGTGTACTTCACACCGGACTGGGTCGGTCCCTCGGGCCACGCCGTGCAGGTGGCGCTGGCCCAGGGCGCGCCGCACATCTACGTGCAGCAGGGCGCCCACCAGGGTGGCTATGTCGACGAGATCGCCGTGGACCCGATCAATCTCCAGCCGGGAGACGAGGCGATCGTCGCCGCGCGGCTGCGGGAAGAGCTGACCCGGGTATCTCGCGCTTCTTGAGCGACGCCGCTCCCCGGATGGCCGTCCACCGCCGCGGCAGCGGGCCGGATCTCATCCTCTTCCACGGCGGCATGGGATCGTGGAAGCACTGGATCCGCAACGTCGAGCCGCTGGCGACGCGCTTCACCGCGCACGCGCTCGATCACCCGTCGTATGGTGATTCCGCACCTGTTCCCCGCGAGACGACCGGCCCCGCCTATCTCGACCTCGTGCACGCGCTCGTCGTCGAGATGTTCCCAGGCGAGGCGCCGCTGCGCTTGGCCGGCTTCTCGTTCGGCGGGGCCATCGCCGCGAACCTCGCCCTGCGGCTGGGGCCGCGCGTGACGCACCTGTGCCTCGTCTCGCCCGGCGGCTTTCCGTTGCGCCGCTTCGGCGAGCGGCCGATCCGCAGCTACAAGGAGGCGGGCGACGACGAGACGCTGTTCCGCGAGATCTGTCGCCACAACCTGCTCGTCAACATGCTGAGCAATCCGGCGAGCGTCACCGAGGAGGCCGTGGACATCCAGGCCGGCGGCGTGCGTTGCACCCGCTTCGACAGTCGCAAGGTCAGCGCCGGCGGGACGCTCCTCGGCGACCTCGCGCGACTGCGGTGTCGCATCCGCCTGCTCTGGGGCGAGGGCGACGATTCCGCGTTCCGCCCCGCCAAGCTCCTGATCGGCGAGATCCGCGAGGCCGTCGGCACACTCGACGTGCACCGGATTGCCAAAGCCGGCCACTGGTCCGCGTACGAGAACGCGCCGGAAGTGAATCGCCTGTTGCTGGAGTTTTTCTCGAGCTAGAGGGTGAACAGGGTCCTGATCCAGGACGGGCTCGACGCGCGGGCATCGGAACCGGGCATGGAGGGCCTCGTTGAGCGCCGCGCCGAGCGCGAGCGGAGATTAGGCTCAGTATTCTCCGCACTATATGCGGTGAAATCTTGCTGGCGCGGCCAAACATGAGTATAATCTCCGCATAACGAGCGGAGAATGTATATCCACGAGCTTCCGGAATGGCCGCGGTTTCGATGGGACCCGGACCACCTCACTGAGCTTTTGGCCTCTGTGCGCCACCGGCAAGGCCGGCTCGTCGGGCGCATGGAATCCCTCGGTTTCAACCTCCAGCAGGATGCGGTCCTCCGGACCCTGACCGCCGACGTCCTCAAGAGCAGCGAGATCGAGGGAGAGAAGCTCGAAGCGGATCAGGTGCGGTCTTCAATTGCACGCCGGCTCGGCCTGGATGTCGGGGCCCTGAAGCCAGCAGACCGACATGTGGAGGGCGTCGTTGAGATGATCCTCGACGCCACGGGCCACTACGATCAGCCGCTCACGGCCGAACGGCTCTTCGCGTGGCACGCAGCGTTGTTTCCTACAGGACGGAGCGGCATGACGAAGATCAGGGTAGGGGCTTGGCGCGACGACGGCACCGGCCCGATGCAGGTTCTCTCCGGGCCGATCGGCAAGGAGCGTGTTCATTTTTCTGCACCTCCAGCCGTCCGGCTGGAACAGGAAATGATCGGCTTCCTGGATTGGTTCAATAGGCCCGCCGATATCGACCAGGTCCTCAAAGCCGGCCTGAGCCACCTCTGGTTTGTGACGGTCCATCCGCTTGATGATGGCAACGGCCGCGTCGCCCGCGCGATTGCCGACATGGCCTTGGCGCGTTCTGAAAAAAGTCGCCAGCGCTTCTACAGCATGTCTACGCAGATCCAGCAGGAGCGGGAGGCGTACTACGACATCCTCGAGCAAGCGCAGAAGGGGACGATGGACATCACGCCGTGGATGGATTGGTTTGTCGGCTGCCTCGGCCGCGCAGTCGACGGCGCGCAAACAATTCTCGGTGCCGTTCTCGTCAAGGCCCGTTTCTGGGAGAGCCTCCGCGGAGTGCCTCTCAACAAGCGCCAGACTCTTGTTCTGAACCGTCTGCTAGACGACTTCGACGGCAAACTCACCACATCAAAGTACGCCAAACTCACGAAGAGCTCGCAAGACACCGCGCTGCGCGACATTCTCCTTCTGGTTGAGCGAGGCATCCTCATCCGTGGCCCGGAAGGCGGCCGGAGTACGAGCTACGCGCTGGCAAAGGCCTATCAAGAGGAGGAGGCGCCGGCGCATCAAGGCCACCTACATTAGGTGATCGCGCCTCAGAGCGGACGGACCCAGAGCGGCTCGCCGGCGGCCACGCCGAGGACGCGGCGGCCGAGCGGATCGAGCGGCACGCGGCCCGGCGCCACGTCGGCGTCGGCCACCAGCCACGCGCGCAGCGGTGCGGCCCGCGCGGCCACGAGCTCGACGATCGCGCCGTCGGCGAGGCCCGCGCGTTGCGCGTCGGCGGGATGCAGCCGGCAGATCCTTCGCCGGCTGACGGCGCCGCGGAGATAGAGCGTGTCGTCCGTCGCCGTCACCGTCAGCCACAGGCGCCGCGCGGCCAGCTCGCGCCGCAGCGACGCGGTGGCCGCCGCGTCGACCTCGAGGCCGTCGCGCACGACGACGCCGTAGCGCTCGCGACACGCCGCGGGCGAGATGTAGCCGTCCCGCAGGTCGCCGACCACGCGCTCGACCGGCCGCTCGAGCGGATCGCCGTAGCCGCCGCCGCCCGCCGACTGGAGCACGAGCACGTCGTCCTTCACGAGACGGAAGCCGCCGACCTTGCCCGGCGTCGGGAATCGCAGATCGCCGCCGTCGCGGATCACGTGCGAGCCGACGGGGATGCCCGAGCCGCCGCCGAGGATGCCGAAGGCGGGGAGGACGGCGCCGTCGGCCAGCACCGAGTACGTCGCCTCCGGGCCGACGAGGCGGAGGCCCCGCTGCATCGAGAGCCCGCCGCGCTGCCGGCCGACGCCGCCGGAGTCGGGCGCGAGGGCGGACCACTCGACACGCAGCGGAAAGCGCGTCTCGAGGACCTCGGTCGGCTGCACCGTGTTGAGGTCGCCCCAGTCGATCGACGCCATCGCGCTCGGGCCGTCGTCCTCGGCGAAGGCGCCGTTGCCGCCCGACGCCCACTCGTAGTGGACGAACTGCTTGCCGGTGCGCGGATGCACGCCGCCCACGAGGTTGTGGAACGAGGTGCGGAAGAGGTCGCCGGCGACGAGCCCGGGAACGATCTGCGCGAGCGCCCCGACGGTGACGGCGATGACGCGCTTGCGGATCTCGCCGTGCGAGCCGGCGGGCGCGGGGGCCGTGACGTTCACGATCGTCCCCTCGGGCGCGATCACGCTGATCGGGCGGAACGAGCCCTGGTTGAGCGGCGCCGCCGGGTCGAGGATCGATTTCAGCGCGATGAAGACGGAGGCCGCCGAGACGGCGAGCGTGGAGTTCACCGGCACCGGCACCTGGGGCGAGGCCCCCGTGAAGTCGGCGACGAGGTCGGCGCCGCGGATGGTCAGGCGAAGCGGAAGCAGGAGCGGCTCCAGCCGTCCGGCCGGAAACGTCTCGAGGTAGTCCTCGTAGTAGTACTCGCCGTCGGGCAGCGCGGCGATCTGCGCGCGCATCCGCGCCTCCGAGCGATCGAGGTTCTGGCGGATGGCGGCCAGCAGCGTCGGCAGGCCGTAGCGCGCGACCGACTCGCGGATGCGGCGCTCCGCGGTCTTGCAGGCGGCGAGCCCCGCGTGGAAGTCGCCCTCGCGCTCGTCGGGCACGCGCATGTTGCTCAGGATCAGCGCCATGGCCGCGCGGTTCAGCGTCCCGCGCTCGACGATCTTGATGGGCGGGATGCGCATGCCTTCCTGGTAGATCTCCGTGGCCTCGCCCGACAGGCTGCCCGGCACCATCCCGCCCACGTCGGCCCAGTGCTCGCGGACGGCGGGGAAGAGGATGAGCCGGCCGTCCTCGAACACGGGATAGATGAGCGTGACGTCGTTCAGGTGAGTCCCGCCGCGATAGGGATCGTTCAGGAGAATCACGTCGCCGGGCGCCAGATCGCTCCCGAACTCCGCCATCGCCGAGCGCACGGACCAGGGCAGCGGCACCACGTGCGCGCCGATGTCCTCGGACTGCGCGACGACCTCGGAGGTGTGATCGAAGAGGCCGCAGGAGAAGTCCTTGGCCTCGTAGATCGCCACCGACCGCGCGGTCCTGAACACGGTGGCGCGCATCTCGCGCACGATCGAGATCAGGACCTCCGTGAGGATCTCCAGCGTGATCGGGTCGAGCGGCGTCATCGTGCGCCTCGCTCGAGGATCAGGTTGGCGTGGGCGTCGACGCCGGCGCGGAACCCCGGCGGCACCACCGTCGTCGTTCCCGCCTCCTCGATCAGCGCCGGCCCCTCGAGCGCGGCGCCCGACGGCAGCCGGTCGCGGGCGTAGACCGCGGTGGCCGTGGGCACGGCGTCGAACAGCACGGCGCGCTCGGCGAGGCGCGCCGCCGGCACCGAGCCGTCCTTCCTCGCGCGCGGCAGCGCCGGCTTGGCGCCGACGCCGTAGGCGGACACGCGGAGACTGACGATCTCGACGGGATCGGCGGTGGCGTGGGCGTAGCGCGCCTCGTGGGCGGCGTAGAACGCGCGGTCCACGTCTTTCATGGCGGCGAGCCCCGCGTCGAACGGCACCGACAGCTCGAACGCCTGGCCGACGTAGCGCATGTCGAGGCTCGCCTGCACGCGCATCGCGGCCGGCGCAAACCCGTCCTCGGCGAGGCGCGCGCGGGCCCTCGCGGTGAGCTCGCCGAAGAGCCGCTGCAGCTCGGCGAGCTCGAGCTCCGCCGTCCGCGTCACGCGCGTGCGCACCTCGTCGTGACGCACGTCGGCCACCAGGAGCCCGAACGCCGAGAAGTTGCCCGGCATCGGCGGCACCACCACGCGCGACATCCCGAGCTCGGCGGCGATGAAGGCGGCGTGGAGCGGACCCGCGCCGCCGTAGGCGAAGAGCGCGAAGGCGCGCGGGTCGTGTCCCCGCATGATGGAGATCTCCTTGATGGCGCCCGTCATCTTCACGACGGCCAGCTTCACGATCCCGTCCGCCAGCAGCACCGCGTCGATCCCCAGCGCGCCGGCGAGACGGGCGACGGCCGTCCGCGCGCGTCCGGCATCGAGCCGGATCTCGCCGCCGAGCGGCTCGACGGTGCCGAGCCGCCCGAGGACGACGTTGGCGTCGGTGACGGTGGGCTCCTCGCCGCCGCGCCCGTAGCAGGCCGGACCCGGCGCCGCCCCCGCCGACTGCGGGCCCACGTTGAGGAAAGAGCCGGCGCCGAGCCACGCGATGCTGCCGCCGCCGGCGCCGATGCTGTTGATGTCGAGCTGTAATACTTTGTTCGGCAGCGTGCCCACGCGCCCCTCGGTGGTCATGGCGAACTGCCCATCGCGCACGAGACAGACGTCGGTGCTGGTGCCGCCCATGTCGTAGGTGATGAGGTTCGCGTGCCCGGAGACCCCGCCCACGTGCGCGGCGCCGATCACGCCGGCGGCGGGCCCCGACAGCATCGAGTGGACCGGGAAGTCGACGACGCGCTCGGCCGGCAGCGTCCCGCCGTTCGACGTCATGACCGCGAGCGGCCGACGGTAGCCTCGCTCCGCGAGGCGGGCGGCGATGGACGTGAGGTAGCGCCGCACGCGCGGGGCGACGTAGACGTTGAGGACGGTGGTGGCGAAGCGCTCGTACTCGCGGTACTCGGGCAGGACCTCCGACGAGGTGGACACGAACACCTCCGGCAGCGCCGTCGCGATCGCCGCCTTGGTGCGCCGCTCGTTGTCGTCGTTGGCGTAGGCGTGCAGGTAGCAGACGGCCACCGCTTGCACGCCGGCCGCCCGCAGCGCCTGCACGACGCGCTCCAGCTCCTCGGGCGCCGGTGCGCGGAGCACGGTGCCGTCGAAGAGCGTGCGCTCGTCCACCTCGAGGCGGAGCGAACGGGGCACGAGCCCCGGCGGGCGCGTCGCCTTGATGTCGTAGAGCACCACGCGGTTGCCGCGGCCGACCTCCAGCACGTCGCGGAAGCCCCGCGTGGTGATCACGGCCGTCCGCGCCCCGCTGCGCTCGAGCGCGGTGTTGGTGGCCACCGTGGTGCCGTGGGCGATCCGCTCCACGCGCTCGAGCTCGACGGCGAGGCGGCCGATGCCCGTCATCATGCCCTCGGCGTGGTCGCGCGGCGTCGACGGCGTTTTTTCCAGCCGGATGGCGCCCGTCGCCTCGTCGTAGAGCACGAGGTCGGTGAAGGTGCCGCCCACGTCGATGCCGAGCCAGAGCATGCCGTCAGCGCCCGGTGATTGGGGTCACCAGGCTGCGCAGCTCCACCGCCTCGTCGCCCAGCTTCGCGGGATCGACGCTCACGCGGTTGCGGATCAGGCTCGCCGCCGCCTTCAGCTCCCCATCTCCCTTGGGGTCATCCGGATCGCCGCCGCGGTCGAGGCCGACGGCGGCGCGGATGATCCCGTTGTCGAGGTAGAAGCCGAGGAACTTGCGGGTCTCGAGTCGGCCACGGAACACCAGGCGGTCCCAGCGCGTCGCGAAGCCGACGTACTCGACGGTGTGCTCGTATTGATCCGACCAGAAGGAGTGGATGTAGTCGTAGGGTTGCGCTCCGCCCAGCAGCGATCGGGCCGCGGCACGGCCCTGCTGGTAGCCGTTGTTCCAGTGCTCCACGCGCAGGCGGCCGAAGACCGGATGCAGGTGATTCGTCACGTCGCCCGCCGCGAACACGTCCGGCAGCGACGTCCGGCAATGCTCGTCGACGAGCACGCCGTTGTCGACTTCCGCCCCGGCGGCCGCCAGCAGCTCGGTGTTGGGCACGATGCCGATGCCGGCCACCACCATGTCGCACTCGAGGACTCGTCCCCTGGTGGTACGCACGCGTTCGACGCGAGCCGAGCCTTCGAGCGCCGCCACGGAATCCCCCAGCACCAGCTCGACGCCCTTCTCGCGATGGATCTCCGCCAGCGCCTGACCAACCTCGTCGCCGAGCACACGGGCCAGCGGCACGCGGGCGCCCTCGACGGCGGCCACCTCGATTCCGAGCTGGCGCAGCGAGGCCGACACCTCGGAGCCGATGAAGCCGAGCCCCATCACGACGGCGCGGCGGGCCCGCGGGGTGGCGGCGCGAATGCGGTCACAGTCCTCGACGGTGCGGAGCTGGAAGACGCCCTCCAGCGTCGCACCGGGCACCGACAGCGTGCGATTGCGCCCGCCGGTGGTCACCAGCAGCCGGTCGTAGGCCACCCGCTCGCCGCCCTCGAGCTCGACGAGCTTTTGCTTGGCGTCGATCGCGGTCGCCCGCACCCCGAGCGTGAGCGCGATGCGCTGCTCGGCGTAGTAGCCGGCGGGCTTGACGAGCTGATCCTCGAAGCGTTCCTGCTGACGAAGATAGCCCTTGGACAACGGCGGGCGGTTGTAGGGCAGCTGGGCCTCGGCGCCGATGAGCCGGATCTCACCGTCGAACCCCTCGTCGCGCAGGGTCGCGGCCGCCGTGGCCCCCGCCAGGGACGCACCCACGATCACGATGCGCTGCCGCTTCATTTCGTGGACCGGACGTTCGCCGGACACGGTCATCATATAGCGTCCGGCTAGGATATAGTGCCGACGGCATGATCAATCGCTCGATCTTCTACGGCTGGTGGGTGGTCGGCGCGTTCGCGGTCACCACGTTCATCTCGACGGGCATCCGTCACGCCGTCGGGCCGTTCCTCAAGCCGATCGTGGGCGATCTCGGCCTCGATCGCGCGAGCTTCTCGCTCGTCATCGCGGTGAGCCTCTTCCTCTACGGCGTCTTCATGCCGATCGCGGGCATGCTGCTCGATCGCTTCAGCGTGCGCG
>Ga0137415_10003627_pt1 | contig 15333 bp, 10 predicted proteins | sample CZODoug3_1_1_16f_FD_183082 | JGI IMG/M metagenome (GOLD analysis project Ga0137415, IMG submission 183082) | Vadose zone soil fungal communities from Angelo Coast Range Reserve, California, USA - CZODoug3_1_1_16fungal (Hybrid Assembly) | ecosystem: Environmental > Terrestrial > Soil > Vadose... | reverse complement strand
GGACGTCAGCATCTTCTCCGGCGGAGCAACCAAAGTCGGCGTCGAAAAAGTCAAGTCCGGCAAATGGGCTTCCACGATGGCCTACCTGCCCTACCAGGAAGCCTATTACGGCGCCGCCGCGCTGATGATGGCGCTGGATGGCAAGCCGATCAATGCCTACATCGACGAGGAACTGCTTCCGGAGATCGTCAATTCCACCGGTACTGGTTTCATCAGCAAGGCCAACGCCGACAAGTACAAGCCGGTGTACTGAGCGCGATGAATACTCATGCGTGCGGGTAAAGGCGTCCCGCACGCCGGTGGGAGCAAGGAGATTGGCGATCGAGCAAGCAATCGGGAGCGAGACGGCAGCGCGCCGAAGCATGCTGATACGCAAGCGTGATTCCAACTCGACAGTCGCGATCCGCGTCCGCAACGTATCAAAATCCTTTCCGGGCGTGCAGGCGCTGCGCGGGATCAATTTTGAACTTCTGAGCGGGGAAGTGCACGGGCTTGTCGGTGCCAACGGCGCGGGCAAGTCGACCTTCATCCGGATGCTGTCGGGGGCAAGCCAGCCCGACACCGGCGAAATCGAGGTTCAGGGTTCGCCGCTGCTGTTCGAGGATCCCCGGCTGCAGCGTGGTGCCGGCATCGCCGCCATCTACCAGGAACTGACCATCATCCCGGAGATGTCGGTTCTTTCCAACGCCTTTCTCGGCAGGGTTCCCAGCCGGTTCTTCGTCACCGACAAAGGGCGGATGGAGCGCCGCTTTGCCGAGCTATCGGAATGGATGGGCCTGAGGATCCCGCCGCATGTGAATGCCGGCTCGCTCTCGGTCGCCAACCAGCAGATGATCGAGATCCTGCGGGCAGTGCAGACCGACCAGAACGTGCTGATCATGGATGAGCCCACGGCACCGCTTGGACCTTACGAACGCGCAAAACTCTACGACCTGATCCGGCGCCTCAAGGAAAGTGGCGTGGCCATCCTCTTTATTTCGCACGATCTCGATGAGGTGCTGGAATTGAGCGACCGCGTCTCCGTGATGCGGGAAGGCCTGCTGGTCGAAACCCGGGGTGCGGCGAAATGGACCAAGGACACGCTGGTTCAGGCCATGCTTGGCGATATCCAGATCGTCCCGGGCAGAAAGCGGACCCACGGGTCGGACCAGGAGCTGTTGCAGGTCAGCAAGCTTGCTCTGCCCGGTCGCCTGTCGGGCCTGTCATTCGGCCTTCATGAAGGCGAGATTCTTGGAATCGCCGGCCTGGTCGGAGCCGGACGCAGCGAGGTGCTGCGCTGTATCGCCGGGGCCGAGCCTTCGGCGGAAGGATCGATGCGCTTTGCAGGCGTGGATCGCCCTTGGCCACGAACCGTTCGCGAGGCGATCCGGCGCGGCATCGTGCTCGCCCCGGAGGACCGCAAGCGCCAGGGACTGGTGCTGACGCGCTCGTCGCTGTCCAACCTCATGCTGGCCGATCTTCACGCCGTCGCCGCCGGGCCCGTCATCGACCGGGGCCAGATGCGCGAGCGGGGCAAGACGCTTGCCCGGCAGCTTGGATTCGATCCCGAACGGCTCGATACCGAGGCGCTTAATCTGTCGGGAGGGAATCAGCAAAAACTCGTGCTTGGAAAATGGCTCAACCGGAAACCCAGGATCCTGCTGCTCGACGAACCGACCCGGGGCATCGACCTCGGCGCCAAGCAGGAAATCTTTCAGGCGATCCGGCGCCTCAGCGATGAGGGCATGGGGGTGATTTTGGTCTCGTCCGATCTCGAGGAGGTGGTCGAGCATTCCGACCGCGTCCTCGTCATGGCGCGCGGCCGCCAGATCGACATCCTCGATGGCCACGATGCCACGGTCGAGCGGATTCTGAATTTGATCTTCGCGGTCGAAAGCCGTGCCGTCGACGCGGGAGCCAACTGATGAGCGACGCGGACATCCTTGCGTCGGCACCGGCACGGCAATCCGCCAGCTGGCATGCGCAGTTGCCGACATTGATCCGGATTTACGGCATCATCCTCACTCTCGTCCTGCTGCTGGCGGTGGTCACGATCGGCAACCCGGCGTTCATTTCGCAACAAAACATCTTCAACATGGCGTCGCAATGGGCCCCCGCGGGAATCATGGCGGTTGGCATGACCTTCGTGATTCTGACGGGCGGCTTCGACCTGTCGGTCGCATCGGCCTATTCGCTGTGCGCGGTGGTCGCAGCCTATGTCGGACAGACCCACGCGCCGTCGATTGCATTCGCCGCGGCGATCGCGATCGGCCTGGTGTTCGGGCTCGCCAACGGCATCCTGGTCGCGGTGGTTCGCATCAATCCATTCATCACGACGGTCGGCAGCGGCTTCATCATCAATGGCGTGGCCCTGGTGATGACGCAGAACGCCGCGTTCCTCGTCGACAATGAGGATTTCGCGATCCTCGGGGCGGGGCGTTGGCACGGCGTGCCCTATTCGGGGATGTTGCTCGTGATCTTCCTCGTTGTCTTTGGTTTTGTGCTCGCCCGCACGATCTACGGCGAAGCCATCTATGCGGTCGGCGGGAATTATGAGGCAAGCCGGCTGTCGGGAATACGGGTCAGGGCGGTCGTCGCGAGCACCTACGTGCTGATGGGCGGATGCGTCGGCCTCGCCGGCTCTATCGCGGCGTCGCAGCTCTCCTCGGCGCAGGCCAATCTCGATCCCGGCATCATCTTCGACGTGCTGACGATCGTCGTCGTCGGCGGGACATCGCTGTCGGGCGGCTCCGGCGCGATGTGGCGAACGGCCGTCGGCCTCGGGATCATTGCGACGATTTCGAACGGTTTCGTGCTGCTCGACATCAGCCCGTATTATCAGTCGATCATCAAGGGCTCGATCATCGTTGCCGCGCTCGCGCTCGACACCGGGCTGACCCGCCTGGTACGGGCGAAATAGGGTGCGCGAGCCCGTGTCCTTGCCGCGCGGCCATTTCCCATCAGCCATCGGAGTTGATCATGAGTTTCAAGCTGGAGGAGACCACCATCGGCGACGTTCACGAAGGCTACCTTTCCGGACAGCTGACCTGCGTTCGGCTGGTGCAGGCCTATCTGGATCGAATATCGGCCTATGACCAAAGCGGTCCCGCGTTGAATGCCTTCGTGAAGCTCAATCCGGCTGCGCTTGAAGAGGCTGCCGCCCTCGATGCGCATCTGGCGGCCAGCGGGGCGCTGTTCGGGCCGCTGCATGGAATTCCCGTGGCGGTCAAGGATCAGGCGGAGACCAAGGGCATCGAGACGCGCTTCGGATGCGAGGCGCTGTCGGGCTATGTGCCCGAACAGGACGCCACCATCGTCGCCAGGATGAAGGCGGCAGGCGCGATCATCCTCGGCAAGACGGCAATGCCGGATTTCGCGACATCGTGGTTCGGGTATTCCTCCGTCAACGGTGAAACCAAGAACCCTTATGATCTCGATCGTGATCCCGGCGGCTCCAGCGCCGGCACCGGAGCGGCGATCGCGGCTAACCTTGCAACCGTGGGAATCGGCGAAGACACCGGCGGCTCGATCCGGCTGCCGGCGAGCTTCAACAACCTTGTCGGCGTGCGCGTGACGCCCGGCCTCATCAGCCGGACCGGACTGTCGCCGCTGGTGGTTTTTCAGGATACCGCCGGGCCGATGGGCCGCACGGTGACCGATACGGCGATCCTCTTGGATGCGCTGGTCGGCTACGATGCACAGGATCCCTACACGACAGCGTTCGTCATTGCCGATCACAAGGGCAGCTATACCCAAAACCTGAACCCCGACGGATTGAAGGGCGCGCGGATCGGCGTGCTCAAGGAAGCCTTCGGCAGCGACGAGGACCCGGACTGCGCGCAGGTCAACGCGGTGGTTCGCGCCGCCATCGCGCAGATCAGATCCGCCGGTGCGGAGATCGTCGAGGTCAGCCTGCCGAATTTGATGGACTTCGTCGTCGAAACCTCGCTCTACATCACGCACTCGCGGCACGACATCAACAAGTTCCTGTCGTCGCGCCCGTCATTGCCCTATTCGTCGATCGACGCGATCTACAAGGACGGGCGCTATCACAAAAACCTCGACCTGATCGACGACATCATGACCGGCCCGGCGCATCCGGAAGAGGATCCGGCCTATTACCGCAAGCTGGCCGCGCGGGAGGCATTTCAACGCGCCGTCGTCAAGATCATGGCAGACAATCGGTTGGACTCGATTTGCTTCCCGCCCAGCCAGGTGCTGCCGCCGACCCGCGAAGAGCTTCGCAACGGTCGCTGGCCGGTGCTCGGCTTTCCGACCAACACGTTGATCGCGGCCCAGACCTGGTTGCCGTCGATCTGCCTGCCGGCCGGCTTCACGGCAACGGGGGTCCCGGTAGGCATCGAGATGGTGGTGTTGCCCTATCACGAGCCCGATCTGTTCAAAGTGGGCTACGCCTTCGAGCAGGCCACGCATCACCGCGTGCCGCCGCGGAGCACGCCCGCGCTTTGACTTTTGCAACCGCGAATCGTGTTTTTTGGCGGGCCCGACATGGCTCGAACGCGTGACCGTTGCCTTTCGGGCGTTGCTGCTCGCCCAAAACAGCCCCGGTTTGGCCGTTGCCGAGGTCCGGCCAATCGGCTAAATGGACCCCTCAGCACCCGTAGCTCAGCTGGATAGAGCGTTGCCCTCCGAAGGCAAAGGTCACACGTTCGAATCGTGTCGGGTGCGCCAGATTTCAATCACTTAGCAGCATTGTGTATCCCGAGGAAGTGTCGCGGAAGCACCACGAAAGCACGCGACGACGCTGCTGCTGGGCCGCGCCACGCCGGCACGCCAATCGAGCATCTCGGCTCCGACCGGCGCACGCTTCACCGCCCGGCTCGGAGCCCGCGGCGTTACCCAGAACGGACCCAACTTCAATCTTCTCAACGAAGCCGGTCAGCCCGCCCGCGCATGGCCTGACTGGTTTGCGCCGGCGACCCGGATCTGGATCGATGCCTGGAACGAGGGCGCCGTCTATTCGCCTGACGGCATGACCATTCAGTTCGACAACGGAACGATCTGGATCCGCGATTTGGGACCGCCGCCCCCGCCGCCACTTCCGCTTCGGCGCCGCAATTAGCTCACGTCGTTGTCAGGCAAATTTTTTCTAATTCCTGACCACGTAAAGCGGTGAGCGTTCACATCTGCTTTGCATCAATTGCAAACATCACGCACTCGCCAGCGGCAGCGTGAAGCAAAATACCGCGCCGCGCAGGCGATTCTCTGCCCAGATGGCGCCTCCGTAGCTTTCCACGATCGAACGCGCGATCGGCAGACCAAGCCCCGTCCCTTGGGGCTTGGTGGTGACGAATGCATCGAAAATGTGCGCCAGGTCTTCTTCGCGAATGCCCGTTCCGGAATCTGATATTCTTACTTCGGCGACCTCGGATTCCGCATTTCGGCGGGTCCGAATCGTCAAGTTTCGTGGCACTGGCCCGTCCTCCATAGCGTCCATGCCATTCATGACGAGGTTCATTATCACTTGCTGCATATGGATTGGGTCGGCGCGCACCGGCAGCGCCTCAGGCGCAAGTACAGTACGCAACGTGATTTCCCGCTTGACCACCTCGGGCGTAACAATCTTGACCAGTACCGGAACGGTCTCATTCAGATCGAGCGCTTGCAGTTCGGCCTGTTTTCTGTCGTTCAGCAAATTCCTTAAGCCGAGAATGATTTCGCTCGCGCGCTGCTCGTCCCGGACAATGTCGGAGAGGATCTCACCAATCTGGGGGAGATCAGGCGGATCGGCTTTGAGCAACATTTGCGCGGCTTCGGTGTTGCTCAATATCGCGCCCAAGGGCTGATTGAGTTCGTGGGCGATGGAGGAAGACAGCACGTTTGCCGTCGTCACGCGATTCAAGCGGACAACCTCGCGGCGGCGACTAACTGCTTCAGCTTCGGCAAGAGATCGGCGGCGGTACTCGACCGCCAACCAGCTAATGATCGCAGCCTGGAGCAACAGGGCGGCCAGGCTCGCACTGATCTGCAGCCGGTACTGTTCCCACGCGCCCGGAGCGCGAAAGTAAATCTCGCTCCCGGCCGGTAACTGGCTTTCGCTGATATTCCAGCGCTGCAGCTCTCTCCAGTCGAACTTTGGCGTTCCAAATTCGATCGGAGGCGTTTTGATGGCACTTGGCGCCTCTCCACCCAGAATTCGGACGGCGACGCTGGCCGCCCGTCGCGCCACATCCGAGACGATGGTGAGCGGACCGCCAACTATGCCATTGCCAAAAAAGGCATCGGAATGAGAAAATATCGGCGCGTTGGCGACCTCGTGGAGGCGGGCCAGTGCCCTTCCTTCCTCGTGCGCAACTCCGGTCGAATCGACCGACAGCAGCATAAAAAAGATGGCGGACCGCGGTGGCAGCGCGGAAGCACGCTTGAGCATCTCTTCGAACGACAATTCGTTGAACCAGGTAACGGCGACACGGCTCTCAAGTGGCTGGAACTCGGTGCGCATCTGCTCCAGCCAATACTTTTCGATCGGCGAGCTGCCGATCACGACGGAGACGCTGGTCGTCTCCGGAAGCACTCGAAGCATGGTTTTGATCGACTCAGCCAAATCCTTCGAGACGGCGACCACGGCGTCATTCGCGGTGAGAGCGTAAAAAGGAATTCGCCGTTGCTCCACGCCCGTGTACACCGCGGGGACGGAGGGGAAAAGCTCCTGCCGGTGTCGCTGCATGAAGTTTGCCGCCGGGGCGCCGATGGCAATGACCAGATCGAGCTGCCGCTTGACAAAAAGAGCGTGCAAATAGTCGACGAAGGGGCCCTCTTCTTGCTCAGTAAAACGCGCGGTCGCGAGCGAAGCCTCGAAGATATCGACGGGCTGCTTCGATTGCTGCTCCAGTTCCTCGCGGATGGTTCTTGCGTACTCGTTCCAAGGAGCAAAGTCGCGGCCAAAGGAATGCAGCAGCATGACTCGCTTCGGCTCGGAGAACGCCGCTGTGGTCATGGCGAAAAACAATATGACTACACTGAAGAGCAACCGGCGTGTCATATTTTGGCGAAACCATTGAAAACGTGAGTATTCGCGGAACTGTCGAAAAATTTATCAGTGTATAAGTTGCATCTATCCTAGCCTAACCGCAGGCATTGCGGGGGATTAATTACGGGATTTCGATCATACGCTCGCGCAGCGGATGAATCGTGATGAAAACAAAAAACGTAAATAGCCCTGTCCTTTTGGCGTAGGCCCAACAGGTCCTCGGTCACGGAACGCTGTTGATTGCTTCAATGAGCAGCTTCGCCAAAAATGGCTTTTTCAGATAAGCGACGCAGCCCGCGTCGAATGCATCCTGGCGAGTGGCTTCACTATCGATCGCGGTCATGAAAATGACCGGCAGATGCCTGCCCGATGAGGTTAACAGCCGCTGCAAGTCGATACCCGAGATGCCGCCGAGATGAATGTCGACAACGATGCATTTCGCCTCGCATGTGGCGATATTGTCCAGAAAGGATTCTGCCGACGTAAACCTCTGCACGCGGAACCCGTGCGCCGACAGCAGGCGGTTCAGACCTCGCAGCATGCTTGGATCGTCTTCAATCACTGCAATGGTGTGCATGCGATTGCCAATCCGGGTAAAGCAACGGAAAACTTTGCAAGTGATGGCAAGCGATCTATAGTGAACTGCGGGGATACGACCTCGCAGGTGAATGCACTCCCGCGGCTCTCTTCATGTTGTCTTCTACTAAAGATCGGCAGGCGAGCTACCTGCTGTGCAAACCACAGTCCTGCACAGCAGGCTCCACGACGCTATGCAAAATCCAACAAGTGAGGATACACCGGGCTCCCTGGACCCGGCTAAGCTCAGCCGTCAATTCTCAGGGCGTCGTCTCGATTCCCAACCTCGCCCGCCGGCGTCGAAGTGCCGGCGCCTAAGCGCCGGCACTTCCGTAAACTTCACTGAGCCGATAAACCCACCGTCTCCTGCGCTCTGGTGATCGGCGGGGGATTCCATTTTCCGGTCAGCGCTTCCGATTTTGGAGCGTAGAGCCGCATGGTCAAGTTGAAGGCTCCCTTCGGCGCGGGAAGCCAGTTGCCTTCCTTGTCCTTGCCCGGACTCTCATTCTGGAAGTACAGATCGAGCGAACCGTCGGCGTTGTACTTGAACGGCATCCAGCTGCTGACGGCGAAGCGGTTGAGGCTGTTTCCAACCTGGAAGCCCTCCGAATCGTACAGCGTGATCGACCAGAATGCATTCACGGGCGGCGCGGCATCCTTGTCGAAGTGGATGGTGTATTTATTGGCGCCATCCAGCGGACGGCCGCTCTCGTCGCCCAGGTTGAGCGGGTAAATCGCGTCCTCAGGCAAGTTCGCGCCAAGGCCAAGCTGAGTAACAATGGCACGCTTGAGGTAGTAATTGCCGTACACGCCCATCGTGTCGGTATTCATCGACCAGCGGTTCGCGACCCGAGCCAGCGTTGGCATCTTCCAATCCATCAACTTCTGCGCTGCCTCGGGCACGGCTTCGAGGCCCTTCCTCACGGCAGGCGGCAACTTTTCAATATCGAAGCGCTGGCCAGGCACAAAGCCAATCCGCCGCATCTGCGCGAGGATTGGCTCATCGGTGAGATGCGGCGGATTAACGGTGAGCAATTCGGCTGCGTACGCAAAGTATTTTCCGGCCGACATCGTGTCGACCTGAACCTTGGGTGGCGTCTTCATGTCGACGGTCGGATCGATCTTCACCTGGACCGGCGTGGGGGTCTTGCCCCATTCCGATAGTGCCGTGACCTTGTAGCCGGCCTGGATCTTGTGAACTGCGTCGTAGTCCGGCGGCCCGTCCGTCTTGGTGCGGCCGATGATCCAGACATAAGGCGTCGGGGCTTCGATGCGCTGGGTGTCCTTCGGAAGCTTGAACTCATCGATGAAACGGTCGCGCAGATCCGGCCTCCAGCCGGGAGGCGTGACGATGTAGGTTGCGGCGGTTGTCCCAGTTGTGCGCCAGCCCGGGGAGGCAAACACATCGGTCCACATGTCAAGCATCGGCAGGAGATAATAGCGGCCGCCGGTGTCCGGCGCCAAGACGATCATCGGTTCCTTCGTCAAATCCAGCCACGCAATCGAATAAAGCGTGTCGAAATTGGATCGGACCACACCCTTGAAACTCGCCGGCGGGTACTCAGGAACGCTGACGAACATGTTCATCGGGCCTTTACCGAACTCCTTGCCGGGCTCGATGTTCGTGAACTGCTTGCGCGAAATATCCATCGTCGCAAGTGAGTATAAATAGACGTAGGCATCGACGCCGATGGCGCGCGCCTCCTCCTCAGTCGTTGCCTGAATACTGCCTTCGGCAAAGGCCGCGGGCGCAGCTGTGCTAAGGTAGAGAGACAATGTCAGCATCAGAATTCCTCGTAACATGTTTGATGCTCCTCTTCGAGGTGATGGCGTCATCACTGCCAATTGCGGTTCAGACGCGGGGATGCGGGCATGCCTTCCCCGCGATCTGAACCTGTCTTGCGCGCTTCATGTCTGCCCATCCTGTTGGAAATGCGGGTGAACGCTTCTCGAAATTGCGCTCGCGGCGGGTCAGGCTTATCGGGGACTATGAAAAAACTTCGCGGCATCGGCTATGCAAAAACGAGCAGACATCGAAATATTGAGAGCAGCGTTCAGGGATAAGAGACCTTCGGCGCGCCGATTTTGCATAGCGCCAGCCAACGAAAGCCCTACAAATGAACGATAGGCATCAACGAATGACGGGGCTCCGCCGTGCTTATTATCCTGTGCCTCTACATCGTCGCGCTATGGGTCGTATTCTCAAAATTCAAGCTTGTGCGCTGGGGCTGGTTTTCCGGCACGGTCTCGGTGCTGATCGGCGTGTTGATTCTGGCGATATTTCTCGGACTCTTCAATTACCTCACACCGTCGGGCAGGGTCACAGTGGCCGGCACGGTTGTTGAGGTAACGCCGAATGTGAGCGGTCAGGTCATCGCTATTCCGGTAAAACCGAACGTGCCCGTGAAGGCGGGCGATGTCCTCTTTCAGATCGATCCGGCACCGTTCCAATACAAGGTCGCGCAGCTACAGGCCTCGCTGGCTGCGGCGCGCCAGCAGGCGCAGATACTAAAATCGACTTACGAACAGGCGACGGCGAATGTCGCCGGGCTGAGCGCCCAGCTTAAGTACAACACGAAGCGCCTCGCCGATATTCAGACGCTTTCGACGGAGGGCGCAAACACCGAGTTCAAGGAGCAGGATACCCAGGTTCAATACGAGACAGTGGCCGCGCAACTCAATGCGGCCAAAGCAACGCAGCAAAGTACCAAGCTGGCCATGGACTCCGAGATCGGTGGCGTCAACACGTCAGTCGCGCAAATCCAGGCGCAGCTGGAGAATGCGAGCTGGGAGTTGTCGCAAACCACGATTCGAGCGCCTGCCGACGGCTACGCGACAATTGTGACACTCACTGTTGGCGATCGAGCGTTACAGGCGCGCTCGGCGATGTCATTTATTCTTGAGAATGAGATTACGGTTATCGGAATGTTTTCGCAAAACGGCTTCCAGACGGTCAGGGTCGGCGCCCCCGTCGATATCGTTTTCGACAATGCCCCAGGGCGTATTTATCACGCGAAGATCACGGCAATCCCCAAGGGCGTCGGCCAGGGGCAGGTTGCCGTATCCGGAACGCTCGCGCGCACCACCGCGCTCGGCGGCACAACAGCCTTTCCGGCGGTGATCTCCATTCCGGAAGAAATGAGCCGTGAATCGCTCCGGCTTGGGATGTCCGGAAACGTAACGGCATTTGCCGCCAATGCAGGCGTTATCGGTCTCCTCGCCTCGATTCTGGTTTGGATCAGCGCCTATACCGCTTACCTGTAATCACTGCCAGTAATAATCAATAATGATATTGTAGGGTGGGCCGATGTCGCGGAGCGATGGCGAAAACGCTCTGCCACACTTTGCATGATTTACCACGCCGGAAGCAGGACCGGCACCTCGCGTTGACGACTCGCACGCACGAGAGGTATTGTTCCAATGATCAGCGCTCTATTTTCCGTATCTGGCGGCGCGGCGTGGCGACTTGACGATGCCCCGCTATCCCGTCTTCGCACGCTACCAGAATCGGTTCACGGTCCGATTGACCGAGGGCGAAAAATCGATGACCGGCGCTCCCGTGATTCACGTCGTGGACGACGACGCGTCGTATCGGACGGCAATTTCGCGACTACTGAAAGTTTCCGGCTATGAAGTCGCGGACTATGAATCCGCCGCCAGCTTCTTGCGTGCCCTTGAAAATGCGCGACCCGGCTGCATCCTTCTTGACGTGAAAATGCCGGCTCTTGGCGGCCTGCAACTTCAGGAGCGGCTTGCGGAGCTTTCTCATACCTGGCCCATCATTTTCATGACAGGCCATGGCGATATTCCGACGAGCGTGCGCGCCATCAAGGCGGGGGCCGATGACTTCCTCACCAAGCCGGTGTCCAGGGAAGCATTGCTGGAAGCGATCGAAAGCGCGCTCGCGCGCTATGCGTCAATACAGAAGAGCCAGGATGAGCTGAACTCCTTGAGATCGCTCGTCTCGGCGCTCTCTCCGCGAGAGGCCGAAGTGTTCGCGCTGATGGTCCGCGGTAGACTGAACAAGCAAATCGCGCACCTGCTGGGTACATCCGAACGGACCGTCAAGGCCCATCGCCACATGGTGATGACCAAGCTGCAAGTCCAATCATTTGCGGAAGCGGTCTCTATCGCAGAGCGAGTGGGCCTTCTGGCACCATCAGGCTCACCTGACGGACAAAGCGGCTCATAAGGCTCTTTGTACCCAATGCGCCTCGATCCCAGTACCTCGCCGCAAGGTTGAGCCATTCCCGATTTGCCCCAAAGGACAATATCGCCTGGACGCGGACAGTGGTGTGCTGTGCCTTGGGTGGATCACCTCACCGGGGTTTTCCATGAACATTCATCAGTGGCTCGCTGCCGTTGCGGAAACGCCTTTCACTCGGGAAAGCAACCCGTGCAGCGATCTCGTCGAACAGGCGGAGAGATTGGCTCTCGCACATCTGGACGAGCCGCAGCACATTTCGGTGTTGTGCCGTACCCTTGAGGTAAGCGAGCGAACGCTTCGCAAGGCTTTCCACAGGATTCGCGGTCTTCCGCCGTGCCGGCAACTTCGAATGATACGGTTGTCCGAGGCGAGGCGCGCCCTTCTGGCCGCGGACTGCAAATGCGTGACCGTCACCGAAATTGCGACCGGTTTTGGCTTCCTGGAATTGGGGCGCTTCTCGGTCGAGTACCGCAAAGCGTTTGGCGAAAGTCCTTCGCAGACGCTCCATGGCACCACCCTGGATAGGATTCTTACGGTCAACCGTGCTGTCCCTTTCGGAGTTTGAGGATCCACGTATCTACAAGCCTCGCAATAGCCGCGAGCTTGAGTGGCTCTAGAGCAACACGCAGAGGCGAATTTTCAGGTTGCTACCTTGGCGCGAGACATTCCATCGTCGGTTGATACAATGTGATTCCAAGGCAAGGGGGCAAGCAGATGGCGTGCTGCATATCCGAACGAAAGTCTAGGGGTCGGCTTATTCGCCCAGCTATCGGCGTAGCTATGGCGATGTTCGGATTCCTGTCCGACGCCGCATACGCCGACGAAGGCGGCGTTTCCTATTGGCTTCCCGGACGCTTCAGCAGCCTTGCGGCGACGCCCCAGGTGCCGGGCTGGTCGATGGCCGAGGTTTACTATCATACCTCCGTATCGGCGTTCGGCGCCGCAGCCGCGGCAAGGGAGATTCAGATCGGCAGATTTTCCCCGACAGTGAACGTCAATTTGAATCTACATCTGAACGCGCAGGCCGATCTGTTACTGCTCAACCCCACCTACACGTTCGCGACGCCGGTACTCGGCGGACAATTGGCCATTGGCGTAATTGGCCTGTTCGGACGGTCGGCCGCCGACCTTAACGGGACATTGACAACGGGGTTCGGACCGTTTGCGGTCACCCGCACGGGGAGCATTGGAGATTCAATAACGTCGGTCGGCGACCTCTACCCTCAGGCGACACTGAAGTGGAATTCAGGCGTCCACAATTTCATGACCTATCTGACGGGCGACATTCCCGTCGGCGCCTACGATCCAGCCCGCCTCGCCAATCTCGGGATCGGTCACGGCGCCATCGATGGCGGCGGCGGGTACACCTACTTCAATCCGCAGACCGGACATGAATTTTCGGCGGTCGCGGGATTCACGTACAACTTCAAGAACCAGGACACGCAATACCAAAACGGCATCGACTTCCACATCGACTGGGGCGCTTCCCAGTTTCTGTCCAAGCAGATCTTTGTCGGACTTGTGGGATATGCCTATCAACAGGTCACCGACGACTTCGGACAACACCCGATCCTGGGTGGTTTCCGGTCGCGGGTCATCGGCGTAGGTCCGCAGGTCGGATTCCTGTTCCCGGTGGGCGACATGCAGGGTTTCCTGAATTTGAAGGGATACGGCGAATTCGATCAGGCCAACCGGCCGGCGGGCTGGAATACCTGGTTGACGTTCTCGATCTCGCCGATGGCGCCCACCAGCACGGTAACGCCGACGCGGCGGATGGTGACGAAGTAAGACTTTCCTCGCAGTCTCCGGGTGAAATGGCGTCTGGGCGGCTGATGAGCCGCGTTCTCAACGCCACCCAGCCGCGCTCGATCGTCCGATTCTGCATAGCCACCCGATCCGAGCGTGCGTAGCCTTTTCGGGCCAATTTTCGAAAAGGGGCACCTCGCGCGTCACCACCTCGCCCCTTAAGAAAATGCGCTCGACGAGGTCACATGCGACTGCGCGAGTTCATCAAATCCCTTGGCACTGCGGCGGCGGCTTGGCTGCTCGCCGCGTGTGCGCAGCAACAGAACGGATTAAAGCGGCTGGTCATCGCCGCTTGCCTGGTGCTGCTGGCATCGCATCCCGCCGCTGCGCTCGACACAGTCTCTCTGCAGCTCAAGTGGAAGCACCAGTTCCAGTTCGCTGGTTACTACGCGGCACTGGAACAAGGTTTCTATCGTGACGCCGGTCTCGACGCCACCATTCGCGAGGGCGGTCCCGGTATCGACGTCGCCGAGACGGTGGCCAGCGGCAAAGCAGATTTCGGCGTTTGCAATGCCAACGTTTTGCGCGAATGGACCGCGGGACGCCGGCTGGTGGTGTTGGCTGTCATCTTCCAGCGCTCCCCGGCCGTCATTCTGGTGCCGCGCCGGGCGGACATCAGCAGCGTGTCGGATTTGCGCGGCCGGAAGCTGATGGACACGCCGGGCAGCGATGAGATCGCCGCCATGTTGAAGCGCGAAGGGGTCGACTATGAGGCCATGCCGCGCGTGGCTCACGAGGGAAACCCACGCGATCTCCTGGCCGGTCGGGCCGACGCGATGGTTGCTTACAGCACCAACGAGCCGTTCGTCCTCGAACAACTGGGCGCTGCCTATCGCACCTTCTCGCCCGCGGCATCCGGCATCGATTTTTACGGCGACAACCTGTGCACCTCTGAAGCCGAGTTGAAAGCGCATCCGGACCGGGCAGCGGCGTTCAGGTCGGCCACCGTGAAAGGCTGGGCTTATGCCCTCGAGCACAAGGAAGCACTCGTCGATCTGATCCTCAGAAGCTATTCAGCGAAAAAGAGCCGCGAGGCTTTGCTGTTTGAGGCAGAGCACACGGAGATGTTGGTCGGCCGCGACCCCATGCGCATCGGCGAGCAGGATCCCGCGCGCTGGCAAGCCATCGCCGCGACCTATCGCAAGCTCGGACTGCTCAGTGACGACACGCTGCCACCTGCACTGATCTGGGATGGAAACGACGGCAGCCACTGGCGCTGGTTGATCCCACTGCTGCTGGTGCCGCCGGGATTGGCAATTGCGGCTTTGGTGGCGTACCGCCGTCGCCGCTCCTTGCAGGTGACGCTGGCCCGATTTGGCGTGCTTCCGTTGTTCGCCACCATGGGTCGACCGAGGCTGAGCCTGATCATGGCGCTGCTCTTCATCGGCCTCAGCATCCCAATTCTCATTTTCATCCTGATCTACAATTACAACAAGAATTCCGCTGGCATGGTGTCGATCCTGAACGACGCGGTGGTGCAGACCAGCCAGGCCGCCGTTGAACGCACCCAGGATTTGATCGAAAACACCGAGAGCCCACTGCGCTTTCTCGCCGAAGTGGCCGCCGCCGATCCCAATTATTTTCGCACCGAGCCAAGCCGCGATCTGCTGTACCGCGCCCTCACCTCTGCTGCTCATATCGACGCCGTTTATGTCAGCTTCGAAGACGGGTATCATCGGGTGGTCACCCGCATCGACGAGGACCGCAGGCACGCCGATCCTCGTATTCCACTCACCGCGAACTGGCACTCCAGCTACATCGATGCGATCACCTT
>Ga0137415_10003626_pt1 | contig 15333 bp, 8 predicted proteins | sample CZODoug3_1_1_16f_FD_183082 | JGI IMG/M metagenome (GOLD analysis project Ga0137415, IMG submission 183082) | Vadose zone soil fungal communities from Angelo Coast Range Reserve, California, USA - CZODoug3_1_1_16fungal (Hybrid Assembly) | ecosystem: Environmental > Terrestrial > Soil > Vadose... | reverse complement strand
TTTCTTGCCCCATTTTCTTGGGGCACCCAGAAGCGAGTGGCTTCTGCTTCCAAAGCGAGCGGCTGCTTTATCGGAGGTGAAACGCGCCAATCACCCTTTGCGCGAATATGCCATTCTCATCGCTGGCAAGGCCTTCTACCTCACTTACATGCTTGTCTTGCCGGTGATGGTGCTGGGGAAATCACCGCTGCTGGTTGCCGGGGCGTTCCTCCTGGTCCATTTGTTCGTCGGTTTAGCTGTAACGCTTGTATTCCAGACGACGCACACTATCGACAGCACCTACTTTCCCACGGACCGCGGTGAGTTTGACAATGGCGTGTATCACATTTTCGCGACAACGGCCGATTACGCGACGGAAAACCCGCTCGTCGGTTGGCTCGCGGGCGGCCTCAACCATCACATCGTCCACCATCTGTGCCCTTTTGTGTGCCATACCCACTATGCTCCGCTGACCAGGATTGTGAAAGAAACCGCCGAAGAGTTTGGAGTTCCTTATCGGCAGCACCCCACCATGACTCAGGCAATCCGCCATCATCTGATACTCTTGAAGCAACTGGGGAACGAAAGCTGATTCTGAACATTTTATCTTTACTTATGGCCCCGCTACCACTTCCTACAAGTGACATAAAATCACCCGCGGTTCGCGGCCAGTATCAGGATGGCTGGCTATGACCTCATCCACTCGTATCCCCGTTGTTTCCCGATTTCGCTGCTTCGCGGATTCTCGCGCAATGTTCCGCAATCCCGTGCAGGTTTTGTCTAGCTACAACGAAATCTTCGGCGACACATTCCGGCTCTATTTAGGTGGTCTGAAGGAGGCCATCGTCACGATCGATCCCGCCGTCATTCAGCACGTGTTAAAGACCAATTCGGAGAACTACCAAAAATCCGAAATTCAAGTAAAGCGCATGGGCCACTTCCTTGGGAAAGGTCTTCTCACCACCCACGGAGAAGCCTGGCGCACGCAGCGGCGTCTCATCCAGAAAGGCTTCGATCGAACGCAACTCGATGCGCTGTCCTCAATCATGCAGGACTCCCTTGCCGAGTCGCTGCGGGATTTCGGCAGACAGGCCCGTAGTGGCCCCGTCGATATCTACCCCCAACTGATGAAAATTACCTTCGCGATGGTCGCCCGATCGCTATTTGGCGCACGCTTGAAGGACGAAGACATCGATCTTGTCAGCCATACCATCTGCACCGTCCAGGAATTCATTGTTCGGCAAACCCTTCAGCCCTATCTGAATCCCTGGTTCGCCATCTCGGGCGAACTGCGCAGACACGAAGACATGCGAGCCCGCGCGGACGGCATTCTTCTCGAATACATCAGGGAACGCCGCCAACAGGCGCCCGGCCACGATTTGCTGCAGACCTTGATGGACGCCCGTTACAGCGACGGCGAAGGCATGAGCGATGAACTGGTCCTGAGCGAGAGCATGCAACTCCTGGTTGCCGGCCATGAAACTTCGTCGAATGCTCTATCGTGGCTTCTCTATCTTCTAAGCTCGCGTCCGGATTGTCTCGAAAGGGTGCGGCAGGAGTTCAATTCCGTGTTGGTCGATGCGCCTCTGAGTTTCAGCGACGTTCCGAGGTTCGAGTTTGCCACGCAGGTCATTCAGGAGGCGCTCCGCCTCTACCCGCCATTTTGGATGGTTGACCGCATGGCTGTCGCCGACGACCGCGTAGAGGGTATCGCCATACCCCGAGGATCGACGGTCATTGTGTTCGTGTACGGCGCGCACCACGCGCCACGCTACTGGCAGAGCCCCGAAAGCTTCGACCCGGAGCGTTTCACCAAAGCGAACGAGAAGCTTCGCACGCCCTTCACCTTCCTTCCCTTCGGGGGCGGACCGCGAGGCTGTATCGGTGGAAATTACGCGATGCTGCAGATCCTCATGATTCTGAGCGATCTGCTCAGAAAATACGATTTTCAGCTGGCTCCGGGCCAAACCATCGAAGCTCGTCCGATGGTCATTCTTCGGCCGAAGCACGGAATCCGCATGACGTTCACTAATACCATCGCGCCGGCCCCGTGCCGTGCATCGTATAAGACGCCCGGATGGCGTTGGGACCAGCATAAAGAAGTCTGATCCCCGGATGACGGTGAATCGCACGGATTCGATGCCGGTGGCGAAATCGCGCGAATTATGTTGCAACTCTAAAGGCGGCGCGCATCGTTCCGCAATCTGTAATGCGCTTACGAGTTGCGAGCGGTCCTTGTGCTGCTCTGTGGAAGCATGTTGGGCAAGGGGCTGGATAGGTGTGCTGGCGAGGCCGGGAAGCACAGCAATCAAGGAATACCACACGCATGTTGGCGATAACAGGTTCATTCTCGGCCAAACGGCGTCTTCGGTAGGTACAGTTGAACGGTTTCGTTAGAGGCGAGCTGAGTCAGAAATAGACAAAGTCAGAGACCCCACTCCTAAAACCGAAGTCTTGGCCACCACCAGTTCGTATCAGGGTTTATCGTCCTGGCTACGTACCCAGTCATTCTGCAGTACCTCAATTTCCACCGGGGTAATGCACCCTTCCCTTCGAAAGTGGCGATCCAGTTTCACCGCGCTCACTCGACTCAACTTTCTGAATTCTGCCAGGGAGACCTACGGATTCGTACTCGGCGCGCAAGAGAAGAAGAAATCCGTGCCAAATGCTAGATAGCGTCCAAATATTCACAATTTTCTATTTAAATCGACGGAACAATCTATGAAGTTCTTCGTCTATCCTTTAGTAAGGAGCACGGGTGTACAAATTAAAGGGGATAGGCGGCATGACAACTCTCGGGCGCAACATCCGTTTCGGGTTCCGCATCTTGCGCAAGGATCTCGGCTTCACCATCGTCGCGCTGCTGGCGCTTACGCTGGGTATTGGCGCCAATACCGCTATCTTTTCTGTTGTTTACGGGGCGCTGATCGCCCCCATGCCGTACCCCAACCCTAACCAACTCGTGATGGTGTGGTCCAAGATCAACGACAACAGGAATGGGGTATCCGCGGGTGACTACCTCGACTGGAAACATCAAAGCAGAGTGTTCCAGGACCTGTCTGCGTGGAACGGCGGCGCGTTCAGTCTTTCCATCTCCGGCCATCCGGAGATGGTGCGGGCGCGCATTCAGACTCCGGGCTTCATCAACATGGTGGGCATGCCCTTTACGCTTGGCCGCGACTTTCTTCCCGAAGAAGGCGAAGTTGGCAAAGACCACGTCGTGATCATGGCACATCACTTTTGGGAGAGCCGCTTCGGAAGCGATCCGCACATCATCGGCCAGACGATTCGGCTAAACAGCCTGCAGTATACAGTTGTTGGCGTTCTCGCCGCCGGCGAGCCGGACCGGTCCGAAGAGCCATTGTTCGTCCCACTGGCTTTCAAGCCGGAACAAATTAACCACGACTTTCACTTTATTCTGGTGATGGGGCGACTGAAGCCCGGCGTTACGATCCAGCAAGCGAACGCTGACATGGACTCCGTCACAAAACACATCGCGGAGGTCTATCCTCTGTCCAACAAGAACTGGGGCGCGAGCGTTGAACCGCTGCAGAATGACTTTCTGAGTAAGGACACCATTAAGGATCTGTGGCTGTTGTTCGGCGCGGTGGGTTTCGTGCTGCTGATTGCGTGCGTTAACGTCGCCAATTTGTTACTGGCACGCGGAACGGCGCGGCAAAAAGAAGTGGCAATTCGCGCGTCGCTCGGCGCAACCCGCGGCCAGCTATTCGCTCAATTCCTGACGGAGAGCGTCACGCTTGCACTCATTGGCGGGACACTCGGCGTGGCACTGGCGTGGACTCTGCTTAGAATTCTGAGGGTTACGATTCCGCCGTACACGCTTCCTGACGAAGCGGATTTGAGCGTGAATCTTCCTGTTTTGTTTTTCAATTTCGGAGCGACTCTGGTTGCGGGAATACTTTGCGGATGCGCTCCTGCTTGGCAGACGGCGCGATGGAATTTGAGCGACACGCTGAAAGAAGGCGGGCGTTCCGGCAGCAGCGCGGGACGCCGCGGACTGCGACGCGGACTGGTGACCGTGGAATTTGCGCTCGCCCTCACGCTTCTGGCGGGAGCAGGCCTGATCATCCACAGTTTCTGGAAGCTGACTCGCGTTAATCTGGGCTTCAAGCAGGACCATATCCTTACGCTGCGCCTTCCGGTGCCAGTCGATCGTTTCAGCAACGGAACACAAATTACGTCGTTCTACCACCAATTGATCGAGCAGATAGAAACGTTGCCTGGTGTTACCTCAGCAACGGTGGCGACCGGAATGCCAATCGTGGGCACGAATTTCGGCATGCCCCTCAGCATTGTCGGACAACCCGTTGGGGACCTTTCCTCACGGCAGGGGGCAGGGTTCACGATGGTCAGTCCCGATTATTTCAATACGTTTGGCATCGCCATCACACAAGGCCGACCATTCAATGAGCGGGACATCGCCGGCAGTGTTCCAGTCACCATTGTGAACGAAGCTTTTGTCAAGAAATTCCTGGCAAATCTCGATCCCCTTAAGCAACGCGTTTCCGTTGAACAAATCATTCCCGGCGTGACCAAACTCGGTCCGGCAATCGAGTGGCAAATCGTCGGAGTTTATCGCAACGTTCACAATGGCGGCGTGCGTGGCGATGGCTTCCCAGAGATGAATGTGCCGTTCGACCAGAGTCCGTGGCCGCAAGCAGGCATCGCGGTGCATACTGGAGGCGATCCCGCGAGCCTGACGAAGAGTATCGCTGCTGTCGTTGCGAACATAGACCACGATCTGCCGCTGGATCAGGTTAAGACGATGGACCAGCTTGTTGACCAATCGCTCTCGGGCGATCGCGCGCTGACGATGCTCTTTGCAACGTTCGCTGGACTGGCGTTGGTCCTCGCCGGAATCGGCATCTATGGCGTGATGTCGTTTGACGTGGCGCAGCGGACGCATGAAATTGGATTGCGCATGGCGCTGGGAGCGGGGACAACGCAGGTGCTGCGACTTATCATGCGAGAGGGGTTGTTCCTAGCGCTGGCGGGGCTGGGCATCGGACTGGTGGGTACGTACTTCGTCGGGCGCACCATGAAGAGTGTGCTGTACGAGGTCACGGCGATTGATCCCGCGGCGGTGAGCGCGGTTGCAGCCGTGCTGCTGCTTGCAGCAATCTTCGCGTGCTACATTCCCGCGCGGCGCGCAACGACGGTTGATCCGATGGTCGCGCTGCGCGAGGAGTAAGAAACGTGGCACATCTACGGAATCCACCGCCGCATTCGTTACCGTTTTCACCCGATTGTCGCGGCGCCGCTATTCACCAACTGTGCCTACCGAAAACTTCGTCTGGCCCGCTCACAGACCCTGTAGGCAGACCATGTAACGATGTTACATGCTTGGTCGAACTGGATATCGCTGATTCTTAGCTAGGTTCCTCACCTGCGATGCTCGAGAGCCACAGTCGGTTTCTCCCTTCTGCCAGTTATACTTGCTCCACGTTGCTCCAAGATTTCGGAAGAATCAAATGTCGAGTTGGTTTTGCAACTTTAGTAGAATCAGTTGAGTAGCCAAGTATGCGCTCTTAGCACCTTTCGTTCGCATTTTGCCGTCATTCATCGCGATTAGTATTACGTTTTTATGACAGCGAATCTCACAAGGCAAATAGCCGAGACAAGAGATTTGACGCGCGTGTTAGAGATCCACACGGACAGTGGATGGGGCAGGACTGCGTCTTGCTGTTGGGTGACGTTGGCGCCCGCCCGGGTGTATTTCGGGTAGAAACGAGAAAGAAACATTCGGCAGTCCCTCCATGGAACCATCAGACGAAAAGATTCAAACGATCGAGCCGCACTCTGGAAAATGCCTCTACTCACCCCACACCTCGAGATAGTGCTCCATAAAATGATTCGTGATGTGAATGACCACTTGCTCCGCGAGCTGAGGATTGCCCATCCAAATGGCGTCGACAATTCGCTGATGATTGGGCATTTGCGGCACCCAAGGACTAGCGTCCAGGCCCTTAGCCAAAGCACGCATCAACGTGAAGGCGTACAGGGGAACAATCAGCCGCAGACCATTTTCAAGCAAGAGCGGATTCCCGGGTTTTTTCATTAGGCAGAGATGAAATCGCTGAACGCGGTCAATCACGCTGCGCACATCGTTGGTTTCTACGGCCAGGCGAAGCTCCACCATCGCGGCTTCCAAGTCCGCGACCGGTAGCTTTTGCTCGACGATGATGCGCGCTGCCAACCCCTCGAGCGCCCCGCGAACTTGATATGTGTGAATGATAGCGGCATCGGTCAACCGCAGCACACGCGCACTGCGCCCGTGGCCTTTGGTCACAAAACCCTCAGCGATCAAAATGTTCAAGGCCTCGCGAACGGAGACCTGCGCTGCGCCGAACTCTTGCGCCCAACGCCTTTCGATGATTTTCTCGCCTGGAGCGAGCTTGCCACCAAGAATGGCTTCACGGAGCTGGACCGCCAAGCTCTCCTTCAACAAACCGGAGCTGGGCGGGGCTGTGCCATTTGTCGTGGGCCCGTTTTGCGAATTTTCCGGAATATTGCTGTGAGCTGGCATTTTGACTTCGAGGCACGTTTCTGAAAGGATCAGTTATCGCTCGTTGCCGTCTTTGTGATTCGCAGCGTGGAGATTCTGAAGCACATCAATCGCTTTCTTTGCCTCAGCGTCATTCGGATTGAGTTCCAGAGCAGCCCGCAGTTCCTTTTCGCCATCTTTTAAATTCCCGGTGTGGCAGTACATCAATCCCAGATTTCTGTGGAGATGACCAGCCTCCCCGCATCGCCCACAAAGCGCAATAGCTTCGTTCATTTGTAGCAAAGCCTGAGGCCAATTTTGAGCGTTGGCGGCCTGGATTGCGAAATTTCCCAGTTGGCCAACGCGGTCGGTAGTCTGCTTTTCTCTTTGCATTGTGTCGAACCGATCCTGATATTGCTGCGCCTCGGGATCATGCACCTTGTTCAAAGTTCTCGCCAAGTTGTAAAGAGCTTCGGATTGATTTGGATCGGCTTGGAGCGCCAATTTCCAGTGCGCTATGGCATCGGTTGTTTTTCCGGCACGTTCCAGATATCGGCCCAGGAGATATTGCGCGTCCGCGTTTTGCGGTTGAAGCACTACGACCTTGTGCAAGAGTTCTGTAGCACGATCGACCTGATTGTCCTGCCTTTCCGTAAGCGCCAGGAAATAGAGTGCACCCGCAAAGTTAGGCTGCAAGCGCACGGCTGCTCCCAGCTCCTTGCGCGCTTCATCGTACTTGCCCGTTTCGAAATAGAAGTGGCCGAGATTATAATGCGCTCCGGGGGAATTAGGATTAATCCGCGCGGCTGTGGCGAATTCGTCAAACGCTGCGACTCGATTGTATTGGTCCACGAGCGCAATACCCAGGTTCAGGTGGGCATCCGCGGAATGCGGCTGCAGCGCAACGACTTTCCGAAAAGTTTCGACCGCCTCCGCGCCGCGACCAGTCTTTGCTTCGAGCATTCCAAGCGAGGTGTAAGCCTCCGCGCTTTCCGGGTCGATTTGGATCGCCGACCGGAATTCCTGCTCCGCCTCGGAAAAATCGCCCTGCCTCGCCATTGTCAGTCCCAAGTTCACATAAGCCGGTACGCTCTTCTGATCGCTCTGGATCGCTTCTCGAAAAAAACCTGCAGCTTCCCTGTCTTTTCCTTGGTGGGTATATAGGACGCCCAGGCTGAGATAGGCGAACGCGAACTTGGGGTCGATTTGCAGCGCAGCCTGAAATTGCTCTATGGCTCCGTCCAACTTTCCCTGGTTCTGAAGCAGCGTAGCCAACGCGACGTGTGAGGCGACGGAATCAGGCTTGTACCGAATGGCAGCTTGCAATTCCTTGGCGGCGCGAGCCAGATCGCCTTTGGTGACGAGTGCGAGGCCAAGGTTGTAGCGCGCTTGCCAATTCTCACTGTCCAGGCGCAGTGCAGCTTCAAAGGCCGAGACGGCGCAGGCAACGCGACTGTCCCGAGCGTATAAAGCTCCAAGCGTGTTGTATGCACCGGCTGTAGGATGGTCGCGAACCGTTTCGAGTAAAGCGGTGATCTGCTCCGACGGATGCTGTTGAAGCAGGCATGATCTAGGAAGCTCCCCCGAGGATTTGTGGGCGCCGTCACGCCGCGTTGCAGGTGCACGAGTCTGCGCAAGGCCGCGATCTGGGTGAGCGGACAGCAGTAGTGCAGCCAGACTCAGGAGGCGCACAATTGCATGCTGCATGTGGCTTCTTACCTCCGTGCCCGTCATGTTTGCCAAGTATGAACGGCTGGCAAGGTGCCTTGCCATACAAACGAGGCGGCAAGACAAATCTGGTGTTCGTGGGATTCGTGTCCACCGCGCATTTGGGCAGTCTTCTGTTGTAGCAGAAGTGGACTGCTCCGGCCCCACGACGAGAGACTTAGAAATAGAGCTTCAGGCCGAATTGTAACTGACGCGCCGTGTTGGCCGTGCTCGAAATCGTTCCAAACTTGTTGCCATCGCTGATGTTCACGTCCGGAACTCCCCAGACCGGCGTGTTCGTCAAGTTAAATGTCTCGAATCGAAATTCGAGCCTCTTGCTCTCCGTAATGGGAAATTGTTTGAACAGGGATAGGTCAAGGTTCTTGAACCTATCCGAGCGCAGCGTGTCGCGGCCCAGGTTGCCAAAGGTGCCCGGGGCAGGAACCGCAAACGCAGCTGGGTTTAGCCATTGCTCGGGAGATTTGTTAGACGCATACGGATTGCCGCCGAGGAAATTCAACCTCTCGTAGTTGCCAAAACCGAGTGCACAGCACGCGGTGTTGGCGGCAATATGCGCGATGTCACCGGATGCGCCGACGAAGAACGGTATTCCCGAGCTAAAAGAGAGGATTCCATTCAACGTCCAGCCGCCCACGACATAGTTCAGGACGTTATTGCTTGCGGCGTATTTTTGGCCCTTTCCAAAGGGAAGCTGATAAACCCAAGAGGCCGAAAAGATTTGAGGAACATCGGTACCCGCGGGCCCCTTATCGTTCTTCAAAGTGTAAGGATTCTGGATGCTGCAACCTTCGACTCCATACCAGCCGGTACATCCAAGGTCGAGCGTTTTTGACCAGGTGTAGGACACTAAGTAGGTCAGACCGTGGACGGCACGGCCGTTCAATGAGGCTTGGAGAGCATCGTAGCTGCTCTTTCCGATGGCCGTGTCGAAATCAGCGGGCGTTATGTACGGATACGGCGAACTCGTGGTGGCACCGGTCGGCAAGTAGTTCGCAAGCGCTGAAGGCGTCTTACCGGTATTCCCTGAGAACCCGATGTCCAGACGGTGGCCGCGCGAGCCCACGTAATTTGCGGTCAAAACGGTGCTCGAGCCGAGTTGGTGTTGCACGCCGAAATTAAATTGATCCGCATAGGGCCGCTGCATATGTGGGTCGGCGTACCAATTGAAACCGGTAAAGGGACTCGGGCCAGCGATGGCTGGGCCGGTGCCTGTCGGTGCTTCCGCCAACCCCGGCGTTGGGGGACCATTGAGCGGATTCAGCGCAGCACCCAGCTGACCGGTGTCGGGCCAGGATCCCTCATAGTTCTGGGCGCTTTGCGTTACGGCGGCCCAATTGTCGTAGAACCTGCCGTAGGCCGCCCGGAGTACCGTCGTGCGCGTTAGTTCGTAGGCGAATCCAACACGAGGCTGAAAATTGGTGAGGTCGTTTTGAAAGACGGCACCATTCGCGTGCGGTGTAACGACAACGTTCGCCGGAAGATAACTTTGCCCCGGCTGGGGGTTCAGGCCTCCGGGACCGAGTCCGAACGGAATGCAAGGCGGCACGGGATTTACTTGCGCGCACATCGGAGGCAAATGAGTCAGGACGTAGGTTCCGTTGTTGAAGTTCAGGTCGCCGGTGAATCCATTTCCGTCTTTCAGGGCACCGTAAATTGGCATCAACGTAAGGTCGTAACGAAGCCCCAAATTGATGGTCAGCTTGTTCGTTACCTTCCAGGAGTCCGCGAAATATGCACCGTCGACCCAGCCCCCATGTTCCGTTTCCTTCACATTCCGCCTCTTAAAGCTGTTTGCAGCGCCTAAGAGGAAGGATGCCAGTGAGTTACCGGCAGTGCCCGGGCTGGCAGCGTTATCGGTATTCGACGCAGAAAACACTTCCGATGCATTCAGATACAGCGCGTTGGCATTGTTGGTGGCGAAATCCGTACCCATTTTGAACGTGTGGCGGCCGTAGATCTTCGTAAAGTTTCCACCGAATTGCCAGATGTTCGTCCCTTGTGTTTGGTCCGTATGCGCTGCGCCGTGCGCGCTGGGATCGATGTTCCCAATGAATCCATTAATCGTGATGTTTGGAATCAAAGAGACGCCGCCGATGAAACCGCTTGCGAAATTCGGCGAGAAACCGAGACTGGTTCCTGTCGCGTGGGATGGGTCCAAAAAGCTAGAGCCTTGGGAAATGTCCAAAAGGACGCGGCCGAAGTGAGTCTCCAAGAAGGAAGTACTGGAGAAAGTGTGCGAATAGCCAAGTCCAACAGTGTATCCGTTGGTGATCTGAAAGTGATTGAGGCCCGTGAATCCGCCGGAACCCGTCACTGGTTGTCTGAACTGACTCCAGCGAGCGAAAACGTTGTCATTGGTCGTGAACTGATGATCGAGACGACCGTGAAACTCATCCTGCCGGACAATGGACCTGGTGGTATCGACTGCGTTAAACGCGGAGGTCGCGCTGGGCGTGCGGTTGGAGCCAGGGAACAGCGCTGTGGCATACGCAATCATATTCGGGTCGAGCATGTCCGTCGGTATCTTGTTACAGGGCGTCCCGGACGATTGAACTCGATTCGTATCTGGAGAGGGTTTACCAGCCGCATCGCACAAGAAAGGAGAATTGGAGAAGCCGGTTGGACTTCCTGCATTTGCGACGATGCTATAGGGGTTATAGATTTGTCCAGCAAAGGGCACACCACCCACCGTAGTCAGGTTGCCTCCCAACTCCGCGGACGTAGGCACGCTGAATAAACTAGAGGCGGCGGTATGAAGGCGAAAACCTTCGTACGAAGCGAAGAAGAACGTTTTCGGAGCTCCCGAGTGGTGCCAGGGTATGTAGAGCGGCCCTCCTCCTGCGACGCCAAATTGGTTCTGCTGGAACGGAGTCACGCTAGTTAGAAATGGGTTCCGCGCATCAAAAGCCGTGTTTCGCGCAAACTCCCAAAGTACCCCGTGATACTGCGTCGTTCCGGATTTTGTGACGACATTGATGATGCCGCCAAGAGCGCCGCCATACGACGTGTCGTCGTTGTGGGATTGGACTTTGAATTCCTGGATCGCGTCGACAATCGGCGCAATGGCGTACGTACTTCCAAATGACCCCTGATTGTTGATGCCGTCGAGCAAGTAAAGATTACTGCGATTCGTCTGGCCATTGATCGATGGATAGGAAAACGTCCCAACCGGATTGGACCAGATGCCTCCGCCAGTAGCGGAGTTCTGCGAGACGTTCACGGTGCTGACGCCAGGCGTCAAATTGAGCAATTGGGTAAAATTACGCCCGTTCAAGGGCAGGTCGTTCACCTGTTCCCTAACCACCGCAACGCCTAATTCCGAAGTCGACGTCTCCAGGGCCAGCGTTTCTGCTGCAACTACGACGGTCTCGTTGACGGAGCCAGTGGCTAGCGCGACATCCACTGTCGCCGTTTGGTTCACCAATAGAGTGACGTTTGATTGCACTGCGGCCTTAAAACCGTCTTTGGTGATTTTTAGATCATAGTCTCCGGGCTGCACATCCGGAATGACATAAACACCAGCGCTGTTTGTCGATACCATCCGGTTCAGATTCGTAGACTTGCGATGCAGGACGACAGCGGCGTCGGGGACTACTGCCCCAGATGTGTCGTATACCGTGCCGTTAATTGAGGCAGTAGCTTGGGCCCGCGCTATTCTGGGTAGCAGACCGACCAAGGCAAGGAACAGCATAAGCAATGGAGCCAATAAACGGGGGATTGCAAAGGTTACAGAACTTCGAGAGGTCATTGTCACTCCTCCGGACACACGGAACAGCCAAAATCTGTACTGCCTAAGTCGTTCCCGGTGTCTGTGGCAACTCCCAGCTGGCTCGGGCACCCCAAATTGCCACTTCGAAACAAATCTTGGGGAGTTCTGTAACAGCATTAACGAATCGTGTCAAGCAAAAAATTCCATCTATGCGAACGCCGTTCCACGTTATGAAACCCTTGTGCTCCGGAATGAAGAAAACGGGGGTCGAGTCGACGTAGCGCGAAACAGCGTTTCACTGTTTGACACTAGCAGCCACTAGGGTATATTTGCGGACCGTGTATCCGAGACTACTGGAATACGCTTCGGACGAGCATCGAAGCTGTCGAGAGACGAGCCTCGCGGGATTCGGGCTTAAGACAGAAATCCGCTGCGCTCTCCGAGGAACTTGTAAGACAGATTTGCCTGGTGGACGATGAAGAGAGTCGAGACTACGGCCGTCGGCGTCATCTCAAAGGTCTTCAAGATCTTGGAAGCGATTCAGGGATCACCCTCCGGTCTGACCCTGAAGCCCATCTGCGACGTGACTGGAGTTCACAAAAGTACCGCGCATCGTTTTCTGAAGCACCTGGAACATGATGGATATCTTATTCGGACAGATACCGGCGCCTATTTGATCGGACCAAAGTTTTCACAGTTGAGCGTTCGGGCAAACCACCGCGCTACTCTCCAAGCTGTGGCACGTCCGATTCTATGGGAGCTTTGGAAGTCCACGCGCGAAACCGTGAATTTGGCGACCCTCGATCAGGGAATGGTCCTGTACATCGAGGTGATCGAGAGCCCCCATGAGTTCCGCCTCGCGTCTCGAGTCGGAAGCCGCCGTTCATTACATGCAACAGCCCTCGGGAAGGCGCTGGCATCGTTCCTGCCAGAGGAACAAAGGGAGAAAGTGTTGAGCGCGATACAGTTTCAACCGGTGACAGCCAACACGATCATGAATCTTGTGCAATTCCGCGAGGAACTGGACATCGTTCGTAAGCAGGGTTACGCGGTGGATGAGGAGGAGACCACGCTGGGAGCTCGATGCGTCGGCGCGCCAATTCTAGGCGCGGGACAGGAAGTTATCGCAGCGGTCAGCGTCTCGGGACCGATAACGAGAATCAGTCCAAATCAAGTGCCGCTTCTTGCTGGTGCTGTGATGAGCGCGGCCCGTGCGATTTCCGCCGCGATGGGTTTCGCACAACCTGATGTGCTAAGCACACAGGCTTCCTCGATCGACAAAGCGCCATCAACTGTGAGCTGATCTTTGCTCGAGCTTGGGAATGCCATTACCGTAGTTGTTCCCGATGATTCTTCTGGACCTCCACCAGTAGCGCACGGATGGCGGCGTTTTCGGGAAATATCCGCGAGCCTTCGTTCAGAACTTCGGTAGCGTCTCTGGCTTTGCCTTCCGCCAGATAGCAAGCTGCCAATAAACGGTACAGCTCGCCATCGTGAGGAATCAGCCTGATTCCCTGCTGTAGTAGATCGGTAGCTTCAGCGAAATGGCGGGCTTGTACTAGCAGACTGCCAAGTTGCTCGAAATCGGCCGGAAGAGTAGACCCCTGTTGAACGGCCTGATTCAAATAACGAATAGCTTCGATCGCTCCATTGTCGTCCTTTTTTTCGAGCGCACTGTAGGCAAGAGCTTCGAGCACGGGAATAGCATCCGGTGCCGTCGTGCGAAGTTTTTCCGCCAAGGCCAGATATCGGTCTCGATATTTAGAACGAGTGCGCATCAGCTGACCATAAGCCTGGAGGAGTGTGATTGAGGATAGCGGCGTACCCTTCTGTCCTGGAATTGCATCGATATGGACCAAATCTGGCAATTGCGGCGTCGCCAGGTTGAACGCGGCGTCGGGATACGGTTCACCCGATTCCCTGACGATTCGATGGTTCGTTAGCACGGAGTGCGAAATCACTTTAACGTCACGCTTCGGCATGTGGCACCCGGCACAGTCGTCTGGCGGAACCTTGTGTTGACGAATCGCAAAAGGAACTGCACAGCTCTTCTCCGTGTGGCAGGTGAGACATCTCGACCGGAACACTTCCGATACCAGCTGTCCAGTGGGCTGCGTATGAGGGTCATGACAGGTGACGCAGCTGAGTCGGCTCCCGCTTCCTCGGTAGCACTTGCTCAGAGTCATGGAAAAATAATGCTCCAAAAGATCACTTTGAGGAGGAGCGTCGCGTTTTGGAGGAATCATGAGGAGTACCACCGTGTCATCAAGTGCTGATCCTGGTCGAAAATCCTGAAAATTCTTTCCGGGCTTCAGCACGCGAGCATCTCCGGTTTGGTGGCAGGACACGCAGATATTGTCTGCCAGCCACGACGGAAGTTTCGCCGGGTTGACGATGGAGTGGTCGCCCCCCTTTGCAGTTGCGGTACCATCCTTCATTCGCGATGCATGCATTGCACCCGGACCGTGGCAGTTTTCGCATCCGACTGCTAACTCTTGGAAGGGAGGCTCCATGAAACGGCCATTGCCGTCAGGAATCGGCCGGGGCCGACCGCTGTGGCAGACAATGCATGGGGGAAGAATGGGGCGACTGAAACCATAGTCGTAGGATTCATAGCCGGGAGATAGGGCCCAATGTTGAGTCTTGGAATAAAACGAAAGTGGGCCTTCAAAGAGAACGTCGCCACGCTTAACAATTGCACCGAATCCGTTTGCGCCTGCGCCTATGATCCATTCCACCTTTTGCGTGTCGCGGAAAACTTCCTTCCCATCAGCTCCAGTTTCATAGTCAGTTTGGTAGAGGCTGCCGCCTCTGACAAAGACTTGGAAATGGCGGTTCAGCTTCGCATCAAAAATCTGGGCGGAGTTCGGAAATTTGTCGAGCAGCTTAGGCAATACTGCGGACATCGAACGGCCCATGTCAGTTTCGGAGAAAGCGTTGGAAATCGCCCGGTGACATTCTGCACAAGCCTGTGAGCCCACATACTCATTGCTCGCACCATTGTTTCTAGCTGACGCTGCCTGCGCGGTGCGAGCGCTCGCGAGGCCGGCAGGTCCCAAGGGAAGGAGCGCCACAACTGCTCCGGCGATTAAGATAACAATGAGGGCCACCGCAATTGTCCTATGTGCTGGCGACCTCTTATTCAACGGAGCCGGCTGGTTTTGTGGCCAATACATACGGTTACTGAGGCTCGCGCGTTCCGTTAGGTCAGTGAACGTTCCGTCGCGGTTGTGCCCATACAGACGGTTATAAACTCCTGAATCATCTTTTTCCAGCGCGGCAGTGCAAAGAAGAGGTCGAGGAATCGGTCCTTGTCGAGTCGAGGAGTGCGACGCCAATCTCGAGCGCCGGCGGGGTCACTGGAGCACCTCCTCCACAACGTGACCCACACTTATATCAAAACCGCTTGGCA
>Ga0137415_10003625_pt1 | contig 15333 bp, 8 predicted proteins | sample CZODoug3_1_1_16f_FD_183082 | JGI IMG/M metagenome (GOLD analysis project Ga0137415, IMG submission 183082) | Vadose zone soil fungal communities from Angelo Coast Range Reserve, California, USA - CZODoug3_1_1_16fungal (Hybrid Assembly) | ecosystem: Environmental > Terrestrial > Soil > Vadose... | reverse complement strand
ACTGGCTGGTCGGAGCGGGGGCGCAGAAAATGCTGCCCGAAGTGCTGAAGGGCGGGCAGCGCGTGATGATGACGGCGGACCCTACGGATGCGGCGCTGGTCCGGCTGGACGGCAGTGGCGGCGGGCAGCGGCTGGATGTTGTCTTCCCGGTGATGCATGGAACGTACGGGGAAGACGGCACGATTCAAGGATTGCTGGATTTGGCGGGGCTGCCCTTCGTCGGGGCCGGCGTGCTGGGATCGGCCATTGGAATGGATAAGGACGTCGCCAAGCGCCTGCTGCAGGTGGCGAAGATTCCGGTGGTGCCGTGGATTGCAGTGCACCGCGCGGATTGGGAGAGGGAGCCGAAAGAAGTTCAGCGCAGCATCGAGAGAAAGTTCAACTATCCGGTGTTCGTAAAGCCGGCCACGCTGGGATCTTCGGTGGGAATGACGAAGGTGCATTCGCGGGAAGAGCTTGCTCCCGCACTGAACCTTGCGTCGGAATTCGCGATGAAGATTTTGGTTGAGAGGGCGATGGTGGCGCGGGAGATTGAAGTGGCGGTCCTGGGAAACAGCCAGCCTATGGCGTCGATTCCGGGCGAAATCGTGCCGCACCGCGAGTTCTACGACTACACGGCGAAATATCTGGAAGAGGGAACGCAACTCTTGATTCCGGCAAAATTGAAGCCTGCGCAAGTGAAGAAGATCCAATCGTTCGCGCTGGCGGCGTTTCGCGCGCTGGAATTGAGTGGCATGGCGCGGGTGGACTTTTTTGTGGAGAAGAAGGGCGGGAAGATTTTCCTGAACGAAGTCAACACCATACCCGGATTCACATCCATCAGCATGTATCCCAAAATGTGGGAGGCGAGCGGCATCCCGTTTCGCGAGCTGATCGATCGGTTGATTGGCCTGGCGCTGGAGCAGCATGCGGAGAAGGCGCGCACGAAATATCAGATTGAATTGCCGGAAGGCGCCGGTGGGGCGCTGGAGGCGTAGCTTGATCTGATTTTCGCGCCCTTGGAGACTCCCCCCATCAGCAATTGTTTACATGCGGGCTTGCGGAAGTTGGCGCGTGCCCTTCGTAAGCTCAGGTAAACAATAGCGCCTTCCTATGCTACGCTCGCATTGCGGAGACTCTTGATGGCCCTTCTTGAACCGCCGGTTGAAACTTCCAACAGATCTCGACATTTAAAATTCGTGGCGGGCGCGCTGGTATTGTTGGCCGCCGTGGTGCTCTATTTGACGTTTCGGTTTTATCCCGAGCAGCGAGCGGCGCAACGCTTTTTTGATGCGCTGGTTGCCGGCGACACGAAAACCGCTTATCAACTTTGGAAGGCAGGACCTAGCTACCGTTCGCAGGACTTTTTGGCGGATTGGGGACCGAACGGATATTATGGGCCGGTGAAGAGCTACAAGATCATTAAAATAAGTACGCCGAGCGGGTCGAGCAACAGCGTGGTGGTGGAAGTTGCAGTGAGTCCGTTTTCTCCGACGCCGGATGCAACGGATGCGGAGAAGAGCCGCAGAACGCGTGTGGTGACGGTGTGGATGAATACGGAAGACAAATCATTTAGTTTCCCGCCGTAAGACAATGTTCCCCTAGCAGTCCCTGCTCCTTTTGGGCGCTGTCGCTGTGTTTACGCTGTGAAAGCGGCAGCCCTTCGAGGCCCGCCTGCGGCAGGCAGGCTCAGGGTAAACAAGACTGCCGCACTCCATAGAATGCTTTGTGCGTTGTTAACGGCGAATTTCGTCTAGGGCGCGAGTTAATTCTTCGGGCGTGACCGTGGCGGTACCGAGCTTGCTGACGGCTACGCCGGCGGCGGCGTTGGCGAGGACGGCGGCGTCGGGAAGAGGAGCGCCTGCCGCGGCGGCGAGCGCGAGGACGCTCAGCACGGTGTCGCCGGCACCGGTCACGTCGAAGACCTGGCGACCGCTGGCGGTGTTGTCAACGCCGGGCTGGCCAATGCGCGCGTATGTGACTTCAAATCCGGTCGCGGGAATGTGCAGAGCGCGCGGCGAGGTTTCTTCGATGAGGCTCATGCCTTTTTCGCCACGGGTGATAAGCACTGCTCCGCAGCCAAAATGCGCGAGCAAGGCGCGTCCCGCCTCCTCGACCGATTTTTCATCTCCGAGCGAGCGCGTGACAAAGAATCCCGCTTCCTTGGCATTGCAGACGATGGCGCGCGCGCCGCGATAGGCATAGAGGCGCGAAGTTTTGGGCTTCACGAAAACGGCCACGCGCAATTGGTGGCACGCACTGAGAACACGTTCGGCGAAATTGTCGGTGACTAGGCCTTTGTCATAGTCAGAGAGCACCAGGGCGTCGAGTTGCTTCAAGGCGGTGAACAGGGCGCGCAGGAGCCGCTCCTCGGTATCGGGGCGCAGCGGCTCGCGACGCTCGCGATCGACGCGCACGACTTGTTGATGGCGGGCGATGATGCGCGTCTTGACGGTGGTCACACGCCGTGGGTCAGCGAGCGCGCCTTTGTCAACGATGTGTGCAGCGCGCAAGCAGTTGCGCAGCGCGCGTCCCGGCTCGTCGTTGCCGATGGCGCCGAAGCACTCCACACGCGCGCCGAGAGCGGATAGATTGGCCGCCACGTTGCCTGCGCCGCCGAGGCATTCGCTCTGCTCGACGAAATCAACCACGGGAACGGCGGCTTCCGGCGAAAGGCGCGAGGCGGTGCCCCAAAGATAGCGGTCCAGCATGAGGTCGCCGAGGACGCCGATGCGCTTTCCGCGCAGGCGAGGGACCAGTCGCATCAGACGATCGGCATTGGTCTTACTCTTACTGGGCATCGAAGAAGGTGAATCGCAAAGGATGTGCCTGCGCTATTCGGCGGCTACCGTCGCCTCTTCAGGCAACATAACGGGGATTTCGTCGCGAATTGGATAGACGCGCCGGCACGTTAGGCACTGCAATCCTTTATGGTCCGGCGTCAGCTTGATAGGCGTCTTGCACACGGGACAGGCAAGAAGGTCGAGCTGCTTTTGCGAGATGGCCACGGCCTCCTCCTCGATTGCTGTTGCCAGGTGGTGTTGGCACTGTACCAAAGCGGTCGCGGGTGGGCAAACGAAGCGCTTCCTTGTTGGTGGCTGGTCGGGGCAAAAGACGGGGAATCGAGTAGAAACCAAGCGCCTTCCGTGACTGGAGCCGGGGGAATTATGCGGATCATTACCCCATTCGCGGACGCGGCCAGCCAGATTTATGCCAACAGCGGTTATCTGCCGGCTAAGGACTACTGGCGTCCCGGTGCGATTTTCGCTTCTTACCATCGGCGGGCCTTGCGCATCACACCCTATGGGGAAATAACACTATCGCAACCGGTATTCACATGGAGGAGCTACGCAGAATGGAAAATGACGGCAACAAGAATCAAGTTTCGCGGCGTGGGTTTCTTGGAGTCGGATCGGCTGCCCTGGCCGCTGTGGCTGGCGGTTTGGCGGTAAGCGGCGCTATGGCGCAGGAGGGCCAACAGGCTGGCAAGACTGACCGGAGCGATCCGGGTCCCGCAAATAACGGCCTGGGCACGCAGAACCCGGATTCCGCGTGGCCACCCGCCACCGATTCCAAGAGCCTGGTTCAAACGTTCAAATATCCGTTCTCTTTTGCAAACAAGCGGACTTACGAAGGCGGATGGTCACGGGAAGTGACTGTTCGGGAACTACCCGTCTCGAAGACCCTGGCAGGCGTAAACATGAGACTCACAGCCGGAGGCGTTCGTGAACTGCACTGGCACACGGCGGACGAGTGGGCGTTCATGCTCTATGGGACGGCGCGGATCACGGCCATTGATCGGGACGGCAAGAGTTTTGTTGCCGATGTGAAGAAAAACGATCTGTGGTATTTCCCCAGCGGGATTCCACATTCGATTCAAGGCCTTGGGCCGGACGGTACGGAATTCATGCTGGTATTCGACGACGGAAATTTCTCGGAGTCAGAGACGGTTCTGCTGAGCGACTCGATGGCGCACCTGCCGCCGGAGGTCCTGTCAAAGAACTTCGGGGTTTCGCAAGTGGCTTTAAAGAACGTCCCGAAACGAGAGTTATTCATTTTCCAGACTGCTGTTCCCGGGGCGCTGGAGGCGGACCAGAAAGCAGCCGCAGGAACAATTGGGAAGTCGTCGAGCGATTTCGCTTTTCGCACCATGGAAATGCCCCCGACGAAGCGCACGAAAGGCGGAGAGGTACGCATCGTTGATTCGAGCACGTTCAAGGCCTCAACTAACGTTGCGATGGCCATGGTCACGGTTCACCCGGGAGGGCTGCGGGAACTGCACTGGCACCCCAACGCCGACGAATGGCAGTACTACATCGCTGGCAAGGGAAGAATGACGGTGGTGTCGACAGGTAACCGCGCGCGCACGATGGACTTTCAGGAGGGAGACGTAGGATACGTGGAAAAAACCCTGTTGCATTACATCGAGAATACAGGGAATACAGACCTGATCTTCCTGGAGATGTTCAAAAGCGGCTTCTATCAAGACCTGTCGCTCTCGGAGTGGTTGGCGCACACACCACCCGAGCTGGTGATGGCGCATCTCAATATCGACCGGGCGACGCTGGACGCAATACCGAGAGACGAGCTAGTGGTCGTGCCCGGTTAGCTGATGCGCGGGATTGGTGAGGGCAGTTAGGGCTGGGATTCACGGCCGAGAATCGCGCCGTTCGTCGTCGCGGATGAAGTTTTTGGCGAGGGACACCAACACCAGCGGGGGAGTCGTCGCCCGCTAAATGCAAACAGAAACACGGCCTGCCAATGGAATCCGCAGAATAGGCGATTAACAGTTCTGGTTTCGACTTCGGGCGAGCCGGCTGAGACGCGGGCGTCGGCCTGTTGGACGCGCTGTCATGCGTACAACAGGAAGGCCAGTCGCCGCAGGAATGGCGACGGCGCTAACGGCTTAAAAAACAACGAATTTGGTGTTCTTTTTCGCGGTGCTTCCCCGATTTCTTCCCCTCGTCTCTGGCATCCGTGTTGCTGTTCCATGCGGTGAACCGCAATGGCTACGCCTGCCTGCGCAGGCAGGATGTCACCGTTTCGCTATTGCGGCGCGACCGTTGTAACGCGTCCCCGCGACGCTTCGTCAACAGAGCTTTGATGCAACACGACAAGCCAGAACCCAAAGAATCGGCGTCCCGGGCTTCACGGGAACCCACCTTGCCTTCGCAAAGTTTCACTGACTCGCCTAAACGACGCCATCGGTGGGTTTGGGGTGCCGTTCTTCTCCTCTTCGCTCTGCTGTTTGTCGCTGTCCTTCGCCATCGTGAAACGGCCGCGGCAGGGGCTCAGACAGGCGGACGCCACATGATGACGGGGCCTGTGCCGGTGACGATCGCCACGGCGAAGCTGGGGAGCATTGGCGTTTATCTGGAAGCAATTGGCACCGTTACGCCCGTCTATACCGACTCGGTCACTGCTCAGGTGACCGGCCACATCACGGCCGTTCGCTACAACGAAGGACAGTTTGTACACAAGGGCGACCCGCTGATCGATCTCGATGCCCGGCCCTATGAAGCGCAACTGGAGCAGGCCCAGGGCACGCTGGAGCACGACCGACAGCTACTGGCCGAGGCGCAGATGGATCTGGAGCGCTACAAGGAGGCATGGTCGCGCAACGGCATTCCCCGTCAGACGCTGGAGGACCAAGAGAAAGTGGCGCTCCAGGATCAGGGCACGGTGAAGTATGACCAGGGCTCGGTGCATTACTACCAGGTCCAGATCGAGTACTGCCACATCACTTCGCCGATCAACGGACGTGTGGGGCTCCGCCTAGTGGATCCGGGGAACCTGGCTGTAGCCGACGGCACCACGACTCTCGTAGTGATTACGCAGACCCAGCCCATCACTGTGATTTTTACGCTCGCGGAAGATAGCCTGGGAGAAGTGCTCGCCCAGATGGGTCACGGAAAGAAACTTCCCGTGGAAGCTTGGGACAGGCAGATGCAGAAAAAACTCGGCGCCGGAATACTCGGCACGGTAGATAACCAGATTGATACAACCACGGGAACGGTAAGGCTGCGCGCCACCTTCGACAATCAGGATAATGCACTTTTCCCGAACCAGTTTGTGAACGCGCGTCTGCGGGTGAGAACCCTGCAGAAGCAGATTCTCATTCCGTCGTCCGCGGTGCAACACAATGGCGACGCGCCTTTCGTGTACCTGATTCAGAATGGCCAGGCGAAGATAGCCAACGTGAAGACGGGCGTCTCCGACGCGGGGATGATCGCTGTGGAAGGCATTCATGCGGGAGACGAAGTAGCCAACAGCAGTTTCGAGAAGCTGCAGGACGGCGCAAAAGTGGAGATTTCCACGATGCCATTGCCGTCCACCACGAGTGAGACCGGAGCGCCGTGAGTCCGTCCCGGCCATTTATTCTCCGGCCCGTGGCGACCTCGCTGCTGATGGCGGCAATTTTGCTCGCTGGCATCGTTGCCTTTAAGCAGTTGCCGGTTTCCGCGCTGCCCCAGGTCGACTACCCCACGATTCAGGCGCTCACGAAATATCCCGGCGCGAGCCCCGACGTGATGGCCAGCACGGTGACAGCGCCGCTGGAACGGCAGTTCGGCGAAATGCAGGGCCTCAACCAGATGACGTCGACGAGTGCCGGCGGCATCTCGGTCATCGTGTTGCAGTTCACGCTTTCCCTGAAGATGGATGCGGCAGAAGAAGAAGTGCAGGCGGCCATCAATGCCGCACAGAGTTACCTTCCCTCCGACCTGCCTACTCCGCCGGTCTACAGCAAAGTCAATCCGGCGGATGCTCCGATTTTGACCCTGGGGATCACGTCCGGCGCGATGCCCTTGTCGCAGGTGGAGGATCTGGTCGATACGCGGCTAGCGCCGAAAATCTCGCAGCTCAGCGGAGTTGGCCTGGTCAGTATAAGCGGTGGGCAGAAACCGGCCATCCGCATTCAGGTAAATCCGGTGGCGCTTTCGTCCTTCGGGATCAACATGGAGGATGTGCGCACGGCGCTGACTGAGACCAGCGTCAACTCGGCGAAAGGAAACTTCGATGGTCCGCGTCAGGATTATCAGATTGACGCGAACGACCAGATCACGGTAGCCGACGATTACAAAAATGTTCCGATTGCGTTCAAGAACAACGCACCCGTGTTAGTGAAGGACGTCGCCAACGTCGTCAGCGGCGTGGAAGACAACCGGCAGGCGGCGTGGATGAACGATAAAGCGGCGGTGATTCTGAACATCCAAAGGCAGCCCGGCGCGAATACGATCAGCGTGGTCAGGGGCATCCAAAAGCTGTTGCCGCAGCTTGAGGCGAATCTTCCGGCCTCTATCAGAATCACGACGCTCACCGACCTCACTACCAACATTCAGGCTTCCGTCGACGATGTTGAGTTTGAGCTAATGCTGACCGTCGGGCTGGTGGTGATGGTTATTTTCCTGTTTCTGCGCAGCTTCTACGCAACGATTATTCCGAGTGTAGCTGTCCCGCTTTCGCTGATTGGCACGTTTGGAGCGATGTACCTGTTGGGTTACAGCCTCGACAACCTGTCACTGATGGCGCTGACCATTTCCACGGGGTTTGTGGTTGACGACGCCATCGTGATGATCGAGAACATCTCCCGCTATCTGGAGGCAGGCGATTCACCCCTGCAAGCGGCTTTGAAAGGCGCGGAGCAGATCGGGTTCACCATCGTATCGCTGACCGTCTCGCTTATTGCCGTGCTGATTCCGCTGCTGTTCATGGGTGATGTCGTTGGCCGGCTGTTCCGGGAATTTGCGGTCACGCTTGCGGTCACCATTGTGATCTCCGCGGTTGTGTCGCTGACGCTCACGCCCATGATGTGCGCGCAGATCCTGCGCCACAGGCCGGAGGAGCAGCAGACGCATTTTTACCGCGCATCTGAGCACGCCTTCCATCGCATGATTGCGTTCTACGGGCGCACACTGAAATTCGTGCTCCGGCATCAGGGCGTCGCGCTTCTGGTTGCCGTTGCGACTCTGGCGCTTACCGTCTATTTGTATATCAGCATTCCCAAAGGCTTCTTCCCGGTTCAGGACACGGGCGTGATTCAGGGAATTTCACAGGCGCCGGAATCGGTTTCGTTTCCAGCGATGTCCCGAAAGCAGCAGCAACTGGCGAAGGTCATCCTCCAGGATCCCGCTGTAGAGAGCATCTCGTCATTTATCGGGGCTGACGGGACGAATACTACCCTTAACAGCGGACGCATATCGATCAATCTCAAGGCGCTCAGCGAGCGCGGTCTGAGCGCCACCGAAATTATCCGCCGGCTGAACGGGAGCCTGCAGCAAGTGCAGGGCATCAAGCTTTACATGCAGCCGGTGCAGGACATCACGGTTGACGACCGCGTTAGCCGCACACAGTTTCAGTACACGCTGGAGGATCCGGACAGCAACGAGCTGAATGAATGGACCAACAAATTTGTAGCGAAACTGAAACAGCTTAAGGATATTGAAGACGTTGCCACGGATCAGCAAACCAACGCGCGAGCGCTTTATCTCTCCCTCGATCGCGTCACCGCATCCAGGCTGGGGATTGCCGCATCGACGATAGACAACACGCTTTACGACGCCTATGGGCAGCGCGAGATCAACACCTTCTACACTCAGCTCAACCAATACCACGTGGTGCTGGAGACGCAGCCGGAGTGGCAACAGAATCCGGCAAATCTGCGCGACCTCTACATCCAGGCGAATGCATCGACTGGAACTTCCGGCACCAGCGCCGTCAACTCTTATTCTTCGTCGGCATCGATTTCCGCCGGATCGAACAGCATCACAACATCGGTGCTCTATACGCCGTCTTCCGCGACGCTTACTCCGCCAGCCAATGCGCTTTCCACAAACAACAGCACGATCTCGAACACCTCCACCAGTTCAACGGCAGCGAACGCGGTTCCGCTGAGCGCGTTCACGCGTCTCTCCACAAACACGGAGGCGCTTGCCGTCAATCACCAGGGACAGTTCCCATCGGTCACGGTTTCCTTCAATCTCGCGCCGAACGCTGCGCTTGGAAATGCCATCTCCGAAATCGACAAGGTGGCCAAGGAAATTCACTTCCCGGCCAGCCTGCAGGCCGATTTCCAGGGAACCGCCGCGTCTTTCAGAAATTCACTGTCGAATGAGGCGTTGCTGATTTTGGCCGCGCTGGTCACGGTCTACATCGTTCTCGGCGTGCTGTATGAGAGCTTTGTGCATCCGATCACTATTCTTTCCACGCTGCCATCGGCGGGCGTGGGAGCCCTGCTGGCGCTGATCCTTTTTCGTCAGGACCTCAGCGTTATCGCGATTATCGGCATAATTCTGCTCATCGGGATTGTGAAGAAGAACGGCATCATGATCGTGGACTTCGCGCTGGAAGCCGAGCGTGTGCAGGGGAAGAGCTCGACTGACGCGATTTACGAAGCCAGCCTGCAGCGCTTTCGCCCAATCATGATGACCACCATGGCTGCATTGCTCGGCGGGCTTCCGCTGGCGCTGGGGCACGGGCTTGGCTCGGAATTGCGGCGCCCGCTGGGGATAGCAATGGTTGGAGGGCTGCTGCTCAGCCAGGTTCTGACCCTGTACACCACACCGGTTATCTATGTGTTTTTTGACCGGCTGGGACAGCGGTTCACGAGAAACAAAGCGAGCCAGCCGCCAATGAGCAATCCGCCGCTGCCGGCTTCGGAGCAGCCATGAATATCTCGGCCCCATTTATTCGGCGCCCCGTGACGACCACGTTGCTCACGGTAGCCGTGGCGATTGCCGGGGCCATTGCGTTTACGGTGTTGCCCGTGGCGCCGCTTCCGCAAGTAGATTTCCCCACAATTTCTGTGAGCGCCACACTGCCCGGCGCCAGCGCGGAAATCATGGCTTCCTCGGTAGCCACTCCGCTGGAGCGGCAGTTCGGGCACATTGCGGGCGTTACGGAAATGACGTCGTCCAGTTCGCTCGGCAATACTTCGGTTACTCTGCAATTCGATCTGAGCCGAGACATCGACGGCGCTGCTCACGATGTGGAAGCGGCAATCAACGCAGCGCGAACCTATCTTCCAACGAATCTTCCGCAGAATCCCTTTTACCGCAAGGTGAATCCGGCCGATGCGCCGATCCTGATCATAAGCCTCACATCAGCGACATACGATGTAACAAAGCTGTATGACCTGGCTTCGACGATCCTGCAGCAAAAACTCTCTCAGATTCAGGGGGTGGGCCAGGTGCTTGTCGGGGGAGGAGCGACACCTGCGGTGCGCGTGGAGGCAAACCCCACCAAACTGGAGAGTTATGGTCTCACGCTGTCGAACATTAAATCGACTCTCAGTCTTCAGAACTCGCTTGCGCCGCGCGGACAGATCATCAATGGCGCCACGACTGCCGATATCATCACCAACGATCAGATTTCGCACGCGGACGACTACAAGCCCTTGATTGTGGGCTATCACAATGGGACGGCGGTTCACCTCTCGGATGTGGCGAATGTTGTCGATTCGACGCAGGACCTGCGCACCGCCGGGTACACAGATGGCGTCAGGTCGGTCACCGTGCTGATTTTCCGTCAGCCCGGCGCGAATATCATCGATACGGTCGGCCGCATTCGCGCACAGTTGCCGTTTCTTCAGGCGGTTCTGCCTCAGGGCATCCACTTTACTGTCGTTCTCGACCGCACCACCACGATCCGCGCTTCCGTGCGCGATGTGGAGACGACGCTGATGGTCTCGATCTGCCTGGTCGTGGCGGTGGTCTTTATTTTTCTCAGGAGTCCGCGCGCCACGATGATTCCCAGCGTGGTCGTGCCGGTGTCACTCATTGGAACATTCGCGGTGATGTACCTGTTGGGGTTCAGCCTGGACAACCTGTCGTTGATGGCACTCACCATTTCGACTGGCTTCGTGGTGGACGATGCGATCGTGGTCATGGAAAACATCGCACGCCATTTGGAAAACGGCATGGAGCCATTCGCCGCGGCGCTAAAGGGTGCCAAGGAAATCGGCTTCACGGTATTTTCCATCAGCATATCGCTGATTGCCGTGTTCATTCCTATCCTGATGATGGGGGGGATTGTCGGCCGCCTCTTTAGGGAATTCGCAATCACTGTCTCGACAGCAATTCTTGTGTCGATGGTCATTTCGCTGACCACGACACCGGCGATGTGTGCCCATTTTCTGAAGGCGCGGAGCCCAGAAGAAACGCATAGCCGCGCATACCGGATCAGCGAAAAATTCTTCAGCGGCATGCTGAGGGTGTACCGGCATTCGCTTCTCTGGGCTCTGGACAATTCAGGGCTCATGCTCATCGTCCTCGCGCTTACCATCGCGCTGAATGTGGTGGTCATCGTCAAAATCCCCAAAGGCTTTTTCCCGCAACAGGACACCGGCGCGCTGACCGGCGGGGTACAAGGCCCCCAAGATGCATCCTTCACCTTCACTAACTATTCCATTTTGGAAATCGTGAAGGTTATCAAGGCCGATCCCGCGGTGGCATATGTGAATGCTTACACGGGTGGCGGCCGTGGCGCGACGAATGGCGGGTTCGTCTACATCGCGCTCAAGCCACTCAGCGAGCGCAAGGTGACTGCCATGCAGGTGATCGGCCGCCTTGGGCCCAAACTCAACGGACTTCCGATAGCATCAATCTTCTTTCAACCGGTGCAGGACATACGCATTGGAGGCCGCTCCAGCAACGCCCTGTATCAGTACACCATCCAGTCGGATAACATCCGCGACCTCACGCACTGGGGTCCTATCCTGCTTGCCAACATGAAAAAACTTTCGACCTTACGGGACGTGAACAGCGATCAGCAAAATGGCGGGCTCCGGGAGCTGCTCACGTACGACCGCGTCACGGCGGCTCGCCTCGGACAGACCGCGCAGTCGCTCGATAACCTGCTTTACGCAGCGTTCGGTCAGTCTGAGGTCTCGGTGATTTACACGCCGCTGAACCAATACTACGTCGTGCTGGAAGTCGCGCCGCAATACTGGCAATCTCCAACGGGATTGAACCAGATATACATCAACCCGGGCGGATCGGCGACGTCAACCGGGGGCACGAGCCTAAGCACGATGGCGCCGCTCTCCGCGGTGACAACGCATCAGACCCGCACGACGCCGCTGCAGATTAATCACACAGGTCTGTTTCCCTCGGCCACTGTCTCGTTCAATCTGGCGCCCGGCATATCCATGAGCGATGCCACATTGGAGATTCAGCGGATGCAGCAGCGCCTTGGTCTGCCGTCGACTATTCAAGGGTTCTTTGCGGGCACTCTTCAGGCGTATCAGCAGTCGCTTGCCACGGAGCCGATACTCGTCGGCGCTGCGCTGGTGGCAGTCTATATTGTTTTGGGCATTTTGTATGAGAGCCTCGTTCATCCGCTAACCATCATCTCCACGTTGCCTTCGGCGAGCGTCGGCGCCATGCTTGCGCTCATGCTGTTTCACATGGATCTGAACGTGATCTCCATCATCGGCATCGTGCTGCTCATCGGCATCGTGAAGAAGAATGCAATCATGATGGTTGATTTTGCGCTGATGGCCGAGCGCCTCGAAGGCAAGAGCACATCCGACGCTATTGTCGAAGCCTGCATGCTGCGTTTCCGTCCGATTCTGATGACCACGATGGCCGCAATGTTCGGTGCATTGCCTCTGGCCTTCGGCACCGGAACCGGGTCGGAGTTGCGCCGTCCGTTGGGTATCACTATTGTTGGCGGTCTGCTGCTCAGCCAGCTGATTACGCTTTACACCACGCCGGTGGTTTACCTGGCGCTCGATCGCCTACGCCTTCGCATCCTTGGAAGGCATCGCGACACGTTTAACCCGCAAGCGGAGGGAGTTACTTGACGAGCAGCATAGTCTGCTAGCGAAAAGACGCGTATGACGGCCTTCCATCACAAACCGGCGTTTGCGGTCATCGCCGCGACGACATTACTCCTCTTTGAGGGATGTACGGTCGGACCGAAATACCGTCCGCCGACCCCGGCCGCTCCAGTCGCGCCGAACTATAAGGAATCCACGGTGAATTTCCAGGATGCCGAGGGCTGGAAGGTTGCCAGCCCGCAGGATGCCACGCTTCGCGGGAAGTGGTGGGAGATTTTCGACGACCCGGATCTGAACGCGCTGGAAGAAGAACTCGACATCAACAACCAGAACATCAAACAGTATTTTCAGAATTTCATGGAAGCCCGCGCGCTGATCGCCGAGGCACGTTCTCAGTACTGGCCAACGGTCACGGTCAGCCCTTCCTGGAGCCGATCACAATCGTCCGGTACCCTAACCAACTCGACGCAAGCCAATACCGGGCGAATCAGCACGTTCATGTCTTTCCCGATTGATGTGTCCTGGGCGCCCGACTTCTGGGGCAAGATCCGCAACCAGGTGCGCGAATACCAGTACGGTGCGCAGGTCAGCGCCGCCGATCTCGAAGTCGAGCGCCTGACCGAGCAGGTTAGTCTCGCCCAATACTATTTCGAGATCCGCGGTCAGGATGCTTTGCAGAAGATTCTCAACGACACCGTGGCCGCTGATCAAAAGGCTCTCGATCTGACGCAGGGGCTCTATGACACTGGCGTCGACGACTACATTTCCGTCGTTCAGGCCCGAACGACGCTCCAGAGTGTACAGGCTACGGCCATCAATTTGGGCGTCGCGCGCGCACAATACGAACATGCCATCGCTGTTCTCCTCGGCAAGCTGGCCACGGATTTTTCCCTTCCCGTGAAACCTATTCTGACTGCGCCACCGCCAATTCCTGTCGGCGTCCCCGCGCAATTGCTGGAGCGCCGGCCAGATGTCGCCGCAGCCGAGCGCACCCTTGCCGAAGCCAATGCCATCATCGGGATCGGCTACGGCGCGTTCTTCCCGAGTGTCACGCTCTCGGCCAGTGGAGGCTTCGAAAGCTCCTCGTTCCAGAACTGGTTTACCTGGCCCAGCCGCTTCTGGTCCATCGGGCCCTCGATCTCGCAAACCGTCTTTAATGGCGGACTCTATCGTGCCGAGCTCCATCAATACACTGCCACCTATAATGCCGATCTGGCGGCTTACCGTCAGACCGCCCTCACGGCCTTCCAGCAGGTCGAGGATTATCTCGCCGCGGTCCGCATTTATTCGGAAGAGATTCAGCGCGAACAGGAAGCGGTAAAGTCCGCGGAGGAGTATCTAAACCTGGAGATGGGGCGTTATGAGACTGGGGTCGATCCTTACCTCTATGTCATCACCGCGCAAACCACGATTCTTTCCGATCAGGAGACACTGGCGACGCTGCAAATCGAACAGATGGTAGCAGCAGTCGATCTGATCGAGGCGCTTGGCGGGGGCTGGGATCGCTCGCAACTCCCCACTGCTTCGCAGGTCTCAAAGAAACCATCACCGCGGGACTACAAGCTACAGCATTAGTGGTATCGCTGCTTCTGAGCGGCCAAGAAAAACTAGGAGTGTATGGCGGAGAGGGGGGGATTGTAGCCCCGATTGGTGAGCGGGAGGTGACAGGTTGGTGAGCGCTGGTATGTCTCTTGTTTTCAACACGCCTCTCTGATTTGCGTGAATCCCCTGATTTCATGCGGTCACGAAATAACCCCAAATCTAGCTGAATTAGTAGCAAGAGTAGTAGCACTGAAGGCCATCTCTGGCCTTAGGGCAGGGCTTCGTGTTTGCGCTGTACAACAGGCTGCGTCCGCACTCGGCTACAGGCCGCCTGTGCTGGCGGCCTGTAGCCCTCTGGTGCCACCCAATCCGATTCTTGATTCCAAAGGTTCCTGCCGGAGCGGCGTATTTCAATAAAATTGCAGCGCAGAGCAGGAGTCCTTCGCAGGCAAGCGCGGCCAGTTCCGCAAGGTCTTTAGTTAGAGCTGCGCAATATGGACAGGCCGCCCGCATAGATCCTAGTGAGAGCAATATTTTAGATTGGGGGAGTTGGCACTTAGTACGATGCAAGCGGAATGACCGCTTCCCGCTTGATTCGGTTACGGTGAGATGCGATCGAACTTGATCGCAGTGCTATCGTAGTCGCCTTCTAGGAGTACCGCAAGACCATGCTCCATTAGGTACGCGCCGCTGAGCTTCGCGGGTAGTACGGAACTCTTCCCCTTGGGCTTCGCATCTAGGGGCGATAGGGCGTAGGTGGCGGTCCCATCCAGGCCTTCGAGCACCACTGCCGGAAGGCCACGGCCGAACTGTTGCGAGTGCAAAAATGCAAATAGCACTGCTTGCGATTTGTTCTCGGAAACGTATTCGCTGGCGCTAAAGTTTCCCTCACTCGGCAACGCCAGTCGGTAGAGCAAGCCATTCTGCACCGTGTCGCGAATCGATTTGTAGTAGCCGATCATGCGTTTCGCCACCGCCAGGTCTTCTGGTTGCCAGCGGTTCAAGTCTGCGCCGATGCCCAAAGACCCTTGCAT
>Ga0137415_10003624_pt1 | contig 15335 bp, 13 predicted proteins | sample CZODoug3_1_1_16f_FD_183082 | JGI IMG/M metagenome (GOLD analysis project Ga0137415, IMG submission 183082) | Vadose zone soil fungal communities from Angelo Coast Range Reserve, California, USA - CZODoug3_1_1_16fungal (Hybrid Assembly) | ecosystem: Environmental > Terrestrial > Soil > Vadose... | reverse complement strand
CGATCGCTCCCGCTTTGCCGGCGCCACAGCCAAAACGCCGCCGCGGCGGCGATCAGGAACGCGGCGTTGGTCAGCGCGTTGGCGGGCTCCGCCCAAAACGACGCGTCGGTACGCTCGCAGTAGAGATCGATCGGCGCCGACCAGTCCATGTTTGCTCAATCCGGTTGCATCTGCGCTTAATTATTATGCAAGCCCATCTCCTGAGCAATGTTTGTCCGAAACTGTAGTTGTCTTTGGCCGAAACGAGCAAAGTGACCGTGTTTAAATCCCAATGACGCGCCGCGGCATCGACAGTTGATTGCGGCGGCGCCCGGTCGTTCCACGGGATTTTGAGGTCACCATGCAAACGATCCCAACGACAGTGCTGACCGGTTTTCTTGGCGCCGGCAAGACGACGCTGCTAAACCGCATTCTGACAAATCCTCAAGCCGGACGGGTCGCCGTCATCGTCAATGAGTTCGGCGAGGTCGGCATCGACGGACAACTCGTCACCCCGACCGCGGAGACGATCATCGAGCTCAACAATGGCTGCGTATGCTGCACCGTGCGCGGCGATCTCATCGCGGCGCTTGGCCGTCTCCTCGGCTCAGGCCTCTCGTTTGACCGCGTGGTGATCGAGACGAGCGGTCTCGCCGATCCGGCGCCGGTGATCCAGTCGTTCGTTCTCGACGAAGTTTTGCGCGCACGTTTCGCGCTCGACGCCATCGTCACGGTGGTCGATGCCCGCCACCTCGCGCTTCAGTTGGAGCATGACGAGGCGCGGGAGCAGATCGCCTTCGCCGACGTCATCCTCCTCAACAAGGTCGATCTTGAGCCGCCGCCGCGGATCGATGCGGTCGAGCACGAAATCCGCCGCCTCAATGCGCTTGCCCGCATTCACCGCACGCAAGACTGCGAACTTGCGCTCGATGATGTGCTCGATGTGCGCGCTTTCGATCTTAAGAACGTACTCGCAATCGACCCTGCGCTGCTTGACGAGCACGAACACGAACACGCCGAAGACATCGGCTGCGTCGCCATCCGCTGCCCGGGCAGCGTGGATGATCTCAAGTTCAATCGCTGGATCAACACGCTGGTTTTTACCAACGGGCGCGATCTCCTCCGCGTCAAAGGCGTTCTCCATTTCGCCGGCCAAAACCGCCGCTTTGTCTTCCACGGCGTCCACATGACGCTTGATGGCCGCCCCGGCCGGCCCTGGAGACCCGCAGAGGAGCGGATGAACGAGATCGTCTTCATTGGCCGCAACCTCGATCCGGCTGCGCTCCGCGCCGGCCTTGAGGATTGCCGGGCCCGCGAGGTCGCGTTGGCCTCCTGAAACCGAAATGCAATCGGCCGGCCGGCCGACCGCTACATCAGCCCCGATCACGAGGGAAATTCCATGAAACTGCAGCACTATCTGGGAGGTCTCGAAGGCCTCGGCCCGGTGACGTTCGAGAAGCGGGTGTTCGTCGAGCCGTGGGAGAAACGGATCTTCGGCATTCACGTGGCAATGATGGCGTTGAGCTCGCAATTGCCGCTGCCGGCGACGCCGAGCAAGTTCAACACCGTGTGGACCTGGGCGGACCTGCGCAAGGGCGCGGAATCGCTCAATCCGTTCGACTATTTCAAGTTCCGCTACTATGAAAAATGGCTCGGCGGCATTTCCGGATATTTCGTCCAGAAGGGCTACATCACCGAAGCCGAGCTCGACGCCCGCACGCAGCAAATCCTGCAGAACCCCTCCACTGCCGCGAGGCAGGGCGGCGATCCGGCAATCGACCGCCGCGTCGTCACATACCTCATCGAAGGCGATTCACCCAAACGCGACAGCGCAACGCGGCCGCGCTTTGCGGTCGGCGACAAGGTGTTCGTCAAAAACGTGCCGAGCATCGAGCATACGCGCCTCCCCGGCTATCTGCGCGACCGGATCGGCACCGTCGATACGGTCTATCCGGCGACATACACCTACCTCACGTCGACCGGACCCGACGGAGTTGGCGACGCCATGCCGGTCTACTGCGTGCGCTTTGACCCGGAAGAAATCTGGAAGGGGAACGCGGACAAGAACGTCGCGATCTATGCCGACCTCTTCGAAGCGTATCTCGACAAGCCCAACTGATGCGCTGTGCCGCAGGTTCGTTCCGGCAACCTGACGAAGGGGGCCGATGGCGCGCAATGAAAGGATCAATTCCATGACCACCCGTCCAAATACGTCCGATGAGCAAATATCCAACGTCGGCAGCGACGCCGGGACTCCTGGATTTCCAGGGACTCCTGGATTTCCCGGTCTCGCGCGCTTCAGCCGGCGCAACATGCTGCTCGCCGCCTCGGCTGCCGCTGCGGTTCCGGGGATCGGCCCCGACGCGATAGAGCCGGCGGCCGCGCAGACGCAGCGCTTCGACTATCCGTCCGATCGGGAAGCCAAAAGTGCCGCACGAGCCCTCGCGCTGGAATCGTTGCTGATCGAAAAGGGCATCATCACAGGCAACAGCGTAAACACGGTGCTTTCGTTCTTCGAAACCCAGATGGGACCATTCAACGGCGCGAAAGTCGTGGCGCGCGCCTGGGTCGATCCGGCATTCAAGCAATTGCTGGTCGACGACACGCCGGCGGCGATCGCGAGGCTCGACCTGCCCAAGGGCATGGCGGGCGCCGAGGGCGAGCACATGCGCGCCGTCGCGAACTCGCCTGCGGTCCACAACCTCGTCATCTGCACGCTGTGCTCATGCTATCCGTGGCCAGTGCTGGGTCTGCCGCCCTATTGGTACAAAGACCCGACGTTCCGGGCGCGGGCGGCGCGCGAGCCTCGCGTCGTTCTCAAGGAGTTCGGACTCGACATTCCTCCGTCGATCGAAATCAAGACCTGGGACAGCAGCGCGCAGATCCGCTGGTTCGTGGTGCCGGAACGCCCGACCGGAACCGACGGCGTGAGCGAAGCGGAGCTTGCCAAGCTCATCACCGCCGAAGGCATGATGGGAGTAGCGCGGGTCTAGGGGTGACCGCTGTAGGGGCGACCCTTGTGGTCGCCCGGTTTGCGCACGCGTCCGCCGGCAACAGGGCGACCACAAGGGTCGCCCCCAGGCTCGCCCCTACATCCAAGGGATAGCAACCATGCAATCGCGATTCGAGCACTTCGCCGTCACCAGCATGATGGGCTCGCCGGACCATCCGCCGCGCGCCGACGGCGCGCTCAAGTTCTCGCATCCATGGGAGCGCACCGCATTCGGGGTCGCACTCGCGCTCTCCCGCGACGGGCATTTCGAATGGGAGGACTTTCGCCAGCACCTGATCGCCGCCATCGGCGATTGGGAGGCGCGCCACGAGATCGACGACCCGTCCTGGAACTATTACGACCAATGGCTCGACGCGCTCGAGGCGGTGGTCGTTGCCGCGGGGCTTGCCGGCCGGGACGAAATTGCCTCGGGCGCGACCACGGCGCCAGCCGCACGCCTGTGCTGCAAATAGAACACGTTCAAGAGCTCTCGAATGGCACGGCGGTTGCTTGCAGACCGTGTCGGTGAGCATAACGCGAAAGGCCGGCGACCCACGCGTGGTGCCGAGCGCCGGCCCCGGGGTTTGAGGTCCCAGCGATGCGCGTCGTCATTCTTGCGCCCCCGGGCGTACAGTCGCTGGATGTGGTCGGCCCCGCGGAGGTGTTTTGGGAGGCAGCGCGCCGCCTCGGCGACCCGAACGCCTACGAAGTGCGGGTCATGGGCACCACCGCAGGAGCGGTTTGCGGCACCGGCAACCTGCGCTTTCTCGTCGACTCGACCATATACGACCCCGACGAGCCGATCGATACGCTGCTCGTTGGCGGCGATCCATCCTTCGACGAGATCGACCCGGCGGTCACCGCTTGGCTCAGCCGGCGGGCCCCGACCGTGCGCCGCTACGGTTCGGTGTGCACAGGTGTGTTCTTCCTTGCGGCCGCCGGGCTGCTCGATGGCCGGCGCGTCACCACCCATTGGGAATGCGCAGACAAATTGAGAAGCGATTTCCCCAATCTGGTCGTCGACGACAACCAGATATTCATTCGCGACGGCGCGCTGTGCACGACCGCGGGCGTCAGCGCCGGAATGGATCTGGCGTTGGCGCTGGTCGAAGAGGATTTCGGACGCGAGCTCGCGCTCATCGTCGCACGCTACATGGTGATGTTCCTCAAGCGGCCGGGCGGACAATCGCAGTTCAGCGCTCACCTCGCCGCGCAGATGTCGACAAAAAGCCAAATCCAAGAGGCTCAGGAATACGTGCTCGAAAACCTGTCAAAGGATCTGTCCGTCGATGCAATGGCCCTGCGCGCCGGCATGAGCACGCGCAATTTCTCGCGGGTGTTCCGGCGGGAATTGAAGTACACGCCCGCCGCATTCGTGGATGCGGCGCGCATCGATGCCGCGCGACGCATGCTTGCGGATACGAAAACACCGCTTCAACGGGTGGCCCGCGCCTGCGGTTTCGGCACCGTCAACTCCATGCGGCGCGTCTTCGTCCGCAATCTGGGCGTTTCCCCCCACGATTATCGTAAGAGTTTCCGCAGCGCGTATGCAGATGTGGACGTGACGCCCAAGATAACTTCACGTATCAGCATCCGACTTTCGGTGGATCGTTGAAACGTATTCCACGAACTCCTCGAATTTGCGCGGCCTCAGCACGTCCAGCACCAGCCTCAGCATATCGGGCGTTTTGCCGACAAAGGTCTCCATCCGGCGGTAGTCGGTCAGGTCGGCGGCGGCGAGAATGCCTGGACCCTATGCTTTCACCAGTGCATCCATCTCGTCGAATTTCGTGCGCCAATGGAGCACATATTGCGTGCGCTCTGCGAGCGTTGCGATCTTGGCACAGGGGAGCACGTAGAAGCGGGTGCGCTCGATGAGGGCTGAGTCTTCCTCACGGCAATTGCGCCAGACATCGAACAGCTCAGTCATGCAATAGGTCGACTTCAGATACTTATCGCTGAGGAAGACGAAGATACGGTCGCCGCGGCCGATCCGCTCCATGAATTTGGAGATGCGGTCGCCGGGGTGTGCATCGCCGTCTTATCGCGGATGACGAGGCGGCCTTTGGCCGCGGCGGCGGCGCAAAAGCGATTCACCACAGCCTCGCGCTCGCGACCGTCTTGCGTGTCGTCACCCCACGCGTAAGAAACGAAATATTCCACTTTGGTTGAAGGCTCGTGCCCCGGCTTGATTGCCACCGGATGGCCCTCCCCTTCGCGGGCCTCCATCTTTGCCACTTGCTTTGCCGCCCGGGTCGCCACGCTTCGCGCTCGGGCGTGCGCCGAGCGCGTCATGCTGCGCGTCGCTTCCTGCAAGCCATCGCTCTCCATGCGCGGCGGCGCGGCAGCGCGAGCTTCCGCGGGCGGTTTCTGCGTCGTCATGGTCGTGCTGCCTTGCCCTTGCAGGCCATCACGGTCTTGCCGTGCTTGCAAATGAATGAAAACCGATAGACTTAGGAAACGGCTTGTAAAAGGGCGAAACTCGTCGTGGCCTGGTAGCTCGGATGGAGCGCAGCGTAATCCGGGAACGGCCTATCCCGGATTACGCTGCGCTCCATCCGGGCTACGGTCCAGGAACCGCCACGACTTTTGCCCCTGTTACAACGGCTTCTTAACGCGAAAAATCACTTCGCGACAAGGCGACAGCTTAAAACAGCGCGAAATCGGCGCCGGCCAGTTTATCCGCGCCTCCCCTCACAGCTTCGGAATATGCGCATCGTCGATCACCTTGGCCCACTTGGCGATGTCATCCTTGAGACGCGCCGCAATCTCCTCGGGCGAGCCGGCCTGAGCCTCCAGGCCAAGCTCAAGCATGCGTTGTTTGATATCGGGCAGCGCCACCACGTCGCGGACCGCCTGGTTGAGGCGGGCGATGATGTCCGCCGATGTGCCGGCCTTGGCGAACAGTGCGTTCCACGAACGCACCTCGTAGCCCGGCACCCCGGCCTCCGCGGCGGTGGGCGCATTGGGAGTGAGTTCGGAACGTTTCGCGCCGGTGGTCGCGAGCAGACGCAGCTTGCCGTCCTCGATGCCGGCTTTCGTGGTGGCGTAGTACTCGGCGGCGAGCTGGATATCGTTGCGCAACAGCGCGATCATGGCGTCCGGCGTGGTGCGATAGGGAACGATCGTGACGTTGATCGTGGCCATCGCGCGCAAGAGCTCGGCGGCGAGATTCTGGGTGCTGCCCACATTGATGGTGCCGATGTTGAGCTTGCCCGGGTTGGCGCGCGCATCCTTGAGGAGATCGCCGAGCGTGGCATAGGGCCCAGCCGCGTTGGTGGTGAGGGTCAGATCGAACAGGCTGAAGCCCGAGATCGGCGCGAAGTCCTTGACCGGGTCGTAGGGCAGGCTCTTGAACAACGGCACGTTGATGGCGGTGCCGTTGGTGACAAGCGCGAGGATGTAGCCGTCGGCCGGCGCTGCGAGCACCGAACGCGCCGCCGCGATGCCGCCGGCGCCCGGCTGATTGTCGACGATGAAGCGTTCGCCAAGCCTGTCGCCGAGCTTGTCGGCGATCAGCCGCGTGGTGATGTCGCCGATGCCGCCTGCCGCAAACGGCACGATGATCCGCACCGGCCGGTTGGGATAGTTCTGCGCTTGCGCGGCGTAAGTCAGCAGAACCGTAGCGGCTGCGATGGCGGCAAGAACCAATAAAAATCGGCTTCGCATGTGCAGGTCTCCCTCGGTTAGGACGCCCATGGAGGTGAAACTCTTTCGACCTCATCCTGAGGAGGCCGCGCTTTTGCGCGGCCGTCTCGAAGGATGGATGCACGGCCGGGACTCGCTGCCATCCTTCGAGACGCGCGCAAGAGCGCGCTCCTCAGGATGAGGTCCGAATGTATCACAGGTTCTCAGCGATCCCGGTTGACCGGCGCCGGGAAGCGGTCGTTGGGCAGGCTTGAGGGAAATTCGAGGAATTTGCGCACAAAACCGGGCGCCACCGCTGAAATCGGGTTGACCCGGAGCACCGGCGTGCCGGGGGTGCCGACCACCTCGTAGGTCATGCTGCCGATCAGGCCTTCCTTGCCGCCGAGAAAGAAGCCGAGGACCGGGATATTTCCGAATGCCGCGTTCAATCCATAGAGCGGCACGAAGGTCCCGCGCAGGTGCAATTCATTGCCGGCATAATCCATGACGCCATCGATCGTCGCCCCGACCGTCGGCCCCGTGACCAGTCCCTCATGGATCACCATCTTGCCGGGCCGGCGGGTGAACTCGACGCGCATGCGCGAGAACTGCACCCCGCTGCCGGTCCCGTTGGGCGCACCGGCAGCGACACCGTCGAGCGCCGCCTCGCCGCGGACCGCGAACTCCCGCACGTCCATGAGGCCGTCCTGCTTTGCCCCGTCAGACGTTGGCGGATCCATGGCGATCCACATTTGGCCGCCGACCATGCGCGAATAGGTGTCGCTGAAGCGAAATAGCGCACCGGCATCGGTCGACTCCAGATACACGGTCTGCCGTTCGCCGGGACGCCCCCGCAACTCGCCTTGCAAGACGCCCTCGCCCGCAAACCGCGCCGTGGCCGCGAGATTGCGGATCGCGCCGCCTCGCCGCGTCAGGTGCAGGTCGAGATTGCGCAACACTTCGCCCTTGAAGCCCGCGACCGCCCCGATCTTGGCGTCGACATCGATATCGCTTGGTCGGCGCTGCTTTGCCTCGGGATTGCCCGACATCGTCGCCTTGATGAAGTTGCGGCCGTCGAAGGTGTCGCCGCGCATCGTGATCCTGTAGAGATTGTCGGGCGTACGTTCGAGCTGCAGGCTGGCCTTGTCGCCGTCGGCTAATGCGAACACCGGAAATGTGCCGGTGGAGAAATCGCCGTTCTGATCGAATTCCACGCTGCCCCGGATCGACACGCCGTTGCCGTCGAAGGCGATGTCTTCGAGCCGCGTCGGCCTGCCGCGGCCCACAAAGGTGAACGTCGCCCGCGCCGGCGCCTTCTGCGCCTTGCTCCATCCGGTGACCAGATTATCGAACTTGGCCTGGGTAAAATCCGCTTCGACCGACAGGCGGCTGTCCCCGTCGCCGCTCAGGGCAACTCTGCCGCCGACCTTGACGGGGACCGGCCCGGCAATGGCGCCGCTGGCATCGAGGCCGAACCGCGCGCGCGCCGCATCGTCGAGCGTGCCGGTCATGCGCACCTCGGCGTCCGGCTCGCCGGCGGCACGGCGCAGCTCGACCGAAGCCGGCGCGCCGCCGATGCGCATGTCGCCCTTGACCTGATAGCCCTGATTGTTGGCGCTGGCGCGCAAAGTCTGCGCCTCGACCTTTTGCGACATCACGAAGCGGTCGGCCGAAAAATTCACGATGTCGGCGGCGACCGAATAGCTCAGCGTCGAGGATTTGACCTCGCCGGCGAGCGGGAGCGCGAGATTGACGGTCGCCAGCACATTGCCCCGGCTGGTGGCGGGATCGATCGGGACGCCGGCGGCGTCCTTGAGGCGGTCCATGCCGAGAAGCTCGGCTGCCGCCGCCACCGGGCCCTCGACCCGGGCGCGAACCTTGGCGGGCGGATTTTTAACGCTGGTGTCCGGCACCTCGAACACCCCATTCGCCACCGTGAGCTTGCGCCCCGACGGCATCTGCACCACGCCGCGCCCGAGCGTCACCGTCGTGGTGCGGCCCTTGACGCGGGTGACGAGGTCGGCGTCGCGGATTTCCGGCAGATTGTCGAACGGCCGCACGGTGGCGCCGGTGGTTTGGATCGCAATCGACAATCCGTCGTCCGGCACCGGCGGGCCGCCGGAACGCAAGGTTGAGATCGGTGCGTTGGTGGCGATTTCGCCCTGCTCGATCAATCCCCCGGAAGTCCGCTCAATGATCCAGGTGCGCACCGCGGGCGTGACGAAGGGCGGCCACATCTGCCTGAACGCCGCCAGCGAGAGCTTGCGCGCCGCCATGCCGATCTTCAGCCGCGGGTCAGACGTGGAGTAATCGAGACTGCCCGACATGGCGACGCCGACGCCCTTGCCGGCCACCTCCGCGTGATCGATGTTGAACCGCCGCTCCACCGGATCGATCCGGCTTTGCACCAGGATGCGGTTGAGGACGAGCGGCTCCTCGTTAGGGCCGGTCGGCGCCAGCACCACCGAGCCGCCGCTCAGATTGAGCGCCCAGGTTCCGCCGGGATCCTGCGGCGCCTCGGCCTGCGCCATCAGTGTCAATCGCGTGGCGCCGGAAACGATCTGGAACGGCATTGCCAACACGCGCCGGGGGGCGTTCCAGTCGAGCTGCATTTCGGCACGGTCGATCGTGATCATGGCTTGCGGATCGCCGACGTCGATGAACGATCCCGGCCCCACCAGGATGCGGCCGGAGGCGAATTGCGGCGTTCCGTCCTGGGCAAATTCGGCACGAACCATGGCCGATACGGGCGCATCGGTCTCGACCTGGCCGCCGTCGACGCGCAGCGCCAACAACAGGTCCTTGAGCAAAACCTTGCGCGCCTCCAGATCGACCGTGCGAGCGCCATCGTTGCCGGGCTTGATCGATGCGAGCACGAGCCACGGACGCGTGGCGTCCTCCGAACCGAGCTCGAATTCGAGCGCGCCGGCGCGCGGACGGGTGAGGCTCAGGTGAATGTTCTCAAATCGGGACTGCTGGCCGTTGCGGTGGTCGTCGACCACCAGGTTTCCGCTCTTGAGGCCGACTTCCGTCAGGTCGCCGCCGTCGAGGCCGAAGGCGCCGAGGCTGTCCACCCAGGCGAGGAAAGCCGCAAAATTCTCTTGCAGGCTGCGGCTTCCCTCAGCGGCGCCGTCGTTGTCGGCAATCCCTCTTTCCACTTGCGCCGCAGCACCTCCTCGTGACCCGCCCGCAGCCGGCGCCGGTGCAATGGCAAGAGGGCGCTGGTCGACGCCGGTCGACACCGTGACCTTGCCGTCGGCTTCGACGCGGACCGCAAGCTCGGCGCCCACGAGGTTGAGGCGTTCGGCCCGTGGACGCCCGCTGAACAAGCTTGCCGGGGAGAACCCGACCTCTGCCTTCGGGGCGCTCGCGACCACCGTGCCGTCATGGTCACGCACCGTAATGGAGCGGATGCGCATCGCGGTGCGGCCGTGCTCGTCGCGTTCCAATACGGTGCCGCCGATGTCGACGTGGAACTGCTTACCGAAATTTTCTGCCACCGCAGCCGCGAGCCACGGCGTGGCGATGTCCAATGATATCGGCCCGCTCGCCAGCATGAGCCACAGGCCGCCGGCCATCAGTGCGAAAACAGCAGCGACCGCGACGACGCCGATGCCGACCCGGCGCACCCATCGGGATTGCATTGCCCGCAATGGCGGGCCGGCGAGCCGCCCCCCGATGCGCCACCAGCCTGACACATCCTGCCGAGCCGCCGGCGCCGCACCCCGCCCGCGTCCCCGTCCCTTCCCTCCACCGCTTGCGGGGGAGGGAAGGGAGGGGGCTGCGCGCATCGCCTCGGCGCCGCGGTGCATAGGGAGCCGCGCTTCCACAGTGCGCAAGCCTGCGGTCGTGGGTCTTCTGTCGTGGTCAACCGCCATGCTTGGTGGAATGTCCCTATCGGTCAGGGTAACAATGGGGGGTTAACGCTAGTCTACTCCCTCGCGGCGCGGCCCGTGATTAATCTCTCACCAGACTGTTCGAAAACGACGAAACGAAGGCAGAGGCATATGACGGCAGACTTGACAGCGGGCGACAAGGCGCCCGATTTCCGCCTGGCGCGTGACGGCGGCAGCACCGTATCGCTCGCGGACTTCAAAGGAAAGAAGCTCGTTCTCTATTTCTATCCCAAGGCCGATACGCCCGGATGCACGATCGAGGCCAAGGATTTCTCCCGCCTGCATTCGGCCTTTGCCAAGGCCGGCGTCGCGGTCGTCGGGGTCTCCGCAGACCCGGTCAAGAAGCAGGACGCGTTCAAGGCGAAGCACGCCCTCTCAACGCCGCTCGCCTCGGACGAAAACCATGAAATGCTCGAGGCTTACGGGGTCTGGGCGGAGAAATCGATGTACGGGAAAAAATACATGGGCATCAATCGCGCGACGGTGCTGATCGGCGCCGACGGTCGCATCGCGCGCATCTGGCCGAAGGTCAAGATCGAAGGTCACGCCGAGGAAGTTCTGGCTGCCGCGAAAGCGATTTAGAAGCTATCCAATCACCTTGAATCTCATATCGCGTCGTCGCCGGGCTTGTCCCGGCGACCCCGAACGCCCCTCCCTACCCTCCCCCGCTCAGCGCCGCGGTGGGCCCATTGGCGTGGAAAAGTTAACGCAGCGGTGAAATTTTTTCCGTCGTCGCGCCAAGTCCGGCGCCGGCTTGTCCGGCTCCATGGAATGAAACCACAATGGGCAGGGATCGAATGGATGCTGCCCAAACGCACCGCGGCCAGAGCCCTTTAGGGCCTCTGGCCCTCCAGCGCCTCAACCCTGCCCTCTAAATCGGTAAGGCCTTGCTGCACGCGATTGACATCTTCGTGTAGGACCTCGACCTCGCCCTCAGTCACTCTCGTTTCACCCATATCCCGAATGGTTGCCCGGATCATCCGCACATCCTGCTTCAATACATCGAGCGTGCGACCTTGTCCGGTCACCTTGCGATCAACAGCGCTCACCTTCCGATCAAGAGCGGCAAGGTTAGCTTGGATCGCTTGCAGGATTTGCATCACAATGTCGTCGGCCATCGGGAAGTCTCGGTTTCCAACGATGATATAAGCCCAATTGGCCCAAAGGGCTAGTCTGGTAGGGCGCGATTATCTTGCCTCATTCATTTGTTTTCCTGCGCCTGCGGAAGCGGTTTTGGTTTGAACGGCGTGATATCGTCATCATCGCGCCAGACCACGCGTTTCTTGAACCTCCAACCCTGCGGAGTCTTGACCAACGTGTCCTCGTAAATCGCGGTTTCCACAATTGTCGCCGGAATATTTCGCGCGTTGAAGAGAAGCAGGTAGACGGAACCTTTCGCGCCCTCCGGGGTCGGCGTGATGACGAGGTTGGCGTTAAAGTGACGCAGGCCGCCGCGACTGCCCATGCCTAAGAGCGCATCTTTGCCCTTGAGCGGGTTGCGCACTTCGCTGCCTCGGCCCGGCCCTCTTCCGCCGGTGAACTCGCCGTCGAGAACGAACGTGGAAGCGAAACGCTCGCCTTCACCCTTGTCGAGCGCGTGAGCATAGGCGGCATAAAGCTGTTGAATCTCGATATAGTCGTCGGCCGTCAACTTCTGCGCGGCGCCGGTCTCTGCGGCAGCCGCGGGACGGAGTGCGGTCAGCGCAGCCAACAACACCCCTGCAGGAAAAAAACTACGTCGCAACATGAGTCATCTCCTCCCTTATGGCCCGGAATTACCCGGCTATCGATCGGGGGCCAACGTCGTCGCGAGGGCCGTTCTTGACCCGATCCAGGCATCGCAAGCGAGCGTAGCCCGGATTGAGCGACAGCGAAATCCGGGACCTGTCCGACGGCAACGCCGCCCCCGGGTTTCGCTGGCGCTCAACCCGGGCTACAGCCGTCGGACAATCCAGCAACCGTAAATGCTCGCACCCAACCCGGGAACCGCTTATATCGGCCCCATGGCAAACATTGATCCTGTCCCGCAAAACGCCGCGCCCGGCCCGGAGCCGGCGCGGAAAATCAGCTTCGTGTCGCTCGGTTGCCCCAAGGCTCTCGTCGATTCAGAGCGCATCATCACGCGGCTGCGCGCCGAGGGCTACGAACTCGCCCGCAAGCATGACGGCGCCGACCTGGTGATCGTCAATACTTGCGGCTTTCTCGACAGCGCCCAGGCTGAATCCCTGCAGGCGATCGGATCGGCACTGCGGGACAACGGCAAAGTGATCGTGACCGGCTGCATGGGCGCAGAGCCGGAAAAGATCACGGCGCGGTTTCCCAATGTGCTCGCCGTCACCGGCCCGCAACAATATGAAAGCGTGCTCGATGCCGTCCATCGCGCCGCGCCGCCGCACCACAATCCGTTTGTCGACCTGGTGCCCCCGGAAGGCGTCAAGCTGACGCCCCGGCACTACGCCTACTTGAAGATTTCCGAAGGTTGCAACAATCGCTGCAGCTTTTGCATCATTCCCAGGCTACGCGGCGATCTTGTGTCACGGCGGGCCGCCGACGTGCTGCGCGAGGCCGAGCGCCTGGTGGCAGCCGGCGTCAAGGAACTGCTGGTCATCTCCCAGGATACGTCCGCGTACGGGCTCGACATCAAATACGCCGCGAGCCGGTGGAAGGAGCGCGAAGTCAGCGCGCGGTTCCTCGATCTCGCCGCGGCGCTGGGCGAATTGGGCATCTGGGTGCGCCTGCACTATGTCTATCCCTACCCGCATGTCGACGCCGTCGTCCCGTTGATGGCCGACGGCAAGGTCCTGCCCTACCTCGATGTGCCGTTCCAGCATGCGGCCCCTGCCGTGCTCAAGCGCATGCGCCGGCCAGCCGCGCAGGAAAAGACGCTCGATCGCATCCGCGCCTGGCGCGTCATCTGCCCGGACATCACCTTGCGATCGACCTTCATCGTCGGTTTCCCAGGCGAGACCGAGGAGGAATTCGCCTTTCTGCTTGATTGGCTCGATGAAGCGGCGCTCGACCGGGTCGGCTGTTTCCGCTACGAGCCGGTGAAAGGCGCGGCTGCCAACGATCTTGCCGAGGCCGTGCCGGATGAGGTCCGGCAAGAGCGCTGGCGCCGTTTCATGCAGCGCCAGCAGGCGATCTCGGCGCGCCGCCTTAAGCGCCACGTCGGCACCCGCCAGCAAGTCATCATTGACGAGATCGGCCTTCCGGCCACTGACGGTTGGGCCAAAGGCCGCAGCAAGGGCGACGCCCCGGAGATCGACGGCACGGTCCATGTGACATCGCGGCGGCCGCTGCGGATCGGCGAACTCGCCACCGTGAAGATCGAGCGCGCCAACGCTTACGATCTCTTTGGCACCGTGGTGGGGTATTGAGATGTAGGGTGGGCATGCTTAGCCTGTCATCGGGCCGGCCGAAGGCCGGACCCGTTGGCTTTGCCCACCCGCCGAGGCTGTGGTGTGGATCTTTTTGCAGCGTTTGGCGGGGCCGTAGGATGGGTTGAGCGATAGCGAAACCCATCGGGCCTTCCAGAGGCGAGGCTGATGGTGGGTTTCGCTTGCGCTCAACCCACCCTACGACACCGCAATGTGATCGGGCACCAAACCGTCTCTGCTACGCGCGACAACGACTGCATAAGCTTCTTCAAGATCGCGCACAAATCGCCTCGAATCGAACAAGGGCGAGGTCCGGCACGCCGCAACCCGCATCTTGAGCTCCGCCAGCAATCGGCGATCGGACGCGTAGCGAAGCGCAAGAGCGTGATAGTCGGCGAGCGACGTGGTGACGAGATCGGCGAGCCCGGCCGCTGCCAGGATGCTGGCCGACACGCGCGCCGCAAAGGTATCGCCCGCCAAGCCGATCAAGGGCACGCCGGCCCACAATGCGTCGCTTCCCGTGGTGTGCGACCCATAGGGAAAGCAATCGAGCGCAAGATCAGCATGGGTAAGCCGCGCCAGGTGGCGATCGTGTCCCGCGACAAACGGAGCAAAAACCAGGCGCTCCCCAGATACCCCGCGAGATTCGGCCTCGCGCCGCAGCACCTCCCGCGCCTCCTCGGAAAGGCCGGACAGCCAAAGCACCGACGGTTCGACCTGCGCGAGCAATTGCATCCATTTGTCGAAGATATCCGGGGTGATCTTGTAGGCTTGGTTGAATGAGCAGAACACCAAGGCCTCGCCGGGAAGCCCGCGCTCCGCGCGGGTGCCTCGATCGCCGGCCTGCTCCCTCGCGCCGTTGGGCTGGTAGGTGAACGGCATCCTGATGATCTTCTCGGCGTAAAATTGCTCCTCGCCGGGCCTGATCAGGAGTTTGTCCGCCACGATGTAGTCGCACCAGGGGGCGCCCAGTGTTCCCGGATAACCCAGCCATTGGACTTGGACCGGCGCCGGCCGGAACCGCAAAATCTGGCTTCGCGTGCGCTGCGTCCATCCGGTGCCATCGACGACGACATCGCAAGAATCGGCAGCAATGCGTTGCGCGGCCGCCATATCCGACAGCTGGTGCAACGACACCATGTGATCGAAGGCGCCCTCGACGCGCCGCCGAAAATCGTCCGGCGTCGGCGGCGAGTAGTCGTAAGCAAATACTTCGAAGCGAGCCCGATCGTGATTCTCGAACACCGGCAACGTGAGCCGAGAAAACGCGTGCTCGCGCAGATCGCCGGAAACATACCCAACACGGATGCAATCCCGCGCCGAACCCGGCCGCGCCGCCTCCCGACCTGGGACCGCGGGCGTCCCGCCCGCTTTGTTTCCCTCCCCCGCAAGCGGGGGAGGGAAACCATCAAAAGGCGGGCGGGACGCCCGCGGTCCCAGGTCGGGAGGGGGCGGGCCAAAACG
>Ga0137415_10003621_pt1 | contig 15342 bp, 17 predicted proteins | sample CZODoug3_1_1_16f_FD_183082 | JGI IMG/M metagenome (GOLD analysis project Ga0137415, IMG submission 183082) | Vadose zone soil fungal communities from Angelo Coast Range Reserve, California, USA - CZODoug3_1_1_16fungal (Hybrid Assembly) | ecosystem: Environmental > Terrestrial > Soil > Vadose... | reverse complement strand
GCATGGCTGACACCGAAAATACTTTGATCCTCGAAACCACGCAGGGGCCCGTCACCATCGAAATGCGTCCCGATCTGGCGCCGGGCCATGTGGCGCGGATCAAGGAATTGGTACGCGAGGGCTTTTACGACGGCATCGTGTTCCATCGCGTGATCGACGGCTTCATGGCGCAGACCGGTTGTCCGCAGGGCACCGGCATGGGCGGCTCGGGCAAGAAGCTCAAGGCCGAATTCAACAAGGAGCCGCATGTGCGCGGCACGACCTCGATGGCGCGCGCCAGCGATCCCAATTCGGGCGACAGCCAGTTCTTCATCTGCTTCGACGATGCCGCCTTCCTCAACAACCAGTACACGGTCTGGGGCAAGGTCACCTCGGGCATGGAGAATGTCGACAAGATCAAGCGCGGCGAGCCGGTGCAGAACCCCGACAAGATCGTCACGGCACGCATGGCGCTCGACGCGGCGTGAGGTCGACTTTCACCTCTCCCCGTCGGGGAGAGGTCGCGAGCGAAGCGAGCGGGTGAGGGGGCCTTGCTCCCAACGAAGTCCGTACGCCCTCACCCGGAGCCTTCGCTGCGCTCAGTCTCCGACCTCTCCCCACGGGAGAGGTGAAGGGTTGTGCTCTCCGGTCATGGCTCGTGAACCCCGAAACGTTATGCGCACCGACCTGTTCGATTTCGAGCTTCCCTTAGGCCACATCGCGTTGCGCCCGGCGAGCCCGCGCGATTCCGCGCGGATGCTGATCGTGCAGTCCGACGGCGCTTTGCGCGACGGCATCGTTACCGAGCTTCCGCGTTGGCTTGAGCCCGGCGACCAGCTGGTGGTGAACGACACAAGGGTGATTTCGGCCCAGTTGAGCGGCCGCCGCATCGGCCGGGACACCGAACCGAAGATCGAGGCGACATTGATAAAACGCATCGATGGTTCGCGCTGGCAGGCGCTGGTCAGGCCCGCCAAGAAACTCTCGCAAGGCGACGTGGTTCGCTTCGGCAATGAGGGCAGGGTATGCCTGCTCGGCCATCTCGATGCGCAGGTCGAGCACAAGGGGGACGACGGTGAAGTCACGCTGTCGTTTTCATTTCATGGGCCCGCGCTCGATCAGGCGATCGCCGATCTGGGTAGCCCGCCGCTGCCGCCTTACATCGCCTCGAAGCGCGCACCGGATGAGCGCGACGCCGCCGACTACCAGACCATGTTCGCGGCCAACGACGGCGCGGTCGCAGCCCCGACCGCGGGTCTGCATTTTACGCCCGCACTGGAAGTGGCGTTGCGCGAGCGCGGCATTGGGATTCACAGGGTGACATTGCATGTCGGGGCAGGGACCTTCTTGCCGGTCAAGGCGGAGGACACGAGCCGGCATACGATGCATTCCGAATGGGGCGCCATTTCCCGCGACAGCGCCGACGCGCTGAATGCCGCAAGGGCCAAGGGCGGCCGCATCGTCGCTGTGGGCACCACTTCGCTGCGGCTATTGGAAAGTGCGACGGACGAAGGCGGCACGATCCAGCCATTCGCAGGCGAGACCGCAATCTTCATCACGCCGGGTTATCGTTTTCGCGCCGTCGATATTCTCCTGACCAATTTTCACCTGCCGCGTTCGACGCTGTTCATGCTGGTATCGGCTTTCAGCGGTCTCGATACCATGAAGCGGGCCTATGCCCACGCGGTTCGCGAGGGCTACCGGTTCTATTCCTATGGCGATGCCTGCCTGCTGTTTCGCGCTCGGGGCTGATCCCAAACAGCAAGAAGCATCTCGACCTTTCTAAGAATCTGACTCGAAATGCAGCCAATAGAATCGGCGCCCTTGGCAAAACTCGTCATGCCCGGGCTTGTCCCGGGCATCCACGTCTTAACAGGCTAGCGGCGAGAAAGACGTGGATGGCAAGCCCGGCCATGACGAAAAAGCGAATCCTTTTCAAGTTGTTAGAGAGTATTGAAAATGCTCGCTGCATTTTCAGTCAGGCTCTAAGGCAGCAATTCGGCGATCTGAATCGCGTTCAGCGCGGCTCCCTTCAACAGCTGGTCCGCCGCTGCGAATATCGAGATCGAGTGGCCGGAGGGATCGCTGAGATCCCTGCGAATGCGGCCGACCAGCACATCATCCTGGCCCGACGCATCGATCGGCATCGGAAAATAGTTCTTGACCCGATCGTCCACGATCTTCACGCCCGGAGCATCCGACAGGATCGCGCGCACTTGCTCCTCTGTAATCGGCTTTTCGCATTCGAAGGTAATGGCCGCGCAATGCGCGCGTAGCACCGGCACGCGCACACAGGTCGCGCCGATGGCAATGCGGTCATCTTCGAAGATTTTCCGGGTCTCCTTCATGACCTTGGTCTCTTCGTCGTTGTAGCCGGTCTCCGGATCGATTGCGGTATCGTGGTTGAACAGGTTGAAGGCGTAAGGGTGCGGCAGGACCTTTAATTGATAGGTTTTCCCGTCCAGGCAGGCGCGGGTCGAGTCCACCAGCTCCTGCATCGCCGCGGCGCCCGCGCCGCTGGCCGCCTGATAGGTCGACAGGATCACGCGCTTGATGCGGTTAGCCCTGTGGATCGGCCACAACGGCACCAGTGCGGTAATCGCGGCGCAGTTCGGAACTGCAATGATGCCCTTGTGTTGGCCGACGCGGTTGGCGTTGATTTCGGGGATGACCAGCGGCACGTTCGGATCCATCCGGAAGGCGGACGAATTGTCGACGACGACGGCGCCGGACTTAACTGCGATAGGCGCAAACTTCCTGGCAATGCCGCCGCCCGCCGAGAACAGCGCGATATCGACCCCTTCGAACGAGTTCTCGCAGAGCTCTTCGATCAGGATCCGTTGCCCACGGAAGTCGATCGTCTTGCCCGCCGAGCGCGCGCTCGCCAGCGCTTTGAGCTTACCGACGCGAAATGCGCGCTTGTCCATGGTGGCGATGAATTCGGCACCGACAGCGCCGGTTACGCCGGCAATGGCAACAACGGGATCGTTCTTCACTTTGGTCTCCCTCAGGCAATAAAAAAGGCAATAAAAAAGCCCCGGACCTTTTCAGGCGGGGCTCCGGTTCAGCTGATGCGGTGGTCCGATTACGCGCGCATGCCTCCCGAAGCCCGACAGGGCTTTGCGGTTTTCGCGGTGCGTTTGGTGTTCGTCATCATGGCGCGGGCTTATGGGGGAGATTTCGATTGGCGTCAACGGGGTTTGCGACAGAAAATCGGCCTCAACCAGGTTGAATTGGACGTCGTTGTTACGCGATAAGCTGACGCATGAGCCTTCCCAATCACTTTGATCTCGTCGCGACCGACGGCGCGGCCCGCACCGGCAGGCTGACGACGCCGCATGGCGTGGTGCGAACGCCTGCCTTCATGCCGGTCGGTACCGCGGGCGCGATGAAGGGCATGCATTGGCGCGAGGTGCGCGATGCCGGCACCGATATCGTGCTCGGCAATACCTATCATTTGATGCTGCGGCCGGGCGCCGAGCGCATTGCCGCGCTCGGGGGCTTGCAAACCTTTACAGGCTGGAACGGCCCGATGCTGACCGACTCCGGCGGCTTCCAGGTCATGTCGCTGGCGCAGTTGCGCAAGGTCGACGAACGCGCGGTGACCTTTCGCTCCCATATCGACGGCGCCAGCCTTGAGCTGTCGCCAGAACGCGCGATCGAGGTGCAGCAGCTGCTCGGTTCTGACATTGCCATGCAGCTCGACGAATGCGTGCGGCTGCCCGCGGAGCGCGGCGACATTGAGCGTGCGATGCAACTCTCGTTGCGCTGGGCGGAGCGCTGCAAGCGCGCATTCGAAACCGCCGCCGCGGGATACATGTTGTTCGGGATCGCGCAGGGCGGCGACGTGGCTGAACTCCGCCACGCCAGCGCGCGGGGCCTGGTAGACATAGGTTTTCACGGCTACGCGATCGGCGGGCTGGCGGTTGGCGAACCGCAGTCGGTGATGCTTGCGATGATCGATGAGGTCGCGCCGATCCTGCCGCAGGATCGCCCGAGGTATCTAATGGGCGTCGGCACCCCGGAAGATATGCTTGAGGCGGTGGCGCGCGGCATCGATATGTTCGATTGCGTGATGCCGACGCGCAATGGGCGTCACGGAGTGGCGTTCACGCGGTTCGGCCAGGTCAACCTGCGCAACGCCCGCCACGCCGACGATCCACGGCCGCTCTACGAGGAAAGCCCATGGCCGTCCACCCGCACTTGCGCGCGCGCCTACCTGCATCATCTCGTGAAGTCGGGCGAAACGCTGGGGGCGATGCTGCTGTCAGAAATCAATATCGCGTATTACCAATACCTGATGCACGGCATCCGGGACGCCATTTCGAAAGGCACATTCGCAAGCTTTCGGGAACGCACACGCGCCAACTGGGCGCGAGGTGACGTCGCGCCGCGCTGAATTCCGCCGAAAGATTAATTGCAGGAAATTCGCTTGAGCGAATGCTTGGTGACGAAACCGTAGCCGCAGGTATCGCAGGTCCAGAGATAGCTGATGACGTTATCGGACAGATAAGCTGAAGCTTCAGCAGCCACCATCGAATCCGCACAAACCGGGCAAGTCGGCAAATCGCATCCGCGCGGGTCGGGATGACGTGTCTCGGTCGACCGGACTTCAGCAACTGCTGACATCGTGACCCCCTTGCGATCTGAAACTGAGCCTAACATACAACAACTTGTTTGACGATGTCGCAACACAAATGCGTTGGTTTTAGGTTATTTGATCGCTTTAATGTTTTGCAATGCAGCGAGTTCTCGACCCGCCGGATTCTGGCTTGCATGCGGACATAAGCTGACCGTAATGGGGCAAGAGTCTCTAAAGGCACATACATTGCTCGCACAGGAGTTCGTTATGAATGCGCCGTCAGCTTCGAGTGCAGTGCACCGTCCCGGCCGCGGCCGGGTTTTCGACAGTATCGTCGAAGCGGTCGGTGATACGCCGATCGTCCGTTTGCGGAAACTGCCGCAACAGCACGGGGTGCACGCGACCATTCTCGCCAAGCTGGAATATTTCAATCCCGCAGCGAGCGTGAAGGACCGCATCGGTGCGGCGATGATCATTGCGATGGAAAAGGCTGGCATCATCCATGCCGACACTGTGCTGATCGAGCCGACATCGGGAAATACCGGGATTGCGCTGGCTTTCGTCGCCGCCTCGCGCGGCTATCGGCTGAAGCTGGTGATGCCGGAATCGATGTCGATCGAGCGCCGCAAAATGCTGGCGTTGCTCGGCGCCGAAATCATTCTGACGCCGGCAGCCCAGGGCATGAAGGGCTCGATCGCGACGGCGGAAGAGCTGGTGCGCACGACGCCCAACGCCGTGATGCCGCAGCAGTTCAAGAACCTCGCCAATCCCGAAATTCACCGCCGCACCACTGCGGAGGAAATCTGGAACGACACCGGCGGCAATATCGATTTCTTCGTGGCCGGAGTCGGCACCGGCGGCACCATCACCGGCGTCGGGCAGGTGTTAAAGCCGCGCAAGCCCTCGCTGCGGATCGTGGCCGTGGAACCCGAGGAAAGTCCGATACTCTCCGGAGGCCAGCATTCGCCGCACAAGATCCAGGGCATCGGCGCCGGCTTCATTCCTGAGATCCTGGACTGCTCGGTGATCGACGAGATCGTCAAGATCAACAGCGCCACCGCGATCGAAACCTCGCGGGCGCTGGCGCGCAACGAGGGCATTCCCGGCGGCATTTCCTCGGGCGCCGCGATCGCCGCCGCGCTTCAAATCGGCAAGCGTCCGGAAAGCGCTGGTAAGACCATTCTGGCCATCGTGCCGTCGTTCTCGGAACGCTATCTGTCGACGGTGCTGTTCGAAGGAATCTGATTTAATCGCATCCGGCGCTCACGCGAGATTAACGAAAGGACACTGATGTCTCAGCCACCACGACGGCCGCGGACGCTGAACGATGCGCGCACCGAAGCCGAAGCCGCGTTCAAGCAGACAACGACAAAGGTTCCGGAATTGCCGCCGAAGAAGGCGGCGCTTCCGAGTGTGAAGGAACTGGTTTCGTTGCGCATCGACCAGGATGTTCTCGAACACTTCCAGGAAAGCGGGCCCGGCTGGCAGGATCGAATCAACGAGGCGCTGAGGAAGGCGGCGGGCAAATAGCCTCCGCAGCATCGATGCATTCGCGCCCGCCCGGATTCTATCTCCTTGTTTTCACTGGCCTTGCCGTCGGTCTTCTCGTCGATATTGGGCTGCCCTTGTCAGATCTTCTGTCGACGCCGGCGTCGGCGGAATCGATGCCGTTCAACTGCATGATTTTGCCGGGACAGGAAATGGCGAGCATCCTGATGACGAATTCGCTGAGCGCTGATGCATCCTGCATCGTGACCTGCAAATTCCAGACGACCAAATACGACAACAATCCGCAGATCACCTGCGCCAAGCCGGTTCCGGCGGGCAAGGAAGTGGAAATGTGTCTACTGACCTCGGGCGGCGACAAGATGTTGAAATTGACCGAGGGGCACGCGGAGTGCACCAAACAGATCGAGCCGCGAAACAGAGGTGCGCAAAAAAGCCCGGGGTGAGCCCCGGGCTTTTGTTGGTCGAACTTTAGGGCAAGTGATCAGCGTCGGAGCATGCCGCCGACCACGCCGCCCATTACTCCGCCGAGGAAGGCAGCACCACCGGGATCCGGGGCACTACGCTGAGGGGCAGCAGTGGCGCTGCTGCGCGCCGGACGAGCCGGTTTTTCTGTCGGGGCGTCGCGGGCGGCGGTTGGCGCGACCGCCACGATTTCCGTCAACAGAGCCTTGTGCTGCAGCTTGTTGAGGAAGCCGCTCTTGGGATAGCTGCGTGCGGCCTGCCAACGTGTGATCACAGCGCGCGTCGGATCATCGAACACGCCGGTGAGCTTGGTATCAAAACCGAGGCCGGTCAGCCGGCGCTGCACGTCGCGGCGCTGGCCCTTGTCAAGGCCGATCTGGTCTTCCGTGGTCTGGCTGGCTTGCTCGGTGAAAGTTGCGGGGTCGATGTTGCCGGTCAGGTTACGGGTCGCGGTCGAAGGGCCATTCTCGAGAGAGGCGATCCGGGCCAGCGCCAGCGACCTGAACTGACCGTTCGGGTAGCTGCTTAGATAGGCATTGAGTTCTTCCGGCTTGTTGGATTCCTTGACCGAGCGCCAGAACTCCAGTTCGACGTCGGAACCGCCGGAGGAAGCAGCCGCAATCGCACCGGTTGTGGCAGGAGCCGCAGCGCTGGCGGCGGGTGCCGCGACCGGATTCAGATACACCGAACCGATCAGGTTGGTATGTCCCCAGGGCAGCTGCCCCTTGTTGGTCTCTTCGTTGACCTGCGCGCGAACCTTGGTCATCGCCTGCTGGATCTCGACGCCGGGGGTGGCGATGTTGGCCATCAGCGCGCGCGTGAACGGACTGTTGGTGCCTTCCTGGCCATCCAGCGCGGTCTGCCCGGGACCGGTGGCGAAAGCGATCAGCGTGCCTTCGCCGGATTTCATTTCCGCAAGGCCTGACTGAACCGAGACGCTGCGGGTCGCGGAATTCGACTTGATCTTGGCGGCAAAGGGATTGTCACGGCAGGCGTCGAGGAACACCAGCTTGACCTTGGCGTCGTTCATGGTCTGGTCGAGCGTGAGGTCGATATTGATCGCGGCGCCGAGCTTGACGTCCATTTCCGATTTGATGTCGGCATCGACCGGCAACAAATAATTGGTGCCGTTGATGGCGATGCCGTGGCCGGCATAGAAGAAAACCGCGACGTCGGCGCCTTGCGCCTTCTTGCCGAATTCGAGCAGCCGCTCGGTCATTTTATCGCGGGTGAGATTGGTGCCTTCGACGACTTCGAAGCCCACATTGCGAAGCACCGCCGCCATCGACTTCGCATCGATCGGAGGATTGGGAAGCGGCGAGACATTTTTGTAGGTGCCGTTACCGACGACAAAGGCGACGCGGCGGTCGGCCTTGGCCGCGTCCGCGGTGAATAACATGCAAAACACGGAAACAATGACGGTGAGGTAGCGCATCTGAAATCCCCAGGTGGAATCGAGCATCTCTGGCTGCAACGCGTCGCGACACTACACGGAAAAACCGTACTTCGTGCCACAAAAAAATTAGGCTATTGCCATATTTTGGCGACCGCTGGCGCAGATCGCTCACGGAATAGATTCGGGTTTGCGCTGTTGCGTGACCTAGATCACGATCCGGGCCGGCGCGCCCCTGAGATCACAGACAATTCGACGAGCAAGCGATCGACGGACCGATCAGGTTGCGGTACGCGCGGGAACGGGTTCGGCCGCCCTCAGATTCAAAAGATTGCCGGTGAGGATCAGCGCCGCGCCGAGCACGGTGAACATGTCGAGCCGCTCCGAATAGATCAACCAGCCGGCGGCGGCCGTCAGTGGGACCCGCAAGAAATCCATCGGCAGCACCACGGTTGCGTCGGCGTACAGCATCGCGCGCGCCATGCAGTAGTGGGAGAACGTGCCGCAGAACGCGATCACGACGATCCAGCCGAAGGCGTAAGCCGAAGGCCATATCCAGACGTAGAGGGAAGGGAAAAATCCGGCCGCGGACTGGATCACCAGCATCCAGAAAATGATTGTCAGGGTATTTTCGGTGCGGGTCAGGGACTTCATCATGGCGATGGAAATGCCAAATCCTATCGCTGCGCCAAGCGCGATCAATTGACCGGGGCTGATCTCGCCGGCCACGGGCCGAACAATGACGAGGACGCCGACCACACCGAGCACAATTGCCGAAACCTTCCAGACCGTCATGCGCTCACCGAGAAAACTCACGGCAAGGATCGCGGTCCAGATCGGCATGGTGAATTCGATCGATACCACCTCGCCCAGCGGAATCAGGGTGAGCGCGAAAAACCAGCCGAGCCCTGCGGCATAGTGAATGAGATTGCGCCCGACATGCAGTAGCGGTCGCGGCGTCTTCATCGCCGCCAACCCTCCGTTCCGGTGGATCAACGGGTACAGCATGAAGAAGCCGAGGACCGAGCGCACCTCCATGATCTGAAACACGTTCAGTTCCCGTGTCGTCTCGCGACCGGCGACCACGACGATCAGCATCAAGGCAAGCCAGCCCGCCATCCACAGCGCGGCCCTTGGTCTGGAAGGTGTTCGGTCCATCAGCGCGGGTGCCAGACATGCCGCGCAAGCAACGGCGCGGGAGGAGTTGGGAAGGGCAGGCGGTATCGGTGACCGCGTCGCCGGTATCGGTGACCACGTCGCCGGTATCGGCGACCTCGGGCGGATTTGCAACGCGCAAATATGCCAAGGCAGTGCTGCGCATCGCAATTTCGATGTGGGAGCGTCCGCCCGATCGGTGCTATGGGATCGGCTGATCTTACTCGTCATTCCCCGATGCGCCAATTGCCGCATCTGAGGGCGCGAGTGAAACGAGCGAACCACAGATGTGCTATTGCACATCGGGGAATCTCGAGATTCCGGGTCTGGTCCTTCGGACCATCCCGGAATGACGCCGGAAGAAAATCGGGAGAACCAGTTCATGCCTATTTTGCAACCGGCCGAATGGCCGAAGCCACGCGGCTTTTCGCACGGCGTCACGGTCGATGGACCGGGCCGATGGGTTGTCCTTGCCGGCCAGACCGGAGGCGACGAGAAGGGCGACTATCCGCCCGACATGGCCGGACAAGTCGCCGTCGCGTTGCGCAGGATCGTCAAGCTGCTCGGCGAGGCCGGCGCCGGTCCCCAGCATATCGTCCGACTGACCTGGTATTTGACCAGCCGCGGCGAATATGAAGCCGCGGGCGCCGGTATCGGCGCGGCCTGGCGCGAGACCCTGGGGAAGAATTTCCCGCCCTCGACGCTGCTCTACATCGAAGGTCTGGTCGATGTGAGGGCCAAGGTCGAGATTGAAGTCACCGCGTTCCTCCCGACGGCATAGGAAATTCCGGATGACCAAGCGATCCACAACAGCGGATTTTGTGACGGCCTTCGCCACCGGCTGGCCCGAGAATCAACCCGATATCATGGTGCTTTCCTTGACCACCCATAAAGGCGTCCAGGATTTCGCGTTCAACAAGGAACAGGCGCTATTGATTGCCAAGACCATGAAGGAAACCGCCGCGCGGCTGGCGACGCCAAAAACGAGTTAGCTATGGCATTTTCCAGTTAGGTTGACGCATGGTCGCGCACATGTGGCTTCATGGTTCGAGACGCACGGCGTTGCCGTGCTCCTCACCATGAGGGTTTCAGACCTCATCCCTGCGTAACGGCTTTGCCGTTATCGCTGGAGGATCATCGCCAACGGGTCGCGCGAACGCGCGCCCGATGACAGGCTCCGCGATGCGTCTCGAAGGATGAAGCCACTGAACCGGAAAATGCGCTAGTGGCGGCGAGTTAACGGCGCGACAGTGAAATCGAGGCGCCCCTGAATTGGCTTTCGGGCCGGATCACGACGGACTGCCTGTTGCCGTGCGTCGTCAATGAAAGATTCGCGTTGAATCCGGGCGCGCTCGCGACCACCTGAAAATTGCCATTGCCGCCGCGTCCCTGCAGGGTTCCGTTGATGCCGCGGCTGCTTTCGCTCCAGGTGCCGGAAAGCGACCCGCCCTCGGCGATCACATTGCTTCTGAGATCGAATTTGTAGCTGTCGCTGGCGCAGAGAAGGTTCTGGTTGAGGCCGTTGCCGCCGGCGCCGACGGCATAGCTGGCGCGACATCGGATTCGCTCGGTCGATCCGTCATCAAGCGTGACGGTGCCGCCGCCGGACCAGTTGCCGGCCATACCGGTGAATGGCCCCGATTGGGCGTAGCTGGTGGAGGCGGACGCCACCAGCAGCGTGACGGCTGCGACGATCAGCCGTCGAATGAGTGCGAAAGCTTCTGCTGTTCGGCTGGGCTTATTGCCGCGACGCTTCCCAGCGACCGCTACACGGTACGCCCGCAGATGCTCCGTTCCACTTTCCCGCGCCGGCATTGCCGCTGAGTTGGCCATTTGCATACGCACCACCGATCGAAACCCGCACAAGTCCTTCGCGGCCAATGCTGCCGGAGACGTCGGCGCCAGCGGCCGAGACCTTGCCGTCCGTCACTGTAAGTGTCGAGCGCGTCGACGGTTCGCAAGAACCGGCCTTGGTCACGATCGTGACATTCCAGAGCCCGTCATAGGGCGTCTGGGCAGTAGCGGGAGTGGCGGCAAGGGCAGCGGCGGCGGTGGCGAGAACGAAAGCAGAAAAAATGGCACTGATGCGATTGTGGCGCATGAATCAAAATCCCCGATGTGTGTGATGACACGGCTTATTTAGGGACAATGTGTCCAAAATTTGCTGCGTCGCGGCAACACGAAAAGTTCCCGATAATCGAACAATTGATATTAAAATTGGTTCCGCGCCGGGAACAGCCTTTTTGCCATAAATTCCGCGCGAATCGGCTTTTTAGCGGTTTCCCAGCGCCCCGCCGACGCAAAAAGGTATTTAGTTACCCGGAAGCTTAGGCGCCATGGTCGCGAATTGCTCGTCCTGGGGTTTGGCCGGCAAGGCCTTGTGGATTTTGGCGTAGTCGATGACCTCTCCCAGAAGCTTCTGGCCGAGCGGCGCCAATGCGCGTTCCCACAGTTCTCGGGCGGTTTCGCCCTTTTTGACGAAAACCCATTCCTGGGCCGCGATGGCGCCAGCATCCATGCGGTCGGCCAGATGGTATACCGTGCCGCCGGTGATCGGATCGCCTTCCCGGATCGTCCATTCGACCGCAGCGATGCCGCGGTGCCGCGGGAGCAGCGAGGGATGATAGCCGATGCCGCCAAGCATTGCTGTCGCCAGCGCCTCCCGGCTGATGCGGGCGTGGCTGTGCGCGGTCACGATCAGGTCGGTGCCTTCGGCGATTTCCCGGGCGGTAACGAGCTTGGGATCGGCCTGCACGGTGACCTCGATCCCTGCGGCGCGGGCCGCCGTGGCAAGCCGGTCTTCGGCGTCGGCCACGACGACTCCTGCGATATCGACGCCGTGTTGGCGCAGCATGTTGAGTGTCGTCACGCCGAAATGGCGGGAGCCGACGAGTGTGATCCGCATGGTGGTTTTATCCGTCATAAGCAGGGCATCTCTGCCGTCGATAACACGTCGCACACACCTGTCACGCCGTCGGCATAGGGGGCAGCGGGTTATCAACAGGACGGAATTGCCGGGTATCGTTATCCGCGCGAACGCCGCCCGCGGCGGGGATCATTATCTCCGCGTCGGCTCTGGATGCCGGGTTGGTTCGTCGGGCCGATTTGGCAATGGCGGTCTGGTGGGTAACGGTTTCCTTGATGGTTCTTGTTCGCGGCCTGACATCAATTGCTCCTCGAGAGGAAGGTAACGCCTGCGACGATCAAGGTTTGTCGCAGGCGGGGAATTGCCGGACCAGCAATAACGGCATCATGTCTGCGGGCGCAAGTACCGGCGGTTTGCATTGGCCGTTAGGTCGATTGCGTCATCAAGGTTGGCCAACGGGCGCGCAAAACGAGGCAAAGCCGCCAAGCGGAAGATGTCGCCTGACGGCTTTGCCCTGGTGGTCCAGACTGGGGGATATGTCTGGAGCGGCATCATAGCGCATCCCGTTCATTCAAGAAGTGAGACAGATCACATTTGAACATCGCGAGTTGATCTAAGACGTTGCCAGCCCGGATTCGGGAGGCATCAATGTTATCGTTCAATAGCCAAGGCGAAAGGAAGCACGGCATTTCTTGGCCGCGAATCGCAGCAACACTGCTGGTCCAGATTCTTGTCTTGCTTGCGCTTTTGGTCGCGGTCGTTCGCTATCTGGAATGGTCGTCGGAGGCCAATCGGGCTGAATTCATCAGCGCGACCAAACCATCGGCGTCCGATCCAAATCATCGCCCGGAATCGTCGCTTCCGCTTCAGTCCGTGAAAGGCCGAACGACTTGCTACAAGGCTCAATCGACCGGCCCGTAAGCAGCGGCCTTTTTGCTAGCCGAACGCCACGCCGATATGCTTTTCCTTGCGCCAGACAACGTAGCAATGCTGGCGCACCTCGCGGGTCCGGATGTTCAGCGTGATCTCGTGGGGAATGCCTGCGGGACTTGCAACCTCAAGGCCGGCTCCGATCGCGGAAAGGTTGCGAATGGTGCAATCGATTCCTACCCCGTCGAACTCAATCGTTCCGGCCTTGAACACGCGTTGCCGCGGCTGTGCACGTCTCTCATACATTGCATTGCTATAAGCCAAAAAGCTTGAGAATCGCGTGAACGGCGGCACCGAAACCACGGATCATCCGAAAACGATTTGGTAACCGACGCCAGGTTCCCGGGCGTTTACACAAGCAAATACAATTGCATTGCTGATCACGTTCGTGTCCGGCAGCGGACAAAGAACGGCTGCTGGATGCGATGGTGAACATCATCTTTCGGGAACGAAATACAACGCCTCGCGTTTGAAAACCGATTTTTGCCTCGGTTCGCCAAATTCAAAAATATGGTTGGAGTCCAGAATGCTTAAGTTAGCCGTTCTAACGGCCGGTCTGCTGTGCGCGTGTACGATCGAAGCGAACGCTCGCGCACATCATCGACATCATCATGGGCACCGCGCCCATGCCTGGTGCGGAACCTACATGAGCAGGTATTTCGGCAAATCCGACCGTCGCCTGGCGCTCGCGCGAGAATGGGCCAAGGAAGGCTTCAACGCCGGAGGTCCGGGCGTCGGCGTGGTTGTCGTTTGGCCACACCACGTCGGGATTATCACGGGACAGGCCCCTGACGGCGAATGGATCATTCACAGCGGCAATGACGGCGGAGCGGTGCGTACACGGGCACGGTCGGTGGCGCGGGCGATAGCATTCAGGCGCATCTAACAATTCAGCGCAAGCAATCGATCGGCCACCGCGCAACGGACCCACGGTAGCGCTCGGTGGCGCCGTCGCAACGTGATCCGCAACTTAACCTAACCGGTTACGATTACCGCCTCAAACGTCAAACAGATCCCGTCGGTCTGAACAAGAAAGTTCGCGGAGCTCTCCGAGCGTTCCGCGTGGAACGCCGCAATGCCGGCACTTGATCTGCGTCGAGGCTGGCGCGCCTTCCGGGCAGTCGAAGACAATGCCGAGGGCGTCACAATTTATGCAGATAATTCGAAAGCCAGGACGGGGGTTCGGTGCTTGTATAATCTGCGCGGCTTTCAAATTCGTCATGATTTTTCTCAAAACTAAAACAAGCCGCCAGGCGGAGTATGATCGTCGGACGGCTTTGCCACGTGAACCCGGACGTTGGGCAATGTCCGGTTCGAATACGCTAATGGGTCCACGCGCGCTCGCAATGAAAGTCGCTCGTTAAGCTGAATGTCGCTGCTGCGGGTTAATTCGGGAACCGCCAAAAGAAAAAGTTCCGCGCTGGGCCGATTCTTTAAAACATGATTAAGCTGTTCGTTGTTTTCTAGAGAAGCCGCACCGCCGCGCGGCTGAGTAGCCGAGTGCCGCCTCTTCGCCTACCCCGGAGTGCATGCACTCGGCTATTTTAAGAACGTCGGCCTCATCCCCTTGCCCCTAACGAGCACATTGCGGAAGACAGATCGCCTGATGCCGTCCGGCGTCGCCGGCTGGCGAGGCTCGAGCGCTCCCTTAAAGGACAATTTACCATAATTTGGCAGGCTCAATTCAGGACCGACGTGTAGCGAGGTATCGGCCAACTCTCAGTTCTTCGAGGGAATATGATGTTTGGCAACGCGCTCACAATTGCTCGCCTCAAACGCGCCGGGCGGCTGCTGGCGATATCGGCGTTCGCGACATTGGGCGCCGGCGGCGGATTTGCCGCAGATCTTCGGCTCCGGATAGATGGCACACCGTTTTCAATGGCGGAGTTCGAACGATTTCTGGCGGCGCGACACGAGAGACCGGCATCACTGGAGGCACGCAAACAGCTCTTCCAGGAGTTCTTGCGGTGGAACAGGGCGCGCGAACACCGTTGAGGCAATTGCGCGGCGAATAGCCTCGACGGGCCGGATTGCGAAACCAGCAACGCCACCGAGCGGAGTATGTTCGCCCGGCGGCGCTGCCGTAAAGCTGGATATGCAATTCCCCAGTACTGTTATGTCGGCGGCGCCCAGAAAAAGGTTCAACGGGCGGCGCGGCGTTCGCGTCGGGCGCGGCGGCATCGGACCCGCGCCTTACTTGATCAACCCCGCCAGCCTCGGCAGCGTCAGGCTGATAGCCGGGATGCAGATGATCAGCAGCAGCCCGGCAAACAGCGCCAGCATGTACGGTACATAAGTGCGGAAGTGCTGCCCGACGCTGAGGTTTGCGAAGCGCAGCGCCATTAATAGCCCGACGCCCATCGGCGGCAGGAACAGGCCGATGCCGACGGCCGCGGTCTGCACGATGTTGAAGTGGATCGGGTCGATGCCCATCGTTTCGGCGATTGGAAACACCACGGGGATGAG
>Ga0137415_10003620_pt1 | contig 15343 bp, 12 predicted proteins | sample CZODoug3_1_1_16f_FD_183082 | JGI IMG/M metagenome (GOLD analysis project Ga0137415, IMG submission 183082) | Vadose zone soil fungal communities from Angelo Coast Range Reserve, California, USA - CZODoug3_1_1_16fungal (Hybrid Assembly) | ecosystem: Environmental > Terrestrial > Soil > Vadose... | reverse complement strand
GATGAAAATCGCGAGTGCGAATACGCCGGCGACAACGGGGAGGATAGGAGAAACAGCCAATGTCGGGGACGAGGATCCGTCTTTCATCTCGTTTGCCCACTCTACAAATCTAGCCGCGCCGGCCCAAACCGTGGCTGCAACCGTCATTTCCCGGCAATGGAACAATAGCAGCTGGCGTGCGCTGATATCTGCAAGATACCGCAACTGCGGATCAAGGATAGCAATGCCCGACAAGCGGCCGCATGCCAACTCACATAGGGTTGAGCAAGACGTGCGCCGAGCCGCCGGCGCACCGGCGGAGGCGTGCGATGACTATCAGCGCGTACCAAGATTCGGGCAGGATAACGCTGTTTGGAATCTTGCTCATTTGGATGATCGCGCAAGCTTCGCAGGCACTTGCCCATGATTCCTGGATCAGCCGTGGCGGATATCGAAATCCGGCCGGCGAGTGGTGCTGCAGCGACAACGATTGGCGATCCACTGAACAGGTCACGGTCACCGGCAAGGGCTGGATCGTCGGCGGCAGGGAGTTCGTTCCGTTCGAAGAGGCGACGCCGAGCCCGGACGGCAAGATCTGGATCTGTCGCCGACCCAACCACACCCGCCGCTGCTTGTTTGGGCCGCCGCCTGGTTCGTGACGCAGCTACTGCTTCCTCTCCAGCCGAAGACGCTTCGAAGCAAGAGCAGGCAAGTCGCAGCAGGAGCGTCGAAGTCGCTTCTCCGCTCAGACCATAGGTAGAGCCGAAGCTTGCGCCCGTCGGCGCAGCCGCCAGAGGAACGCAATCATGTACATCCCGTTTGTTCCAATTCTCGTCGGTACGCATCTGCTCGTTGCTGCCCCTGCGAGCATCCCGAGTGTCGACATCCGGAAGACCTGTGAGACCGCCGCCGCCGAGATGACGGAGCTGATGGCCGGCAGCACAGCCCGCCATGACCTGGACGTATGCCAGAACTCGGAGCAGGCCGCCCGCGCGCAGCTCGCCAAGAATTGGGCGACTTTCACCGCTGCTGAAAAAGCGCAATGTGTCCAGCCGTCGGTTTATCTGCCGAGTTACATCGAATGGCTCACCTGCCTTGAAATGGAAATGTCGGTGAGAAGGCCGAACGCTGCGCCGTAGTGGCGCGTTCGCTGGGCGCCGGAGCGAAATTGTCTCGATCGAGGCGCCGTTGTGCCGATCGCAAGCCCACAAACTTCTTCGCCCGCGGCCGCATTCCGACCCGAATTGCCGCAAGACCGCCCTAATCGCAGCAAGAGCGAGAAAGTCGGCCTTGGATGGATGCACAGTATCCCTATGGCGCTGCGCGGCTGCCGTGCAGGCGGCATTGCGAAATCCGCGTCATCGCGGCACGATGCCCCTGCATCCCAGCTCGCATCGCCAGGAAAATAACGTCAGGGAGGACGTCATGAATCCCATTTCACGTCGCAACGTGCTGACAGTGACCGCTGCCGGAGGTTTCCTCGCGGCCGCCACGGTCGCAAACGCGCAATCGAGCGGGCCCATCCCTCAGCCCCAGCGCCCCGGCCGGGGCGGCACGGATCCGGGCCCGCGCAACGTCGCGCGGGACCGGCAGAACCCCGATCTGCTCGAGCCGCCGTCCACCGATCACGGCACGTTGCCGAACCTGCGGTTCTCGTTCGCGGATGCTCATATGCGGCTGGAATCGGGAGGATGGACTCGTCAGGTGACCTCACGAGAACTCGGCATCTCCAAGAATATCGCCGGCGTGAACATGCGCCTCAACGCCGGCGGCGTGCGTGAGTTGCATTGGCACAAGGCCGCCGAGTGGGCCTATATGCTCTACGGCACCGCTCGCATAACGGCAGTCGACGAGAATGGCCGGAGCTTCGTCGACGATGTGGGCGTGGGCGATCTCTGGTATTTCCCTTCGGGCATTCCGCACTCGATCCAGGGGCTCGGCCCGGACGGTTGTGAATTCCTTCTGGTGTTCGACGATGGCGATTTCGACGAAGACAACACCTTCCTGATCAGCGACTGGTTCAAGCACGTGCCGCCGGAAGTTCTCGGCAAGAATTTCGGCGTGCCGGCCTCGCTGTTCGGCCACACGCCCGACCCCAGTGAGCTTTACATCTTTCCTGGGCCGATTCCCGGCCCGCTCAGCTCCGACAAGATCACCGGCGCAACCGAGGTGCCGAGGCGCTTCAGCCATCGCCTGATGGCGCAAGAACCGATCAAGACCAAGAGCGGAACGGTGCGGATCAGCGATTCCAGCACATTTCCGGCTTCGATCACGATTGCGGCGGCGCTGGTGGAGGTCAACCCCGGAGGAATGCGGGAGCTGCATTGGCATCCTAACACCGACGAGTGGCAATATTACATCGAGGGTCAGGCGCGCATGGGCGTATTCGGCGCATCCGGCCAGGCCCGCACCTTCGATTTCCGTGCCGGCGACGTCGGCTACGTGCCGTTTGCCATGGGGCATTACATCGAGAATACCGGCGATACTCAGCTGCGTTTTCTCGAAATGTTCAAGAGCAGCTACTTCGCGGATGTATCGCTCCACCAGTGGATGGCGTTGACGCCGCCGGAATTGGTGGATGCTCATCTGAAGCTGGACCGGCAGGTGATGGACGCACTGCGCAAGAACAAGGCGCCCGTGGTCCCGGCATAGATCTCAACTTGAAATGTCAGTGAGAAGGCCGAACGCAACGTCGTGACACCACGTCGGTCGCACATTGCGCCACCGTGACCTTCATGAAAATGGGCCGGTAGCACAGGCTACCTGCCCGATTGTCCATATCCCGACGAAACCGGCCAAGGAGGCCAACCGGCCGCGTGACGATCCAGCGGATGAGCAGGCCTGGGAGCGGGACCCTGCGGCACGACCGCCTGACCGGATGTGGACGACGCACCAGATATTCGCTCTTCCTCGCGTGCATCGACGCTCGAGAAATAACGGACTCGCGGCAACAATGCTTTCGTAAGATTGCTTCGATCGAGGCGCATTTGCGCCGATCGCACCTTGCCCGCAAAGCATCTGATTCCACTCTTCAAATGCCTTGCCCCATGCGCGGAGCCGCCGACAACGGGCTGAGCGGTCGCATTCTCATCTGAAATACCGCAACACCGCCCAGGCCGCAGCAAGTGCGACCAAGCCGTTCTTGGATGGACACACGATATCCGTCGTGTCGCTACGCAGGCGACAAGATAGATACCGCGTCATCGCGACGCCGTGGCCCGCAACCGCCCAGGCAAAGAACGTCGTCGTGAAGTTCACGTATGCGTGATTTCCGAGAATAGAAACGCAGGAGCGCGAGTCTCGTACGCAATGAGCAACATGCTCAGGTCATCAAAGGAGATGCGAACAATGCTAACCTCAAATGTAAAGTTGTCTGCCGAGCCCAACATATCTGCCAAGCCCAAGACGAAGCTTGGACTGGCGACCGCGATGACCGCCTTCTGGATAGCTGCCATCGTTGCGCCGCCGGCTCTTGCGCAAAGTGCGCCGTCGTCCGGGGCGTATCAAATTCATCAAGAGAGGTGCGGCACCAACTACGAGCGGTACTGCGCCGACAGCAACTGACGCCAAGCTTCGCCAACACATGGAGCGGACATGGCCCGTCGAGACGGAACCCGCCGCACAGCCGATTCCATACTTGATCGGTCGGAATTCGCAGGGGCATCCAGGCGCCTGGATGGCTTTGCGGTCGAGAGGCTGGCGATTTCCTGTCGCTCTCAAGGTTTGCGGCCGAAGGCGACGGCGACCGCCACGGTCATCTCCTTTGGCGGCGGATCGAAAGGAACGCTCGCACGAATAGTCTTCAAGGCGCCGGCATCGAGCTGCGGCCGACCGCTGCTCGCGACGATTTTCAAGGTCTCCGGGCGGATCTGTCCGGTTCCCAGGATGGTGAAGGACACGGTCGCGGTGCCCTGCAGGCCGGCGCGCCGTCCCTCGTCCGGATAGACGAGGTTGGCCTGGACCTTTTTCGTCAGCAGCTTGACGTAGTCCTTGATCGCCACACGATCCGGCTTGATCATCTGCGCCTTCTGCGGCTCCTCGACGCCAGGGCTATTGTTCGAGCCCGCGCTCCCCGGTTTCGGCTCGGCCTTGGGCGGCGACGGAGTTGGCATCGGCTCGGGCGGCGGTGAGGTCCCCGTATCGTCCGCTGCGAGCTCCATCGGCCGGACCTCGGAAGCGACCGGCTGGGTGACGGAGGCTTCGGCAGCTGTTGCCACAGTGGCCTCGTCCGGCTTCACCTCTCCCTTCGTCTCCTGAAGGACTTTCTGCTCGGTCTGGCTGTCCGCAACGACGCCTTGCAATTCGATGACAAGCGTCGCAGGCTCCTCGGGCGGCGGCGCCAAGGCGTGCACGACGAACGGCAGGGCCAGCGCCGAATGCAGGGTGAGCGAAGCGGCGAGGCCATGATAGATCGTGAATTTCAGTCCTCGCTTCATCTTCCATTCCCCCTCTGACATGCCGCTCGAAGACCCCTGCTTGTGAACCCACCTCAGGCGGCCTGGCGACGCTATCTGGAGCCACTCTTGGTTTGCACCGCGACCCTCGTGAAATTCCGCTGCTTGAGAACGTCGGCGACGTCGATGAACCTCTGGAATGCAAGATCGCGGTCGGCGCGGATCAGGAAGGATGTGTCGGGTGGCAGCGTCCCCAGCCGGCTCTCGAACGCGTCCTTCGACACCGGCGCGCCGTCGAAATAGATGTCCCCGTTGGCAGCGAGATCGATCGTCTTGTCCTGATGCTTCTCGACCTGCGAGCGCGATGCCTGCGGCAGCGAGACCGGGATGCGCCCGGTCGTGATGAAATTCGCGGTGGTCAGCACCATCGCGAGAAGCACCAGCATGATGTCGACGAACGGAATGACGTTGATCGTCTCGAAAGGCCGCTCATCCATGGGCGATCTCCCATTCGAGCAGCAGCACCTTGGTCTTCCGCAAGAGCGCGTTGTAGGCAACCACCGAAACGAGCGCCACGACGAGGCCCATGGCCGTCGCCTTCAATGCAAGAGCAAGCCCGACCATGATCTTGCTCACATCCGCCGAAGCGTCGAGGCCCAGGTTATAGAAGGTCAGCATGATGCCGAGAACGGTGCCGAGCAAGCCGATATAGGGTGCGTTGGCGGCGACCGAGGCGACCACGACAAGCCGCTTGGTCAATTCCAGCTCGAGCGCCTTGATGCTCGTGAAGCTCTTAGGCTCGACGGAGCGGTAGAAGAACAGTCGCTCGAGGCCGATCGCGACAACGATAACGCTGAGCGCGGCGAGAAGTCCGATGATTCCGAAGTCGATCGCGGCCGACAGCCATTCCATCTGCATTGCGACCTCAATAGGTCAATCCGATCTGCACCAGCCCCTTGGTCCGTTTGTCGTAGATCTGCGCCCCGGTATCCGAGCCGTAGGTTTGCGCGACCTGCGCCCTGAGGAGCAGAAACCGCCCGGGCAGATATTCATAGCTTCCGTAGTAACCGAGACCGACGTCGTTCAGCTGCGTATAGCTTTTCTGGGTCGTCGTGTAGGAGCCGTTCGCGAGCCAGACGGCGCCGACGTCGGTGAAGACGCCGACCGCATGGCGATAGCGCAAGACGTCGGGAAGCGCGTATTTCAGCTCGGGCGTTATGAGATAGCCGCTGTCCCCGGCCAGCCCTTCGTCATAGGACCGCACGCCCCAATAGCCGGTCAGGCTCATCTGCTCGCTGGAGTCCAGGTTTTTTCTCGACAGGGCCTTCTGAGCCCTGAAACTGGTCGAGAGCGAAAGCTTCTCGCTCAGAGCGAGAATCGAACTGAAGTACAGGTTGATCCTCGCATAATTGCCAACCGTGTCGACGCCCGCGATATTCGCCGCCGCTTGTAGCGGGTTCGGAAAATTCACGTAACCCGAAGTAAAAGAGAACGTCGTGCTCGTCGTCAGCGGCAGGCCGACGAGCGCCCCGACCGTGTCACGGGTGATCCCCGCGGTTCCAAGATCGATCGTCCGCTCGGCGAAGGAGGTGCCGAGGACATTGTCGTTGAGCAACTTGTAGGTATAGTTCCCGAAAATAGTGATGCTGTCGTCCCGCTGCCGCCGCAGCGCATAGGTCAGGGTCCCGCTGATTGCGTCGGCAGTGCCGGTCGCACCGAGATCGGCGTAGGCGCCGCCGAGCACGTAGGTGGTCCGGAACGCCGCGATTTCGGCGCGAAGCCCGTCGTAGCCGAGCGGAAGGGAATAGGCCAACCGCCCATTCTTGAGGTCGCCGGTATTCGACACGATGCCGAATGCCGAGAACCGATCCCCGACGCCAAGCGGCGAATTCACGTTGAGGCCGCCGCTCAACCTGTCCCGGCCGGTATAGGGCGAACCGAAGTTGTCGCCGAGGATGTAGCCGTCGACGCGACGGCCTTCCGGCACGCCGAACACGAAATCCGACGTCTCCGGCCGCTGCCCCGGCCCGATCGCTACCCGCGGCATTCCGGCGCCCGGCAGGTCGGACATCAGCAGCATCGCGCGTTCGAGCTCGTCCTTGTGAATGAAGGGGGACGCGGCACGGGCATGATCGATCACGCCCTGCAGATACTCGTCCCTGACGAGCGACGCGTTCTTGATCGTGATCGCTCCGTATCGGCCGGGGACGAGCTTGATCCGCAGCACCCCGCCGCGCGCATCCTGAGCGGGGACATAGGCCTTGGCCACGAGATAGCCCTGGTTGCGATAAAGCGTCGTGATCTTGTCCGCCGCCTCGTAGATCTTGGCGAGCGTCAGCTTGCGTTTCTCGTAGGGCGCCAATATCTCGCGCACCTGCGCCTCGTCGACGAGGTTCGGGCCCTCGAGCTTGAAACGGCGGACGAACAGCGTCTCATTGTCGTTGAGGGTGAATTGCGGCTCGACCAGCTGCGGCAACACGGGGACGCCAGCCGGCCGCGTCGCCGGAGCCCCTCGCCGCGCCTCATCGGCCCCCCGGACTGCGTCGCCGATATTATAGGGCAGGACGGGAGCGGCATTCTGCGCCAGGGCCGGAGGCGCCGCGGCCAGGATCGCCTGGAGCGCGCCGCAGCACGCGATGAATGTACCGAACTTCATTACACGACGCCTTGTTACGCTTCTCTTTTTTTTGGAGTGGTGAGCTTCGCTACTGAGGTGGCTGGCCGGGTGCGGCGTCCTTGGGGGCATCGCCCTTGGGAGCATCGTTCTTGGGGGCATCATCCTGCAGGTCGTAACGCTGGCCGTCGATCTCGATGCTGCGGATGGTGGCGCCAAAGCCCGGCCCCCTGCTCCCGGCGCCACCTTGTGACGGCGTCCTCGGCATCGTGGTGGTGGCGGCGCGGCGGCGCTCGCGCTGTTCCTCGATCGCGCGCCTCTCCTCGGCCGGCGTCGGCACCGTGACCGTGATTTTGTCGGCGATCGTCGGGGAGGCAGTTGCTGACGTCGCCTGCGTTCCGGCGGTGGACATCGCCGCGCTCGGCGGCGTTGTCGCCGACTTTTGCACATTGGTCGTCGCGATCACATTCGCGGCTGCCGCGGCCGCCGCCGCTTGGGCTGCGAATTGAGCGGCAGCTGCCGCCGCGGCTGCTCGATCTGCGAGCACCTGGTTGATGGTGCCATTGGCATAGAACTGGACGTCCTTGAATTGCGTGTTGGTCAGTCCTCCCCCTCCGTTGACCTTGCCGGGATCACAGCAGGAAAGAGAATTGGTGATGGGCACGCCGGGATTGATATCGGAATTGTAGTAGCTGTTGGTGATGCTGCCGGCGGTGCTGTTGGGGTCACCGCTGTTGTTGAAGCTGCTACCCGCAATTCCGCCTGTCAGCCCACTGGGCCCTGTTACGACGCCGCCAGCCCACGAGTCGGCGATGGTCCCCGCATTCGTTCCGACCAATCCCCCGGTCGACGAATTGGCGCCCAAGCCGGTGACCGAACCGGTTGCGTATGACCCGGTGATCGCACCCGTGCCTGTATTGCTTCCGACCAGCCCGCCGATGTTGTTGCCAGTACCGACCACATTGCCGGTGGCGTGGGAGTTGGTGATGGTGCCGCTGTTGCCGCCGACCAGCCCGCCGACTGTCAGGTTGCCCGTCACATTGCCGGTGGCGTAGGAGTTCGTGATATTGGTCGCAGAGCCCGTTCCGACCAGCCCGCCGGCTCCTCTACCGCCCGTGGAGCCCGTCACGGTCCCGGTGGCGTGGGAATCCTCGATATCGGCGTTACCCTGCATGAATCCAACCAGACCGCCGGCGTAATCGCCAAGAGAGCCGGTATAGCGGACGTTCCCGGTGGCGTAGGAGCTCTTGATGAAAATCGTGCCCGGAGGATCGGATGTTGCTGTCCCAACCAGACCGCCAATACCGGGATTCAGAAATACAGGTTGGTCCAGGGAACTCGTCACGTTGCCAGTGGCGTAGCTATTCTCAATGGTGAAATTCGCAGAAGCGGCATTGAGCATGCCAACGAGGCCCCCGAGCTCATAGCCGCCGGTTACGTTGCCGGTGGCATAGGAATTTCGGATGACCACGGGGCCGACCCCGCCTGACACGTTACCGATCAATCCGCCAAGAGCGCTGGCGTTTGAATTTCCTGTGACCGCGCCTGTGGCGTAAGAGTCGTAAACGTCTACGTTGGACACGGATCCGATCAGTCCGCCGGCCGTTCCGGGGCTCGTCAGACCCCCGGTGGCATGGGACCGGTAGATATTGACGTACTCCGCTCGTCCGATCAGTCCGCCAATCGTGCTGCCGGTTACCGTGACGTCGGAGAAGCTATCGGAGATGGTGTTCGGTTGCGCAGAGGCCACGTTCCAGCCGATGAGCCCGCCCGAATTATTACCCGTTACCGTTCCGGTGCTATAGGCTTTACTGATATTGGCCAGATTCAGTCCTACCAGCGCCGCGGCGGAACTGCCGCTCCCCGCGTTGATATTGACGTTCAGCAGGCCGATATCACGGATGACGCTGCCCTCCGTCGTTTGACCGATCAAGGCAAGGTTCTGCGCACCCGGATTGGAAATGCTCAGGTTGCTGATGGTGTGCCCCAGCCCGGCCAGCGTGCCATTCAGTGTAGCGACGACCGCGCTCGTGCGGGGCGTGCCGGATGTGGCATCCAGATTCTGAGCCAGAGCATAGTATCCTGTCCCGGTGATCGCAGCCAGATCACTCATGCTGTGAATCAGCGTGTAGGTGTTGTCATTGATGCTCAGGCTGGCGTTGGCGCCGCTCAAGGTTACGCTGGAATAGACGACGCCAGCAGGGGCTTGGGCGCCTGCCCCACTGTAGGTCGCGGGCGTCACGATGTTATAGTCACCGCCGTACTTCAGCACCAACCCGGCCGTGTCGCCCGTCGCTGTGATCGGCGCGTTGATATTGATGTTGTTCGTCGCGTTCAGCGTCAGCGTGGTGTTGGCCGACCAGCTCACCGCGTCATTGACGTTGATGTTGCCGTCGCTTCCGGATCCCTTGGTCGAATCCTCCTCCACGTTGTTGGAGGCGAGCAGGTTGGAGAGCGTGGCGCCGGTGATGTCGCCGCCGGAAGCGGCGATGGTGAAGCCGTCCGGGTCGATGATCCAGGTGCCGGTCTTGCCCTTGGCGGACTTGGTGGTGATGACCGTGCCGTCGGCGATCTGAACCTTGTTGCCGCTGGTCTCGATCGTTCCGCCGTCGCCGCCCTTAGGCGCCGAGGCATCGAGCTTGCCCGAAATCTTGGCCGTGCCGCCATCGGCAACGATCTTGATCGAGCCGATCTTCACGGAGGCGCCCGAGGCGCCCTTGAGCGCCGCCATGGTGCGGGCCCGGATGATTCCGGAATTGTTGACCTGAGCGGACAGCACTGCGTCGGCGGCCTTGGCGGTCATTATCACTTTGCCGCCGTCGGCTATGATGGCCCGCTTGTTCTCGACCAATGCGTTCAGCGTGCCCTTGTCGATCGTCACGTCGATGAGCGAATCGCCTCCGAGATTGAGGGTGATCTTGCTGCCCGACGCCATCGCCACCGTGCCGAGCGTCGCGACGATCACGCCGTCGTTCGAGACGGTCTTGCCAAGCAGCGACACATATCCGCCGTCACGCGCATGGATCCGGCCTTGGTTGATGACCGAGGCGCCCGACGTGCCGGAGAAGGTGTAATTCCCGGCCATGAAATCGGAGTTGGAGATATCGAGCGTCGAGGCAACGAGGCCGCCGACATTGACCTGCGCGTTCCTGGTGAAGAGGACGCCCGCCGAATTGACAATGAACACCTGTCCATTGGCGTTGAGGGCGCCCGAGATGACGCTCGTCTCGTTGCCGACGACCCGATTGAGAGTCACGGACGAGCTGCTCGGCTGGTAGAAGTTGACGGTTTCCTGCGGGGCGACGGAGAAGCTCTGCCAGTCGATGATCGCCTTGTTGGACGACTGATTGATGTTGGTGACGGTGCCGGCCTGGGAGATGCTGGCGGAGCCGCCGACGACCGTGCCGCCGGCGGGGCCCGCATCGGCGGGACGTTGCAGGACCATCAAAGCGGCGATGGCCGTCATGGTGACGAAGGGGCCTGGGAACGCGCGCCGGCGATCGGAAAGACGCATCAGCGAGACACGATCCCCGGGAGACCAAGCTGTGGCACGCGTTACGGCCTTTCCCGAAGGCACTGATGACAGCAACATACGCTACTCAACTTTCATATCCTTTGAGCGCATCCCTATTCGGCATGCACCACGTTTCCTCACTTTTCACATCCCGCTATCGTAAAACCTTATCCACTCGTGCGGGGCATGCGCAGCGCGCGAACGCCGCTCTATATATCGACGAATATAGCGTTAAGGAACAGCACCGCCTGCGTCAACTGGCCGTCGCTGCACCACACGCCGAACGTTTCGTCTCGGATCACTATGTCGGACGGCGTTGCATATTGGCTACACCCGCGCGCGGCTTCCTTGAATCACTGCGGCCGGACGATGTCTCGTCCGGCCGCAGCTCGCGAGGAGAGCCGACGCGCCAGCGTGCTGTCGAGCGACGGCAATTGCTCAAGCGGACTGAGCTTGTTCGCAATCGATGCCGAAAGGTCGGCGTGGCGGGGCAAGCATCATGGAATGGTGTAGCAGTAATTCAGGAGGGTGGTGACCATTTGCGAGGGCGGCGAGCTCGTGTGATCCTGCAGGTAAGCGACGAAGGCATTCAATTCGGTGTTTTGGGCAGGCGTGCGCGAATGGGCGATCTTGATCGCGTCCTGAATGATCGGACTGTAGTTGAAGATGACGGGCGAGACGCTCGTGTCGGTGGGCGGATAGACCAGCGCGTTGCCGGAGGTCGGCCAGCTGCGGCCGACGCAGATCTGCGACAGGGCCACAAATCCAACCTTTTCAGACCCGCTTTGGACCGCGCTGAAGGTCGTATCGATATTCGTGTATTCGTCGACGAGTGGGTTCGAGGACAGGGGCGAGGCCAGTCCGTAGCGGCCCGTCAACAAGGTATTGGCCGCCACGCCGTAGGGCGCGGTGGAGGGGTTGGCAATCGCCACTTTCGGATAGGCCGTCGAGTTATAGCCGCACGTACCGCCCGTACCGCAGGTGACGTTCACGCTGCTCGTATTGGTCCAGAACGCGAGCGTGCCGATGGCATAATGAAACGCGCTGCCGACCACCAGCGTCGGATAATTGGTCACCAGATCTTGAGGATGAGCGGTGTCGGCCGCCAGAAAAAGATCCACCCCCAGGCCGTTACCGCCGGTGATTTGAGTTTCAAGAGTTCCCGTCGCTCCATTCTGAGCGACCGTCACAGTGTACGTAGGGTTCGCCTTATGAAAGGCCGCAATAAGATCTGCAATCGGACTGCTGCCCAGCATGCCCGAAATGTAAAAATTCGACGCCACGGCGAGATTGATATTCTGCGCATGGGCCGCAAATGAAGACGACATCAATACAGCCGCCGCTGCGCCCCCCAGGATGAGTTGTTTCATCTTGCCGTTCAACATGGTCTCTCCCTTTTCCTTAAGTGCCAGATGCAGGATTTATGAGTTCATGCGCCTTAGGCCGTTGGCTGAAGCGAGCGCACGTCTTTGAGCACCGAGAGCAGGTCGGCGCTCTTTCGTCCGAGACGGCGAGCGACCGCCAATCTCGTTGAAGATCGATGTATACACATGAATATAACGAATTGATGTCAATCGAAGGCCGAGGTCAGCACCGCGGCGATTATTCCCGCCTCAGCCTCATTGCGGGCCGCTCATTCGGCGACGATCAGCGCATCGAGCGCCATCGCGCCCTGTCCCTCGGCGTGGACCATCAGTGGATTGACATCGATTTCGACAATGCCGGGCGTGGTCTGCATCAACCGTCCGACAGCGAGGACGGCCTTCGCCACCGCTTCGACGTCCACGGGTGGCGCACCGCGGAATCCGGTCAGCAGTTTTGCAGCGCGCAGCCTGTGCAACGCCTCGACGATCTGCGCTTCGTCCGCGTCGACCGGCAGCAGCCGCACGTCGCCCAGCGCCTCGACCCAGATGCCGCCAAGCCCGAGCACCAGCACCGTCCCCCAGGCTGGATCGCGTTTGGCCCCAATCATCAGTTCGAGACCCTTGGACGACATTCTCTCGACCAGGCAGCCGTCGAGCGTCACACCGGGCGCCGCGCGCTTGATGTTCTGCTGCATCGTCGCCCAAGCCGCGCGCAAGGCTGCTTCATCGGCCAGGTTGAGCATCACACCGCCAGCTTCGGTCTTGTGCGACAGCGCCGCGGCTTGTGCTTTCAACGCCACCGGATAGCCGATGCGCCGGGCGACGGCGACGGCGTCGTCCGGCGTGCGGGCAAGCTCGCCATCGGGCACGCGAATGCCGGCCGCCGACAGGATTTTCTTGCCCAGCCACTCCGGTTGCGCCCCCTTGCCGAGCTCGGGCATGCCCGGAAACGGCGCAGGGTTGGCGGCGACGCGCCTGCGCGCGAGCGAGCGTCCGTACCGGGTATAGAGCGTGATCGCGCGCAGCATGCGGTCGGACGAGCGCGAGAACACCGCCGGGCTTTCGTTGGCGACCTGGATGATATCGGGAGCGAGCTGCCAGGTGTCGCCGAGCGCCACCATGACCTTGGGCTTGGGCGAGTCCGCCATGCCCTTGTTGAAGGCCGTTGCCACCGCCGCGTAACTGATTGGAAACGAGATGAACAGCATCCCGACATTGGGATCGTCGATCAGCGCCTTGACCGCGATGGGCAGCGACTCCAGCGAGAAGCCGGCGGTGACGTCGAGCGGATTGCCGTAGTTTCCGTAGGCAGGCAGGACCTCGCCGACCTTCTTCAGCGTGGCCGGATCGAGCTCGGGAAGCTCGAGGCCGACGTCCTCGGCGAAATCGTTGGTCAGCCCGACATAGGCGCCCGAAGCGGTGAGAATGCCGGGCCCCTTGGTGGGCGGAATCGGATAACGCACCAGGATCTCGACCAGGTCCATCATCTCGTCCATGGTGGAAACCACGATGGCGCCGGCATTCTCGACCTGGGTCTGCATCGTGGCCCAATCGCCGATCAGCGCGCCGGTGTGCGACTGCGCGGCCTTGCGCGCTTTGGCGCCACGGCCCGCTTGCATCAGCACGACCGGCTTTCCGGCCGCACGCGCGCGACGGATAGCGCCGAGGAATTCCGCCGGCCGGCGGATTTGCTCGCAATAGAGCGCGATCACACGGGTGGAGCGATCGTCAGCCAGGAATTCGACGAAGTCGGTGCTTTCGAGGCCGGCCTCGTTGCCGGTCGAGATCACATAGGCGAGCGGAAAGCCGCGCCCGTCGGCGGCGCGCTGGAAGTGGCCGAGCAAGCCGCCGCTCTGGCCGACGAAGGCGACCCCTCCTTCGACGCCACGCTGCGCCTCGCGCGCGAACAACATGTGCAGCGTCATGCCGTCGACGTTGTTCGTGACGCCCAGGCAATTGGGCCCGACGAGGGCAAGTCCGGCCGCCCGCGCGGTGGCGCTGACGGCGTCCTGCGTCGTGTGATCGCCGACCTCGGCAAAGCCGGCGGCGAATATCATCGCGGAGCCGACCTTGCGGCGCGCGCAGGCCTCGATCGCTTCGCGCACGCCCGCGGCCGGCAGCGTGAAGACGGCGAGGTCCACGCCTTCTGGCAGCTCGTCCGCGCTCTTGAGCACGGGCCTGCCGTCGATCGGCTCGCTGCTGCGGCCGACCAGATGGATATCGCCCTTGAAGTTGTTGAGCTTGAGCGATTGCAGGATGACCTGCCCGGCGCTGCCCGCGCGCGAAGAGAGTCCGACGATCGCCACCGAGCGCGGGCGCAGGAATCGCCCGACCGGCTTGGGACCGCGCGCGTCTTCCCGTCCGCTCATTTCGCGTTTCCGTCGGGCTGGAACATGAGAAGATGCGTGCCGTCCTCGAGCGGATGCCAGTACGGCTTCACCTTCATGCCGACCTTCAGTTCCTCGACGGAGCAGTTGATGATGTTGGCGATGACGTTCACGCCGACGTCGAGCGTGACGCTCACCACCGCGTAGGGCTCGAGGCCGCGGAAGGCCGGCGTGCCGCGCTGGGCGACGGTGTAGGAGAACACCACGCCCTTGCCCGATACCTCGCGCCATTCGATGTCGCGTCGGCGCCCGGTGAAGATACTCACGGGCCGTGGGAAGTGCTGGTACTTGCCGGTGGCCTTGCAATATTGGATGACGAGCTTCTTCTGCTTCGTCCCTTCCCAATAGGGCTCGGAGAAATCGAAGTGCTTGATGGTGCGCTTGACGCCGAGCGTATCGTTGAGTGCTTTGGCCATGGCCGCCTCGCTTATTGGGGAACCAGCACCAGTGCCGCGCTCGAACCCCAATTGCGTCCGTAGTTGATCCAACCGATGCCGGTCACTAGCGCGTTGCTCGTGTCCTTGACCTGCCGTTTGCCGGCTTCGCCCTGCAATTGCCGCACCGCCTCGACCAGGTTGTGCGAGGAGCACGCCGCCTGACCGACGGAAATCTGGCCGCCGCCGGTGTTGAGCGGCAGATCGCCGTTGTAGGAGAAATCGTGGTCGCGGATGAACTGCACGCCTGCGCCCGCCTTGCAGAAGCCGAACGCCTCGAACTGCAGCAAAATGGCAATGATGAAGTCGTCGTAGGGGTGAAACGAGGCGATGTCCTTGATTGTGAGCCCCGCCGCGTCGAGTGCCTTCTTGCCGCAGATTTCGTGACCACTCTTGGTCACGTCGACCAGGTTTTCTCCGCCCTTGAAGTTGGTCATCTCGGCGTAGCCGATCGGGATGACGGTCTTGCTCAAGCCCTTTTGCTTGGCGCGCTTACGACTCATCATCATCAGGCCGGCTGCGCCGTCGGCCCGCATCACGCAGTCCAGGAGCCGAATCGGATCGGCGATCATGCGCGAGTTCATGTAGTCGTCGATGGTGATCGGCACGCGCAGCTTCTCGCAGGCGTTTTCGTTCAGCAGCGCGTGGTTGCGCTGC
>Ga0137415_10003618_pt1 | contig 15344 bp, 12 predicted proteins | sample CZODoug3_1_1_16f_FD_183082 | JGI IMG/M metagenome (GOLD analysis project Ga0137415, IMG submission 183082) | Vadose zone soil fungal communities from Angelo Coast Range Reserve, California, USA - CZODoug3_1_1_16fungal (Hybrid Assembly) | ecosystem: Environmental > Terrestrial > Soil > Vadose... | reverse complement strand
GGGCGAAGTTGATGGCGTCGGTCGCCTTGTAGACGAGCACGAAGCCCAGCGCGATCAGCGAGTACATCAGGCCGATCAGCACGCCGTTGGACAGCAGGAGCGCGGTGAACTGCCAGTCACCCACGGACGGCCGCCTCCTCCACGTTCTCCAGGCGGACGCGCGACTGGATGATGGCCTGCCGGCCGTCCTCGTACGTGATGTTCGTGGCCAGCTCCACCTCGTCGCGACCGCCGTAGAAGGCGTCGATCACCGCCGCGTACTTCTCGGCCACGAAGCGCCGGCGCACCTTGCGCGTGCGCGTCATCTCCGCGTCGTCGGCCTCGAGGTCCTTCGTGAGCAGCAGGAACCGCCGCACCTTTCCCGCTTCGGGAAGCGTCTCGTTGCACTTGCCGATCTCTTCGCCGATCAGCGCGCGCACCTCGGCCTTGCCGCTGAGGTCCATGTACGACGTGTAGGCGATGCTGCGTCGCTCGGCCCAGTTACCGACCGTGTTCATGTCGATGGCGATCATGGCCGTCACGAACGGCCTCTGGTCGCCGAAGGCGACCGCCTCGCGGATGAACGGGCTGAACTTGAGCTTGTTCTCGACGAACTGCGGCGCGAACGGCGTGCCGTCGACCAGCGAGCCCACGTCCTTGGCGCGGTCGATGATGACGAGATGGCCACGGGGGTCGATGAACCCGGCGTCACCGGTGTGGAACCAGCCCTCGGCGTCGATGACCTCGCGCGTGGCCTCGTCGTTCTTGAGGTAGCCGCGGAAGACGCCGGCGCTCTTCACGAGCACCTCGCCCCGCTCGGCGATCTTCACCTCGATGCCCGGACATGGCCGCCCGGCCGTGGTCGGGTTGGCCTCCCGCGTCGGCTGCACCGACACCAGGCCCGTGGTCTCCGTGGAGCCGTAGATCTGCTTGAGGTTCACGCCGATCGAGCGGAAGAAGCGGAACGTATCGGGCCCGAGCGGCGCGCCGCCGGTCAGCGCCCAGCGCGCGCGGCGCAGGCCGAGCTGATCACGCAGCGGACCGTAGACGAAGAACTCGCCCAGGCCCACGCTCACGCGCAGGCTGAGGGGGATCCGCTTGCCCTCGCTCCTCAAGATCTCGGCGCGCGCCGCGGCGCGGCGGCAACGCTCGAACACCCAGCGCTTGAGCGGCGGCGCGTCGGCCGCCTTCACCTGCACCGCCGTGAGCATGTTCTCCCAGATGCGTGGCGGCGCCAGGATCAGCGTCGGCCCCAGCTCGCGCAAATCCCGCTGCACGGTCTCCGGGCTCTCCGGACAGTTGATCGCGAAGCCGACGGCGAGGCCCATCACGAGCGTGTAGAACGTGTCGCCCACCCAGGCCATCGGCAGGTACGCGAGATAATCGTCCTCGACGCGGAACTCCTCCGCACGCAGGGCCATCTTCGCCGTCTCGAGGGCGTTGCCGTGCGTGAGCATCGCGCCCTTGGGGTTGCCGGTGGTGCCGGAGGTGTAGCAGACGAAGGCGAGGTCGTCGGCCCGGCCCTGCTCGATGGCGGCGTCGAAGTAGCCGCCGTGCGTCTTGCCGAACTCGCGACCCATCGCCTGCACGTCGGCGAACGACTTCAGCCAGTCCTGCTTGTAGTGCAGCATTCCGCGCGCATCGTCGTAGATCACGTAGCGGAGCGCCGAGAGCTGGTCGCGGAGCCCCATCACCTTGTCGATCTGCTCCTGATCCTCGGCCACGATCACCGAGACGTCGGCGTGATTCCAGACGAAGGCCAGCTCCTTGGCGATGGAGTCCTGGTAGACGGGCACCGACGCGCCGCCCAGGCACTGCGCGGCCACCTGCGCCCAGTACAGGCGCGGCCGGTTGTCGCCGATGACCGACAGACGGTCTCCCCGTTTGACGCCGAGGGCGGCCAGCCCCAGCGCGAAGTCGCGGACCTGGGCGTGATACTCCGCCCACGAGCACGACTGCCAGATCCCACGATCCTTCTCGCGGATCGCGGTGCGCGTCGCCAGCTCCTGGGCGTTGCGCCGCAACAGGCGTGGCAGCGTCGCGAGGTCAGCCACGGCGAGCCTCCTTCGCACTACTCCCCTTGGGGTCACCCAGGTACGCCTTGATGACGGCCGCGTTGGCGCGGATCTCCTGCGGCGGGCCCTCGGCGATCTTCTGGCCCATGTCGAGCACGGCCACGCGGTCGGAGATGTCCATGACCACGCCCATGTCGTGCTCGATGAGGATGATGGTCGTGCCCCACTCCTCGTTGACGTCCAGGATGAAGCGCGCCATGTCTTCTTTTTCTTCCTGGTTCATCCCGCCCATCGGCTCGTCGAGCAGCAGCACTTTCGGGTCCAGCGCGAGCGCGCGCCCGAGCTCCACGCGCTTCTGGAGGCCGTAGGCGAGCGAGCCGGTCGGCCGCCCCCGCAGATCCTGGATCTTGAGGAAGTCGATGATGTCCTCCACGCGCCGGCGGTGGCGAACCTCCTCCTTCTGCGCGAGACCCCAGTAGAGGAACGCGGAGAGCACACCCGACTTCATGTGGACGTGGCGGCCCAGCATGAGGTTGTCGAGCACGGTCATGCCCTTGAACAGCGCGATGTTCTGGAAGGTGCGGGCGACTCCGCGCGCGGCGATCCGGCTGGGCGAGAACGCGCTGACGTCGGTCCCCTCGAGCACGATCCGACCCGTGTCCGCGTGATAGAAGCCGCTGATCATGTTGAGGATCGTCGTCTTGCCCGCGCCGTTCGGGCCGATCACCGAGAACACCTGGCCCTGCTCGACGTCGAGGCTCACCTTCGTCACGGCCTGGACGCCGCCGAAGGATTTCGAGACGTCACGGATCTCGAGCTGCGCGCTCAGGAGAGCCACCGCTTGCGTCGCCGGTAGTGCTTGACGTCGCGGTAGCTCTTCCGCTGCCCGACGCCCGTGAGGCCCAGGTAGAACTCCTTGATGTCCTCGTTCTCGCTGATTGTCTTCGCGTCGCCGTCCAGCACGATCCGCCCGCTCTCCATCACGTAGCCGTGCTGCGCGAGCTGGAGCGCCATCGTCGCGTTCTGCTCGGCGAGCAGGAGGGCGACACCTTCTTCACGGTTCAGACGGCCGACGATGTCGAAGATCTCCTTCACGAGCATCGGCGCGAGGCCCATCGAGGGCTCGTCCAGCAGCATGAGCTTCGGGCGCGCCATGAGCGCACGCCCGATCGCGACCATCTGCTGCTCGCCGCCCGAGACGTAGCCCGCCTTGGACGAGCGTCGCTCCTTGAGGCGCGGGAAGTAGCGGTAGACGACCTCGAGGTCGGCCTTCGTGGCGTGGCCGTTGCGCCGCGAATAGGCGCCGGTCAGCAGATTCTCCTCGACGGTGAGGTGCTCGAAGACGTGCCGCCCTTCCATCACTTGCACGATGCCGCGCCGGACCACCTGGGCGGGGTCACGCCGGTGGATGGGCTCGCCCTGGAACTCGATCCCGCCCTTGGTCACCTCGCCGCGCTCCGTGCGGAGGAGCCCCGAGATGGCCTTGAGCGTGGTGGACTTGCCGGCGCCGTTGGCCCCGAGGAGGGCGACGATGCCCCCCTCGGGAACCCGGAGCGAGACCCCCCTCAACACGAGGATCACGTGATCGTAGATCACCTCGATGTTGCTGACCGACAGCAGCGGCCGGGTCTCGCCCGCGGCGCTCACCCCGCTACTTCTCCTTCGCGCAGTCGCGCTCCGTGTACCCGAGCTTCTTGCCCTCCTCGATCGCCGCCGCCTCGATCTTCGGCCGGACGACTTCGCGCATGGGCGCGATCCAGTCCGAGACGAGGGTCCACCTCTTGCCGTCCCACTGCTGGACCAGGATCGGGCCGTTCCCCTCGTGGTCCTCGCAGGTGACCTTGATCGGGTGCATGAAGCCCTTCATCCCGAGCTGGTCCAGACGCGGCTCGGTGAGGTTGAGGTTCTCGAAGCCCCAGCGGACCTGCTCACCCGTGAGCGCCTTGTTGCCGTACTTGGTCATCGCGGTGCGGATCGCTTCGGCGGAGAGCATCGCGTTGACGACACCGCGGTTGTAGAGCGGCGTGCCCATGTCCTCCTTCTTCCCGCCGCCGCCCTTGCCCTTGTCGTAGACGAACTTGACGATGTCCTGGTGCACCTTGAAGGCGGTGCCCGGCGCGTGGAAGGTCGCGCCCTTGTACCCCTTCGCGCCGTCGCCGGCCGGGACGACGTCGGAGTCGTTCGCGGACCACCAGTTGCCGATGAAGTGATCCATCTTGAGGCCGATGGCGGCCGCCTCCTTCACGGCGACCTGGTTCATGACGCCCCAACCCGACATGAAGACCCAGTCGGGATTGATTCTCCGGACCTGGAGCCACGTGGATTTCTGCTCCTGGCCCGGATGGTCGACCGCGAGGAGCGTCAGCTCGAAGCCGAGCTGCCGCGCCAGCGTCTCGAGCGTCGTGTTGGCTTCCTTGCCGTAGGGGCTGTTGTGGAAGACGTGGACGATCTTCTTGCCCTTCAGCTTGTCGAGCCCGCCCTCCTGCTGGCCGATGTAGCGGATGACCGCGGACGCCTGGCTCCAGTAGGTCGTCGGAAAGCTGAACACCCAGGGAAACCACCGTCCGTCGGCCGCGGCCGTGTTGCCGTAGCCCATCGAGAACACCACGACCTTGTCCACGGAGGCCTTGGGGATGAGCTGGTAGGTGATGCCGGTGCTGTACGGGTTGACGAGCACCGGGTTCTTCGACTTCAACCGCTCGTAGCACTCGACGCCCTGCTTGGTATCGTACTGCGTCTCGCACTCCTCCCACACGACGCGGACGCCGTTGATGCCGCCGTCACGCTCGTTGAGGAGCGTGAAGTAGTCCACGAACCCGTTGGCGATCGGGATGCCGCTCGGCGCGTACGCGCCCGTGCGATAGACCAGCAGCGGAATGAACATCTCCTTGGGCTGCGCCGCCGCGGCCGCCAGCAGGGGTCCCGCGACGAGCGCGGCCGCGAGCATTCCGATCAGGACCGTGCGCGATCTCATGGGCGTCCTCCTTGGTGTCAGTGTGGGAAAGGCCACAGGCGCAACTTTTCCTTGGTGATCTGCCAGAGCCGCGCCAGCCCGTTCGGTTCGACGATCAAGAAGAAGATGATAAGGCCGCCGAAGACCATCAGCTCCATCTCTTTCTGCAGCGCGACCGGGAGCACCAGCCCGACGAGGTGCGGCGCGTTGGTCAGGAAAATCGGCACGAGCACGATGAACGCCGCACCGAGGAACGAGCCGAGGATGCTACCGAGGCCGCCGATGATCACCATGAACAGGACCAGGAACGACAGCGAGATGTCGAAGGCCAGCGTCTCGGCGCTGCCGAGGTAGAGAAACACCAGCTCGGCGCCGGCGACGCCGCAGTAGAACGAGCTGATGCCGAACGCGAGCAGCTTCGTCCGGAGCGGGCGCACACCGATGATCTCGGCCGCGATGTCGCGGTCGCGGATCGCCATCCACGAGCGGCCCACGCGGCCGCGCACGAGGTTCTTCGCGACGATGGCCCCGACGGCCACGAGCGCCAGCGCCGTCACGTAGCGTGCCTGCGAGGTCGCCGTGGGCCCGGCGACCATCACCCCGAAGACGCTGCGCGGCGGCGCGGTGATGGTGCCCGACGCCGCATAATTCACGAACCACGGCACCTTGTTGAAGAGCCAGATGAGGAAGAACTGGGCGGCCAGCGTCGCCACGGCGAGGTAGAAACCCTTGATCCGGAGGCTCGGGACGCCGAACACGAGGCCGACCGCCGCGGCGACGACGCCCGAGAGCAGGAAGACGAGGATGATGTTCAGCTGCGGGAACGCCGTGGTCAGCTTGAACGCGGCGTACGCGCCGACCGCCATGAAGCCGCCGGTGCCCAGCGAGAGCTGCCCGGCGTAGCCGGTCAGGAGGTTCAGGCCGAGCGCCGCGAGCGCGTAGACGAGGAGCGGGATCAGCACCGCCTGGAGCCAGTACTCGTCGGCGAGCAGCGGCGGCGCCACGAACGCGGCGACGACCGCCAGGCCGACCACGACCCGGTCCTGAGCGATCGGAAAGACCGCCTGGTCGCTCGCGTAGGTCGTCTTGAACTGGCCGGCCTCGCGGTAGATCATGTGCCCCGGCGCTCAGACCCGTTCAATGATTTTCTCCCCGAAGAGCCCCTGCGGCCGGAACAGCAAGAACGCGAGGGCCACGACGTAGGCGAACCAGTTCTCGATCGCGCCGCCGACGAGCGGGCCCCAGTAGACCTCGCCGAGCTTCTCCCCGACGCCCACGATGAGCCCGCCGACGATCGCGCCGGGCACGGAGGTGAAGCCGCCGAGGATCAGGACGGGCAGCGACTTGAGCGCGATGAGCGATAGGCTGAACTGCACGCCGCTCTTGGCGCCCCACATGATGCCCGCGACCATCGCCACGATGCCCGCGACCGACCAGACGATGACCCAGATCGTCTTCAGCGGGATGCCGATCGAGAGCGCGGCCTCGTGGTCGTCGGCCACGGCGCGGAGCGCCCGTCCGATGCGCGTGCCGTGGAAGAAGACGGCGAGCACCGCGACCAGGACGGCCGCCGTCAGCGCGGCGAAGAGCTCGAGCTGGTTGACCTGGATCGAGCCCATCATGAACGAGCGGTCGGGGATGCCGACGTCGAGCTTCTTCACGTTCGCCCCCCAGAGCATCTCGCCGAAGCCCTCGAGGAAGAAATTCAGCCCGATCGTCGCCATGAACAGGATGATGTGCTCCTGGTTGACGAGCGGGCGCAGGACGATGCGCTCGATGGCGAAGGCGAGCGCCACCATGACGGCCGCCGTCAGCGCGAGCGCCACGACCACGGGCAGGCCCCGCTCCAGCAGACCGACGAGGGTGAGGGCCGCGAAGAGGACCATCACGCCCTGGGCGAAGTTGAAGACGCCCGAGGCCTTGAAGATCAGCACGAAGCCGAGCGCCACGAGCGAGTAGAGGAGGCCGGCGAAGACGCCGCCGATCACGACCTCGGCGAGGAAGCCGGGCGAGCCCGCCATGTCCCGGAACGGCGCCACGAGGACGCCGTAGACGATCTCACTCATGGCTCACCCCGAGGTAGGCGTCGAGCACCCCCTGATCCTTGCGGACCTGCTCCGGCGGTCCGTCGGCGATCTTCTGGCCGTAGTCGAGCACCGCCACGCGATCGGAGATGTCCATCACCACGCCCATGTCGTGCTCGATGAGCGCGATGGTCGTGTCGAACTCGCTGTTGACGTCCAGGACGAAGCGGCACATGTCCTCCTTCTCCTCGACGTTCATGCCGGCCATCGGCTCGTCGAGGAGGAGGAGCGTGGGCTCGGCGGCGAGCGCGCGGGCGAGCTCGACGCGCTTCTGGAGCCCGTACGGCAGCCGCCCCGCCGGGGTCTTGCGGATCGCCTGGATCTCGAGGAAGTCGATGATGCGCTCGACGAACGCGCGGTGCTCCAGCTCCTGACGCCGTGCGGGGCCCCAATAGACCGCCTCGAGCAGGAAGCTCCCCCTCATCTTGAGGAGGCGTCCCGTCATGATGTTGTCGAGCACGGTCATGCCCTTGAAGAGGGCGACGTTCTGGAAGGTCCGGGCGATGCCGAGCGCCGCCACGTCGGGCGGGGCGAGCCGCGTCCGCTCCCGGCCCTCGAAGGCGATCCGTCCCTCGTACGGGTGGTAGAAGCCGCTGATCACGTTGAGGAGCGTCGTCTTCCCCGCGCCGTTGGGACCGATGATCGCGACGATCTCGCCGCGCCCGATCTGAAGGCTCACGCGGTTCAGTGCCAGCAGCGCCCCGAAGCGGACGCTGACGCCCTGCACCTCGAGGAGCGGCCGTGGGCCGGCCTGGCTCAGCGCGCTCACACGGCGACCTCGCGGATCCGGACGTCGGCGCGGAGCGTGCCCGTCCGTCCGTCTTCGTAGGTCACCTTCGCCTCGACCTCGACGTGGTCGCGGTCGCCGTAGAGCGCCTCGATGAGGGCGACGTACTTCTCGGCGATGTAGCCGCGCCGCACCTTCCGCGTCCGGGTGATCTCCTCGTCGTCCGGGTCCAGCTCCTTATGGAGGATCAGGAACCGCCGTATCTGGGCGCCACGCAGCACCGTGTCCTCCGTGAGGCTCAGGTTCACCCGGGTCACCTCCTGGGTGATGAGCTCGTAGACCTCGGGCTTCTGGGCGAGGTCGGTGTAGCTCGTGTATGCAATGTTCCGGCGCTCCGCCCAGTTCCCGACGGCGGTGAGGTCGATGTTGATGAGCGCCGTGACGTACGGTCGGGCCTGCCCGATGCAGACGGCCTCCTTGATGAACGGTGAGAACTTCAGCTTGTTCTCGAGGTACTTCGGTGCGAAGAGCGTCCCGTCGGCCAAGCGTGTCACGTCCTTGGCGCGGTCGATGATCACGAGGTGGCCGTCTCCGTCCATGAACCCGGCATCGCCCGAGCGCACCCAGCCGTCCTCGACGATGGTCTCGCGGGTCGCCTGGTCGTTCCTGTAGTAGCCCCCGAAGACCCCGGGACTCCGGTAGAGGACCTCGCCGTCCTTCGAGATGCGCAGCTCGACGTCCCGGATCGGCGCGCCCACGGTGCCGAGGCGGACGTCGCCGTCCCGCTGGATCGTGAGGAACACGCTCGCCTCGGTCATGCCGTAGATCTGCTTGACGTTGACGCCGAGGGCGCGGAAGAAGACGAAGATCTCGGGGCCGATCGCCTCGCCGGCCGTGTAGGCGCGGCGGACGCGCCGCATGCCGAGGTTGTCGCGGAGCGGCCCGTACACGAGGAGGCGCCCGAGCGGATAGAGGAGCCGGCGCCAGGCGGAGACGGGCCGGCGGGCGAGCCGCGCACGCTCGATCTCCTGTGCGAGCCCGAGGAAGAGCTGGACCAGCCGCCGCTTCGGCCACGCGCAGTCCTCGATGCGGACCATCACGCTCGTGAGGATGTTCTCCCAGATGCGCGGCGGCGCGAAGAAGTAGGTCGGGCCGATCTCCTTGAGATCGTGGAGGACCGTCGACGCGCTCTCCGGGCAATTGGTCGTGAACCCGACCGCGATCGCCTGCGCGTAGGAGAAGATGTGGTCGCCCACCCACGCCATGGGCAGATACGACAGGACGTCCTCGTCCTCGCCGACCCCGTCGTCCGCGGCCGCGTTGCGCGCGGTCACCAGCAGATTCCGGTGCGTGAGCAACGCGCCCTTCGGCGTGCCGGTGGTGCCCGAGGTGTAGCAGATGATCGCGACGTCGTCGGCCCGGCCCTTCGCCAGCTCCGCGTCGAAGTACCCCGGATGGCCGACCTCGAACTTCTTCCCCGCCTCCTGGAGCTCCGCGAGGCTCAGGAGGAAGGGCTCCGAGTAGGCGCGCATCCCGCGCGCGTCGTCGTAGACGATGCGCTCGAGGCGGGGGCACGCGCGCCTGACCAGGAGCAGCTTGTCCACCTGCTCCTGGTCCTCGACCACGGCGAAGCGCGCCTCGGCGTGCTCCACCACGTACTCCATCTCCTTCTCGACGGCGTCCTGGTAGACGGGCACGGGCACACCGCCGAGCGCCTGCGTGGCCATCACCGCCCAGTAGAGCTGGGGCCGGTTGTCGCCGACGATCACGACCCTGTCGCCGCGCCGGAAACCCAGCGAGGCCAGGCCGAGGGCGATCAGCCGCGCCTGCTCGTAGTAATCGCGCCAGGTGTAGGACTGCCAGATCCCGTAGTCCTTCTCGCGGATCGCGATCTTCCGGGGGCGCCGCTCCGCGTTGAGCCGGACGAGCTTCGGGAATGTGTCGCGCTCGGGATCGAGCGCCTGCGAAGCGGCTCCGTGCGAGTGTGCGTCCAAAATCGCCTCCGCGACGTTGCGGGTCGTACGCTCCCACTACTTGAGGCGGGCCGGAATCGAGTGGCGAGAGTGTAGCCGGGAGGCTACCGGGTGTCAAGGCATTTGGGCCGCAATGACGGGGACTTACGACGCGCTGCCGCTAGTCGTTAAGAAACTTCCTGATGACCTCCCCCGCCTTGGTCGCCGCGAGCACGCCGTCCAGATGGCCGCCGTCGCCCTCGATCTCGAAGTACTGCACCTGCCGCCCCTGGGATTTCAGGATCGTCATCGCCCGTTTCGAGTGCTCGGGGAAGAGGAGCAGGTCGGACTGCGCCGGCACCAGGAGAACCCTGGCGCCGACGTCCTTGAGACCCTCCTCGAGCGACCCCTTGTGGCCGGCGACGAAGAGCTGATTCGCCTTCGCGAGATAGAGAAAGGAATTGGCATCGGACACCTTCGCGCGCGCGAGGGCAACCCTGTCCAGCGTGTCCTCGATCGCGAACTTGTTGTCCCAGCCCCTGGCCGGATCTTTCTCGGGCGCCGCCCACTTGCGGCCGAAGGTTTTTGCGGCCCAGCCGTAGTGCCGGGCGTGGAGGGTGACCGTCTTGAGCGCAAGCGCCAGGCCCTCGACGGGCTCGTCCTTGCCGTAGTAGTCACCGTGGTTCCACTTCGGATCGAGCATGATCGGCGCGGCCCAGATATTGAGCCAGCCGATGCCGTAGGCGTCGATTTCCCCCGCGCCGATCACCGGGACGATGCGCTGGACGAGGTCGGGGTACGCGGCTGCCCACTCGAAGCTCTGGAGCGCGCCCATGGAGGCCCCCATCACCGCGTGGAGCTTCTTGATCCCGAGGGAGTCGAGCAGCGCCTTCTGGACGTTGACGAAGTCGCGGATCGTGACGATCGGGAAGCTCATGGCGTACGGCTTGCCGGTGTCGGGGTCGATCGAGGCCGGCCCCGTCGTGACCGTGTTCGGGTCCTTGACGTTCAGGTTCACCAACGTGTCGGAGCTGACGACGAAGAACTTGTCGGTGTCGATCGGTTTGCCCGCACCGATGAGCGCGTCCCAGTAGCCCGGGGCGGCATCGGCCGCCTTGTACTTTCCGGCCGCGTGCGAGTTTCCAGAATAGAAATGGCAGATCAGGATGACGTTGCTCTTGGCGGCGTCGAGCGTTCCGTACGTCTCGTAGCCGACGCGGACGTTCTTGATCGCCTGCCCGCCGACCGTCGTGTAGGACGGCATCGCGAACGTCTTCTTCTCGACGAGCCCGTCGTAGCCCCAGCCGGGCGAGGCGGAGAGCAGCAGTGTGAGCAGGGCGAGGCCAGTGATGACGCGTCGCATCGGGGCGCCTCCTCGGATCATCGCAGCGTCTGCTCGATCAGGGGCAGAGCGAAGTATACGACGAACGCCAGGGCGGCCGTGTAGACCATCCAGTGGACGCGAGCCCCGTGCCCGTTGAGCACCTTGATCGCGGTCCAGGTCACGAAGCCCGCGCCGATCCCGTTCGTGATGGACCACGTGAAGGGCATCGCCAGCATCGTCACGAACGCGGGGATCGCCTCCTCGTAGTCGTCCCACGGGATGTCGCGCACGATCGCCATCATGTAGAAGCCGACGATGATGAGCGCCGGCGCGGTCGCCTGCGCCGGGATGATGCTCGCGAGCGGCGCGAAGAACATGGCGAGCAGGAAGAGGGCGCCGACGACGACGGACGCGAGGCCCGTCCGCGCCCCCTCGGCCACACCCGCCGCCGACTCGATGTAGGTCGTGTTGCTGCTCGAGTTGGCGAGGCCGCCGAAGAGGGCGCCGAGCGAGTCCACGAGCAGCACGCGCTTGGCGCCGGGGAGCCGCCCCTGGCCGTCGAGGAAGCCCGCCTGGCCGCCGACGCCGATGATCGTGCCCATCGTGTCGAAGAAGTCGCTCAGCATGATCGAGAAGGTCGCGAGCACCGCGGTGACGACACCCAGGCGCGCGACCAGGCCGAAGTCGAGGCGGCCGAACGTCGAGAAGTCCGGGAGCTGCACGAGCGTCGCCGGGAGCTGGGCGGCGCCGGGCGTCGGGAAGCCCTTCCAGCCGGCCACCGCGCCGTTCAGCACGATGCCGAGGAGCGTCGTCAACAGAATTCCGAGCAGGAGTGCGCCGCGCACGCGCCGCGCCATGAGCCAGGCGGTCAGGAGGAAGCCCACGAGGAAGACCACGCTCGGCAATCCGCTGAGGGATCCGAGCCCCACCGGCAGCGGCCCCGTCGCGGGCTTCACGACGAAGCCTGCCGTGAAGAAGCCGATGAAGGCGATGAAGAGGCCGATCCCGACGCCGATCGCCTGCTTGAGGCCGCGGGGCACCGCGTCCATCACGGCCTCGCGGAAGCGCGTCAGCACGAGGAGCGTGATCGCCAGGCCCTCGAGGAAGATGACGGTCATCGCCTGGGGCCACGTGAGTCCGCGTCCCGCCACGAGCTCGAACGCGACGACTGCGTTGAGCCCCATCCCGGGCGCGAGCGCGAGCGGGTAGTTGGTCGCGAGCCCCATGAGAATCGACAGGAGGCCCGCGGTCAGGCAGGTCACGGTCAGCGTCGCCGCGAAGGGCAGCCCCTTGCCTTCGAGCCCAGGGACGCCGACATACCCGAGAATGATGGGGTTCACGAAGATGATGTAGGCCATGACCATGAACGTGGTCAGGCCCGCACGGACCTCGGTCGCGAGGTCCGTGCGGCGCTCGGCGAAGCGGAAGAAGCGGTCGAGCGACCCGGCCATGTGCCGGGCGCGAGTTTACCTCAGACGGGGCTCAGCGAGAGGGCCCTTGCTCGGCGAGGAGCGCGGGCGCGACGCTATCGGCGGGTTCCGGCGCCGCGGCAAATTCACCGCCCGCGCCTGAGGCCGCGAGCGCCAGACCCGCGAGGAGGGCTGCGAGGATCACGAACCGTCTAAGCGTCACGCTCCTAGGAATAGGCAAGTGTCCTGCCAGGCTCGCGGCAGCCAGAAGTGTTCGATATTGCTCGGTATTGCTTCGAACCATGCCTGTCAGGTGTCAGCGCGGCAAGGGCCGCCGTGTCACTTGCGGTATCTCTTGAAGTTGACCGGCCGCTTCTCGACGAAGGCGTTCCGGCCCTCCATCGCCTCCTCGGTCTGGTAATAGAGGTTCAGCGCCGTGTGGGCGAACTGCGCGACGCCCGCCCGCTGCTCGGAGTCGATGTTGAACGACTGCTTCGCGAGGGCGAGCGCCGTCGGGCTCTTCTCGAGGAGCTCCCTGCACCATTGCTCCGTCTCGGCGCGGAGGTCCTTGAGGGGCACAACCTTGTTGACGAGCCCCATCGCCAGCGCCTCCTGGGCCGTGTACTGGCGGCAGAGGTACCAGATCTCGCGCGCCCGCTTCTCGCCGACGAGGCGCGCCAGGAAGCCCGTACCGTGGCCCGCGTCCACGCTGCCCACGCGCGGGCCCGTCTGGCCGAAGACCGCGTTCTCCGACGCGAGCGTGAGGTCGCAGAGCACGTGGAGCACGTGGCCGCCGCCGATGGCGAAGCCGTTCACCATGGCGATGACCGGCTTCGGGATGTGCCGGATCGCGCTGTGGAGCGCCTCGACGTCCATCGGTCTACTGAAGGGGCGGCTCGTGGCTCCGGCGCCTTCGGCGCCTGATCGCCCCTCACCTTCGACGTCCATCGGTCTCTGGGCGGTCGTGCCGGCGGCGCCGGGCGCGTAGCCGCCCTGACCGCGCTCCTTCTGGTCGCCGCCCGAGCAGAACGCCTTGTCGCCCGCCCCCGTCAGGACCACCACGCCGACGGCCGGGTCCCAGCGCGCGTCGGTGAACGCGTCGGTCAGCTCGGCGACGGTCTGCGTGCGGAACGCGTTCCGGACCTCGGGCCGGTTGATGGTGAGCCAGGCGACGCCGTCCCGCTTCTCGTAAAGGATGTCCGTGTAGGGCATAACGTCTCCGTTCTGCTAGAGGGGCTTCTTCAGCAGCCGCGCGACCTCGCCGACCACGCCCCGGCGGAACGTGAGCACGCAGACGACGAAGATGGCGCCCTGCACGATCGTGATCCACGCGCCGAGCTGGGCCAGGTAATGCTCGAGCGTGACCATGATGAGGGCGCCCACCACGGGCCCGAAGACCGTGCCGAGCCCGCCGAGCAGCGTCATCAGCACCACTTCGCCCGACATCGTCCAGTGCACGTCGGTGAGCGACGCGAGCTGGAAGACGAGGGCCTTCGTGCCGCCGGCGAGCCCCGAGAGCGCGGCCGACAGGACGAAGGCGAGGAGCTTGTAGCGATCGGCCCGGTAGCCGAGGGAGATCGCGCGCGGCTCGTTCTCGCGTATCGCCTTCAGCACCTGGCCGAAGGGCGAGTGGATCGTCCGGTAGATCAGCAGGAACCCGGCGACGAAGATCGCGAGCACGGCGAAGTACATCGCCGTCTCGGTGTGGAGATCGAGCAGCCCGAGGAGGGTCCCGCGCGGCACCGCCTGGATGCCGTCCTCGCCGTGGGTGAACGGCACCTGCACGCAGAAGAAGTAGATCATCTGCGCGAACGCGAGGGTGATGTTCGCGAAATAGATCCCCCGGCTCCGAATCGCGAGGGCGCCGACGACGAGCCCGAGCGCCCCGGCCAGGGCCGTGCCCGCGGCGATCGCGAGCTCCGGCGACCAGCCCCACACCTTCGCCGCGTGGGCCGTCACGTAGCCGGCCGTGCCGAGGAAGGCCGCGTGGCCGAACGAGAGCAGCCCCACGTAGCCGATCAGGAGCCCGAAGGCGCAGGCGAAGAGGCCGAAGCAGAGCGCCTTCATGAGGAACACCGGATAGACGAAGAACGGCGCCGCCGTGAAGAAGGCGACCATCAGGACGAACGCCACGACCTGGTGGTGCGGGACCGTGGCCGTCGCCGCCGGCTCCTGGGCCTCCGCGTGGGTGTCCCCGGTGCTCACCTAGCGCTCCCGCCCGAAGAGACCGGCGGGCCTGACCAGCAGCACGACCGCCATGATGACGAAGATGACCGTGTTCGACGCCTCCGGGTAGAAGACCTTCGTCAGCCCCTCGACGATGCCGAGCGCGAAGCCGGTGACGATGGAGCCCATGATCGAGCCCAGGCCGCCGATGACGACGACCGCGAAGACGACGATGATCAGGTCGGCGCCCATGAGCGGGTTGACCTGATAGATCGGCGCCGCCAGCACGCCGGCCAGGGCCGCGAGGGCGACGCCGAAGCCGTATGTCAGGGTGATCATGCGCGGCACGTTGACACCGAAGGCCCGGACGAGCGTCGGGTTCTCGGTCGCCGCGCGCAGGTACGAGCCGAGCTTCGTCCGCTCGATGACGTACCAGGTGCCGAAGCAGACGACGAGTGAGCAGACGATGACCCACGCGCGGTAGTTCGGGAGGAACATGAAGCCGAGGTTACGGCCGCCGGCGAGCTCGCCCGGGATCGTGTAGGGGAGCCCCGACGAGCCGAACGCGTGGCGGAACGCGCCCTGGATGGCGAGGGCGAGCCCGAAGGTGAGGAGCAGGCCGTAGAGGTGATCGAGGTGGTAGAGGCGCTTGAGCATCGTTCGCTCGAGCACGACGCCCACGAGGCCGATCACGATCGGCGCGATGAGTAGCGCCCACCAGTAGCCGAGGCCGGC
>Ga0137415_10003616_pt1 | contig 15349 bp, 13 predicted proteins | sample CZODoug3_1_1_16f_FD_183082 | JGI IMG/M metagenome (GOLD analysis project Ga0137415, IMG submission 183082) | Vadose zone soil fungal communities from Angelo Coast Range Reserve, California, USA - CZODoug3_1_1_16fungal (Hybrid Assembly) | ecosystem: Environmental > Terrestrial > Soil > Vadose... | reverse complement strand
TACCTGCTCAGCGGGCGGAACCGGGAGCACGCCATGCTGTTCGTGCGCCTCGGTGTCATCGCGGGCCTGGTCAGCTCCGTCCTGCAGGTCTTTCCCACCGGCGACCTCCACGCGCGTTATCTCGCGCACCACCAGCCGGCGACCACCGCGGCGATGGAAGGCCTCTTCAAGACGGCGGCCGGCGCCCCGGTGGTCCTCATCGGCCAGCCGGATCCCGAGCACGGGACGATCGAGAATCCGATCGCGGTCAACAACCTGCTCAGCTTCCTGGTCTACGGGACGTTCCGCGGCGAGGTGAAAGGCCTCGACGCCTTCCCGCGCGAGGACTGGCCGGACAACATCCCGCTGCTTTATTTCGCGTACCACATCATGGCGGGGTTGGGGACGTTGTTCGTCGCGCTGATGGTCGTCTGCGGTTTCCTGCTCTGGCGGGGGCGCCTCTTCCACTCGCGGGCGGCGCTGTGGGCCCTGATGCTCGCGGTGCCGTTCCCGTACATCGCCAACACCGCCGGCTGGCTGACCGCCGAGTTGGGCCGCCAGCCGTGGGTCGTGTATGGGCTCTTGCGCACCCGGGACGGCTACTCGAACCTGGTCTCCGCGGGCAGCACCTGGTTCACGCTCCTCGGGTACATGGGCATGTACACCGTGCTGGGGATCGCCTTCCTCTTCCTCGTCCAGCGCCTGATCGTGCAAGGTCCTTCTCCGCTGCGCCCGGCGCACGAGGGGCCGGCGCTCGTGTAGGGGTCCACGCATGCCGACGCTCTGGTTCGCGCTGGTCGCCTTCATGCTGATTGCCTACGTGGTCCTCGACGGCTTCGACCTCGGCGCGGGCGCCATGCACCTGTTCATCGCCCGCACCGACCGGGAGCGCAGGACCGTCCTGCGGAGCATCGGGCCGGTGTGGGACGGCAACGAAGTGTGGCTGATCGCCGCCGGGGGCACGCTCTATTTCGCCTTCCCCGCGCTCTATGCCTCGAGCTTCAGCGGCTTCTACCTGCCGCTGAACATCGTCCTGTGGCTGCTCATGCTGCGCGCGGTGGGCATCGAGTTCCGGCTCCACCTCGAATCTCCGGTATGGCGCGGCTTCTTCGACGGGGCGTTCTGCCTGGCCAGCGGGCTCCTGGCGCTCTTCTACGGAGCGGCGCTGGGGAACGTGATCCGCGGCGTGCCCCTGCGCGCGGACGGCTCCTTCTTCGAGCCGCTGTGGACCGACTTCCGGGTGGGCACGAACAACGGAATCCTCGACTGGTACACGGTGCTCTGCGGCGTGCTGGCGCTGGTGGCCGTGATCGTCCACGGCACCTGCTGGGTGACGTACAAGACGGAAGGCGCCGTGCAGCAGCGTGCGCGGAAGCTCGCCTCGGTGCTCCTCGCCCCGCTGTTCATCCTCAGCGTCGTTGCGCTGATCGCCAGCATCTCGGTGCGCCCGCACCTGATCGACAACTACCGCCGGCACTGGTTCGCCGGTGCGCTGATCCCCGCGATCGCCGTCGCGAGCTACCTCGGGCTGGTCTTGTTCTCGCGGCGCGGGCGCGACCTGGCCGCGTTCTTCAGCTCGTCGGCGTTCATGACGACCATGCTGGCCGGGGTGGCGTTCGCGCTCTACCCCCGCGTTCTTCCCGCCAGCACCTCGGACGCCTTCAGCCTGACCATCTACAACACTGCCTCGGGCCAGTATTCGCTTCAATACGGCGTGTACTGGTGGTCGGCCGGCATGCTGGTCGCCATCGGGTATTTTGCCATCGTGTACTGGCTGTTCCGCGGCAAGCTCCGAGCGGACGCCGGCGACCACGGTTACTGAACGCCCCCCACTGCGCCGGGTCCATTGTCGAAGCGGGCCGGCGTCCCCACTCTGAAACTCGTGCGAACCAGAATTGGAAGCATCGACGGTCCGCTTTCGCGCGCCGCCCGGCGTCGGCCGCCTGGCGGTGCCGCCCGGACCGCTGCCATGCTCGCCTCCCCCTGGGCGGCGACCGTGGAAGGCCTCGCCGCCGCGGTTGCCCTCCGAGCGTCCGGTCGGCCCGGCTTGCCCGCGGCGTTGGCAGCGCCCTCCGCCCTGCTGATCGGAAAGACGTTGAAGAAGTGGATCGGACGGCCGCGGCCTGGCCTGGCCCGCTTCACCCGCAAAGGGCGCGAGTCGTTTCCGAGCACCCACATGGCGGGCCCTCTCGCGGTGCTCGCTTCTACCTGGTGCCTTGCTCCCCCGACGATGGCCTGGCGCTCCGCGCTGGCGCTCGGCGGCGCCGCAGCGCTCGTGGTCGCGCGCGAGCGAGTGTGCGCGGGTGAGCATTGGGCATCCGACGTCCTCGCGGGAGTCGCCCTGGGCGCCGCGATCGGGGTTGCGTTCGGGAGCCTGGCGATGGCCCGCACCCGCGCGGCGACTCGTGAGGCCGTGGCGGAGGGCTCGCTGGAGGTTGCTGCGCCGTGAAACGCCACTTCGTCGCGGTGGATATCGGTGGGACCAAGATCGCCGTTCTGGTCCGCGAGGCCGCGACCGATAGCGAAGTCCACGCGGAGAAGCTGCCGACGCCGGCGCGAGGCGGCGTGGGCGCCATGCTGCGCGTCCTCGACGAGCAGATGGAAAAGCTGCCGGGCGGCCGTGCGAGCGTCGTCTCGCTCGGCGTCGCCGTCCCAGGCTGTGTCGCTCCCGACGGGCGGGTCGTTTGCGCCGGCAACCTGGAAGGGTGGGTCGACGTCCCTCTCCGCGCGCAGCTCGAGGAGCGCTATCGGATCCCCGTGTTCGTGGAGGGCGATGCGAATTGCGGTGCGCTGGGCGAGAAGTGGTTCGGCGCCGCCAGGGACCTGAACGACTTCGTCTTCATCGCTCTCGGCACGGGGATCGGCGCCGGGGTGTTCTTGAACGGCGCCATCCACCGCGGCGCGCATTTCGCGGCCGGCGAAGTCGGCGAGATGACCTTTCCCTGCGACGAGCGAGGCAAACGCGCGACGAGGGTGTCGGACGTCGTGGCGAAACAGGCGATCAAGAAGATGGTCAGGCGGGCCACCGGCGAGAAGTTGAGCGCGGCGGAGGCGCTCGCGCGCGCGGCGACCAAACGGCGCTTCGCGCGCGCGACCAGGCCGGTGGTGGCGTATTTGAGCGCATGCGTCGGCGCCATCTCCTCCTTGCTCGACCCGGAAGCGATCGTTTTCGGGGGTGGAACGAGCGAGGCGGGCGAGGCGCTCCTCCAGCGAATCCGCGAGGCAATCCCACCGCATCTCGTCGTCCGATCCCGGTTGATGCTCGCGGGGCTCGGCTGGAAGGCACAGGTCTACGGCGCCCTGTGGGGCGCGCAAGAAGCTGCATCGGCCAGCTCGCGCCATCCCGGATCTTTCCAACCGGTGCGCGCGGCGCCCTGACAGGTCCTTCGCAAGGCACGGCTCGCCCTTTCCGGGACATCCGACTAGGATGGCGCGCCTCTCTTGCGCGGGAGGCTCTCGTGCGTCGCTTCCTCGGCGTCCTCGTCATTTCTCTCTCCCTTTCCGTTTCCACCGCCTGGGCGCAGGCGCTTCCGTCGGCGCGTCCGGAAGAGGTCGGCCTCTCGGCCGATCGCCTTGGCCGGATCGGCAAGGTCCTGCAGAGCGAGATCCAGGCGAAGAAGTTTCCTGGCGCGGTGGCAGTCGTTGCGCGCAAGGGCCGCGTCGCCTACTTCGAGGCGTTCGGCGCGCGGGATCCCGCGACCGGCGCGCCGATGGCCAAGGACACCATCTTCCGCATCTACTCGATGACGAAGCCGCTCGCCTCGGTGGCCGCGATGGTCCTGGTGGAAGAAGGCAAGATCGTGCTGACCGATCCGGTCTCCAAATACCTGCCCGCCTTCACCAAGGTGCAGGTGAGCGTCCCCAAGGTGGATGCGACCGGAAGGCTGACCTACGACACGGTTCCCGCGGCTCGCGAGATGACCGTGCAGGACCTGTTGCGCCACACGTCCGGGCTCGCGTACGGCGAGATCACCGCCAACGCGCCGGTCAAGGACGCCTACGCCAAGGCCGGCGTCTTCCAGGCCGACTTCCCCTACGAATCGCGCGGCGTCACGCCGGCCGAGGAAGTCGAGCGGCTGGCGAAGGCGCCGCTCGCCCACAACCCGGGGGAGGTCTGGGAGTACAGCCTGTCGGTGGACGTGCTCGGCCGGGTCGTGGAGGCCGCCTCCGGCAGCAAGCTGTCGGAGCTCCTCGACGCGCGCCTGTTCAAGCCGCTGAAGATGACCGACGCAGCGTTCTCGCTGCCGAAGGACAAGCTGGCGCGGCTCGCCCAGCCGTTCCCCACCGATCCGGCCACGGGCAATCCGAATCGCGTCCTCGACGTGAGCGCGCCGCCGAAGAACGACTCCGGCGGCGTCGGCGCCGTCGCCACCGCCTCCGACTACCTGCGGTTCGCGCAGATGATGCTCAACGGCGGCCAGCTCGACGGAACGCGGATCTTGAGCCGCACCACCGTTGCCCTGATGACCTCCGACCAGCTCGGCAAGATCAAGGACGCCGGCCTCACGCCGGGAGAGCTGCTTCTCGGCACTCGCGGGTACACCTTCGGGCTCGGATTCGCCGTCCGCCTCGACGACGGCGTGGCCGCAACGCCCGGCCGGGCGGGCGAGTTCATGTGGGCGGGGGCCGCGGGAACGTACTTCTGGGTCGATCCGAAGGAGCAGCTCGTGGCGGTCCTCATGACGCAGGCCCCCGGTCCCTCCCGCGTCTACTACCGCAAGCTGTTCAAGCAGCTCGTCTATGCTGCCATCTCGGACGAGGCGGCACCGGCGATGTCCGCCTCTCAGCCCTGAAACGGCGCTATGCGGCCGCGCCGCTCAGGGCCGCCTCGATCACCTCGTCGAGCTTGGCGATCACCTGCTTCTTGGTGCGACCTTCGCGGTCGTTCCAGCTCAGCACCGGGCAGTGGCAATCGAAGCCGCCGAAGGTGCAGGCCGGGACGCTCAGGCGCGGTCCCACGGTCTGCAAGGCGGCCCGGTAGGCGTCGAGGTCGCCGCCGGCCGCCTTGGCCAAGGCGCCGGTGAGGCAGTAGCTGCCCTGGTCGTCGCGCGCCGTGAGCTGGGTCCAGCCCTTCTCGTGCAGCAAGTCTCGCGCGATGAGCAGCACGCGGACAGGCGCCCTGCTCTTCGCCACCAGCGACTGGATGTAGCGCTCTAGCCGGCTGCGGAAAGCGTCGTCGGCGGCGACGAACTGCACCCCGAGTCCGCGCTCGGCCGCCTCCGGCCGCGTCTTCACCGGAGGAATGTCATGGATGACCTTGGCTTTCACCGGCGCGGGGTGCTGCCCGTCGGGGAGCTCGAGCGCGACCGAAATGAGCTCCCCGCGCGCCAGCTTCCGATCGGTGCGGACGAACATGCCGCCGGCGCTGATGTTCGTCGCCTCCTCGGCGAGCGAGCCTCCCGCCGGAGAGAATGCGACCCTCAGCGAGGTCGGATAGCGCGGCTGTGTCGAGCTCACGGTGGGCTCCCGGGAAGCTGCGACGTTCGCGTCTGTCGTAACCGGCCGGCGAAGTAGGTTTCAAGGCGCTGGATGTCGCAGGTCCGTCGCAGCGACCCCGGCGCCCGCGGCGGGCCTTACTTGTCGTCCTCCAACTCGACCTCGGAGGCGGTCAGGGTCGTTCCGGACAGGGCGGCCGCGCTGTCACCGCGCGCCTTCACCGTGGTCCCGACGGAGACGGTGGCGAAGAAGTCGCCGGGCAGGAGGGTGGTCTCGTCGCGCCCCTTGAGCTGCGCGCTGGCGACGTTCACGGTGATGTTGAGGATGGCGATGGTCTTGGCGGTGCTGTTCGTCGCAGCGACCGGCCCTTGGATGAAAATCCTGCCGGCGTTGCCCCCGCTCGCCAGCCTGATGCGAGTCGCGGCGATGTCGCCCCCGCCGGCGGCCGACGGATAACCACGCACTTCGACGCTCTGGGTCGCTCCGAGCGCGGCGAGCGCCGTGAGATTGGCCACGCCGGACTCGAACGCGGTCGCGTCGCTGACGTGCACGGTGATCGCTCCGGCGAACATCTTGAACGTGCCGTTCGTGGCGCCGCCGGTGCCGGCCGGGACCACGTTGGAGGCGCTGCTCTGCGCCCGCACGCTGTCTTCGAACGAGACGCGGCTCGCGGCGAGCACGCCCGACGCGTCCAGCCGACCTTCCGCCTCCACCTTCACTCCCACGGCGAGATCGCCCGGAGCTCCGCCCACCCACTTCGTCGACGCGGAGGTGGTGATCGTGCGGTGGTCGATGACGAAGCTGCTGGACGAGCCGCTCGTCACGATCCCTTCGATCTCCGCTTCCTGCTGCGCCTCGCCCAGCCGGTCGTCGTCGTCGAGCTTCACGGAGGAGGCGACCAGCGAGCTGCCTGTCGGCTGCGTCGCGGCCTTTACTTCGACGAGCGAACCGTTGGCGAGACCGCTCGGCAGCGTGACTCCGCTCCCCAACGTCACCGTGTACGTCGCGCCGCCGGGCGAAACGGTCAGCGTGAATCCTGTCGCGCTCACGGCCGACGCCACGCCATGGACCTCGAATTCGCTCGTGCCGGCGGCGTCCTTCTCCACGCGCGTGGCGCGAATGCCGCCCTTGTCGTCGGGGAACCCGCTGACGCGCACCCGATCCGCCGCCGAGACGCTCGCGATCCGTCGCGCCGAATCGTCGAACTGGGTGGAGTCGTCGATCCGGACCACCTGGCCACCGATGGTGATGGTGCTGGTCGCCTTGCTGTCGACCTTCCCGCGCAGCTGCGCGTGCGACCGCACTTCGGCAGCCTTGCTGTGGTCGTCCACCTTGGCCGTGACGATCTGGCCCAGCTTCAGGTCGGCCTTCGTCCGTGCCGAACCGTCGATGATCACCTGCGCGGCAGAGTCGTCGATGACGGACCCGTTCACCGTGATGGTCGTCGAGGTGACCGCCGTGATGGCTCCCCGCGTGACGCGTGTGGCTGAGGAGCTGCTGCTGCCGCCGCAGGCGGCGAGAGCGGCGATCGTTGTGGTGAGCAGAGCGAGGTTGAGCCGGGCCATCGTGGGACTCCTTGGTGCCCGCTCGAGTCTCATGCGGGCGGGTGGTCTTACCCCTCATGCCGCCGTAGCGGGACAACAAACTTGCAAAGCGCGACCGTCGGTCGCGATCGCAGAGGGCGAAGGCTTGCCTTCGACCGTCCCTTCCACGACGACATGTTCGCGTTCAGATCACCCTGGCGTGGTTCAGATCACCTCAAAGCGAGCTACGTGTCCGGGAACCAAGAGCAGCGACTGGCACAGCCGTTGCTGTGGCCCTGATCGACCCTACGCAGGGAGGCTACGGGCGCATCGATGCATTTCGCCTGATCTGGAAAAGAAAAGGAGAGGCGCAATGGACCACACGAAGCACGAGCGGCATGGTCACACGCACGGGCCCGGCTGCGGACATCGCTCGATCCAGCACGCCGGCCATATCGACTACCTGCACGACGGTCACCTGCATCACAGCCACGAGGGCCACGTCGACGAGTGCGCCATCGAGGCCGCCGACAGGAATGCCGCCGGGTGCACCCCGCAGCACTCCTGCAGCGAACACGACGAGGAGCACGAGCACGGACCCGGATGTGGACACGAGGCGGTGCCACACGACGGTCACACCGACTACCTGGTTGGAGATCACCTCCACAGCCCGCACGGCGAGCACTGCGACGACCACGGCGCGCTGTCCGTAAGCTGACCGGTCAGGGCGGCGAGCGGCGAGCGGCCTCTTCGCTACGCCGGCGGCTTTCCCCGGTTCGCGTACCAGCCGCGGAGCTCTTCGGTCGCCATCTGGAAGGTGTAGCGGGGTTGCCACCCGAGCTCGCGACGGATCTTCTCGATCGACGTCTGGCTCTTGGTCGTCACCATCGCGATCGCCGTGTGCGTGAGCAAGGGCCGATCCTGCCTTCCCCGCAGGCGCGCGACCGCTTCGAACGCGGTCGCCAGGGCGCGCGCGGCGACCAGCGGAACCGACCGGCGGATCGGAGGCTTTCCTGCGATGAAGGCGATCGCGTTGAAGTAGTCGCGAAAGCTCACCGACTGTCCGTCGGCGACGATGAAGCCCTGGCCGACTGCCGCCGGGTGCTCGGCTGCCAGCAGCATGGCATCGACGAGGTTCTCGACGTAGCAGGGATGGCAGATCCCGACGCCGCCGCCGAGGAGGAACATCTTGCCTTGCTCGATCATCGCGAGCGGCTCTTCCAGCCATGTTCCCTGAGGTCCGTAAACGACCGCCGGGCGCAGCACGGTGACGGGCAATCCGGCCGTGCGATGGAGCGCGAAGGCGAGCTTCTCCCCCTCGACCTTCGAGCGCGAGTATGCGTCCCGGCTGTTCCCATACTCCGACCGATCGTCGAAGTACGGGGGCGCGGGCGTCCCGAACGCGGCGATCGAGCTCAGATGGATGACGCGCTCCGCGCCGCCGGCATGCGCAGCCTCGAGGAGCCAACGCGTACCCTGCACGTTCGCCGCGAAAAACGCTTCCTCGCTGCCCCAATCGGAAACGTGGCCAGCGCAGTGGAAGACGCGGGTAGCTCCGCGAACGGCCGCGACCAGCGAGTCGCGATCCCGCAGATCGCCGTGTCTGATCTCAGCCTTCCCGGCGAGCTCCCTGGGAAGCTTCGCCTCGCGGCCCTTCCGACACAGCACGCGCACCGGATGCCCATCGCGTACGAGGCGTCTCGCGAGGTGACGGCCGATGAAGCCGGTCGCGCCAGTGACGAGGTTCATCGCGCCTCCCGGAACCAGCGGATGCAGCGCTCGATGGCCGGAGCGACCGGTCCGGCCTTGAATCCGAGCTCGGCGTCGGCGCGACGCCCGTCGAAGAACAGGTACTTCCCGACGAGCGCGCTCATGCCCGAGGTGAGCAGCGGGTGCTTCTTGGTCAGGTGATCCGCGCTCCACTCGCCGACCGCTGCCAGCAGGCTCAGCAGCGGCCGCGGCGCCTTGAACCGCGGGCGTGAAACGCCGGCGAGCTCCGCGACCCTGGTCATGAACTGCTGGTTCGTGAGGTTCTCGCCCGCCAGCAGGTACTGACGGCCGATCCTTCCTCGATCGAGCGCGATCCAGAGGCCTCGTACGACGTCGTGCACGTCGATGAAGCACGCGCCGCCCGCGACGTAGACCGGCCACATGCCACGCGCGATGTCGGAGATCGGCTTTCCGATCGGCGTCGGCGCGAAGTCCTGTTCGCCGATCGCCGAGGTCGGGTTGACGATCACCGCGGGCAACCCCTTCTCGCGGACGTAGCGCTTGATGTCGTCCTCGCCGGCCTTCTTCGTCTCGCCGTACGGGAACCTGAACGCGAGGTTGTAGGGGGACTCCTCATCGCGAAGAGTGGGCGTCTCCGAGGCGCCGAGCGTGATGCAGCTGCTCGTGTGCACGAGCTTCTCGACGCGATGCTCGAGGCAGGCCTCGGCAATGTTCCGGACGCCGAGCACGTTGACGTCGTGGAACTCGCGTCGATTTTCGACCCAGTATCGGTTCAGCCCGGCAAGATGGAAGATCGCCTGGCAACGGCTGGCGAACGCGCCGAGGCTCGAACGGTCGAGCAGGTCGCCTCCCATCGCGTCGTATTTGCCCTCGAGATCGGCGAGCGGCGCCAGCGAGGTCCCCTTCTTCAGGAACGCGATCGGCCGCAAGCCCCTGTGCACGGCGGACCGCAACAGGTGTGCGCCGATGAAACCGTTCGCTCCGGTGATGCCGATTGTCCGAGCGGTCATGGGCACCCGAAGCTCACTGTAGCGCGATTCCCGACGGCCTCGCGGGCGGTCGTCCACTCGCCGTATTGGTGGTGCCGGCGCCTTGAGTGTCCGGGGGCCTGTACTACGCTTGCTCTGGATCGCGAGGCTCGCCGTTGCTGTCATTCCCGCCATTTCGCCTCGATCTCGGCGACGAGCGGGCAAGGCGTGGACGGCCCGCGGTGGGTGCGTCGAGCAGTACGGAAGTGGCGAAGCCTACCTGCCGGTGCTCGAAGCGCTCGGGCAGCTGTGCCGTGGACCGGGGAGATCGCGTGATCGCCACCCTGGCGCGGCAGGCCCCGACGTGGCTAGGCCAGATGCCGGGGCTCGGCGCGGGACTTGGCAACTTTAGAAATCCGCCGCCAACCTTTTTGCTTCCTCCTGACCACGCGCGACGCTCTGTTTCCCCTTCTCCTTCCCGCCCCACGTCGTGCCTTCCACCACCAGCGTATGGACCTCCTTGACCCCGATGAACCTCAGCCAGAAATCGATGTATCCTTTCTGATGGTCGAAACGGGAAGCCGGCGTCGGCGAGTCTTCCGCGTAGGTCCCGCCCCGCGCATAGACCACGAAGGCGCGGGGAGTTTTCAGCAAAGGGCCGTACTCCTTGCCGTCATAGGTAAAGAGCATGTTCCGCTGACAGGCCAGATCAATCAATTGCTTGAGCTTGTAAGGGTAGGCGAAGTTCCACATGGGCACGCCGAGCACGATGCGGTCCGCTTGCTGGAAGCGTACCGCCAGCTCCTGGATTTTGTCCCAGACGGCGGTCTCGGCCTGGTCCATCGGTTCTTTGTTCACGCCTTTGTACTTCGCCCCGATGGCCTCCTGGTCGAAGTCCGGCAGCTTTTCCTCCCAGACGTTCAAGGTGTCGACCATGAGCCCGGGACAAGCCTGACGGTATGCTTCGAGGAAGGCGTTGGCGACGCCGATAGACGCTGACTTGGATCCGCGCGGAGAGGATTCGATGTTGAGTAGACGCATGATCTTAAACCTTGGTTGGAAACCCGGCGGTATCAATTAGAAATTCGACCAACAGTCTTTGCCCCAGTCCTTGTAGTAGCGCGTGGAATGGGCCACAGCTTGTCCCAGAAGACCTCGCGGATGGACAGGTGGAAGCGCATCTGCTCAATCGTGCCTGCGGAGGCCACGACCTGCGGGCCGAACCGTCCGGCCAACACACCGGCGGTGAACCAGTGGTCGCCGTGGCCGTGGGTGGCGAAGATGTGGGTGAGCTTCTTGCCACTGGCCTCGACCCAGTCACTGACCGCCTTAGCCTGGTCAATGGTCAGAGGCGGGTCCACGAGCACGGCGTCATTCTTGCCGTAGATCAGCGTGGTCGACAGCGGCGAGAACATGTGGCGCTCGCCATTGGGGAGGAGCCCGGCCCCATTCTGCGGGATGGGCTCGGAGACGAAGACGTCGTAACTGAGGGTGTCGTTGGCGGACACGGTGTGCTCCTTTTTTTGAGTGAGCGGTGAATTGTTTTTATCCTCCGAGCACAATCAATCATGACGGGATGCAAAAAAAGATGCGATCCAGAAATGTGCGGATTTCTACCCGTGTAGTTACGGATTCGCTTTCGTAAATCCTCGGGCTAACTAAAACTATGAAGTTAATTTCGGTCAATGTTGGACTTCCGCGAAGCGTCAATTGGCAGGGCAAAGTGGTGCAGACGTCCATTTGGAAAGATCCCGCGTATGCGGTTCCGTGCGGGTTACTGAGGTTTCGCATGCGCGACTCCCTCCGTTCCTCCATGTGAGGAAGCACAGTGCATGCCAAACTAGTTATGGAACAAGCCACCCCCCGAAGGCCCTCATAGGATAAAAATACAGTCTCAGACCCGTAATTCTACGGCTTCTTTTTCATGCAGCGGTGCGAGTAGCGTTAGAAAAATATATGGGAGGATACTCATATGAGCATCCTAGCGAAACTCGCGCTCGTCATTGACGGACTGGGTGTTCTGCATGATCGTCTTCATCGTTTGCCTGGCGTTCATCGACTACCTCGAATCCGCCCTTGAAAAAGCCGTTACACACGGACAGCGACGGCGTTCCATGACTTGATTTTAATTCAAAGATTCAGCAAGACAGTGGGACAGGGTTCCTTAATTCCCCGAACGTGTTAGGTGCTGTTTTTTCGTGAGACAACCCTATGATTGGCGGGCGCCTGAGGAGGGACGGAGATGAGCAATGAAGGCGACATCCGGGAGCACCCCGAGGAAAGCGCGATCGAGACCGTCACCACCTGTGTTCGCGTAAACGGCAAAGTGCACACCCTGGCCATCGATCCGCGCACCTCACTACTCGATCTGGTGCGTGAGCACCTCGGTCTGACCGGGTCGAAGAAGGGCTGCGACCATGGACAGTGCGGAGCGTGCACCGTGCACCTCGACGGGCGCCGGGTCGTCTCCTGCATGACGCCGGCCGTCCAGGCGGATGGTTGTGAGGTCCTGACCATCGAAGGCCTCTGCCCTGCCGATGGTGAGCTGCACCCGATGCAGCAAGCCTTTATCGACCACGACGCTCTTCAGTGCGGGTACTGCACGCCGGGACAGATCATGGCCGCCGTCGCCTGCGTTCGAGAGGGACATGCCAGCTCGGTCGAGCAGATTCGCGAATACATGAGCGGCAACATCTGTCGCTGCGGCGCGTACGTCGGCATCGTCGACGCGATCCAGGACGCCGCCAGCAAAATGAAGGAGGCCTAAGATGCACTCCTTCACCTATACGAGGGCGCAGACTGCCGAAGAGGCCGTTCGGGCCGTGGCCGCGGGCGGGCCCGGGACCCGATTTTTGGCTGGAGGCACGACCCTCTACGATCTGATGAAGCTCGAGGTCGAGACGCCGACCCGGCTCGTCGATGTGACGGGTCTCGAGGACCTGAGCAGGATCGATACGGCGGGAAGCGCGGAGCTGGCCTTCGGCGCGATGGCTCGCATGAGCGACGTCGCGGCGGACCCACGCCTCGTACGCGACTACCCGGCACTCTCCGAATCGCTGTGGAGAGCGGCTTCTGAGCAGTTGCGCAACATGGCGCGGGTCGGCGCCAACCTCCTCCAACGAACCCGCTGCGCTTATTTCCGAGGAGGCGAACCATTCCCCTGTAACAAGCGCAAGCCTGGCATCGGCTGCGCCGCTCTGGAAGGGATCAACCGCGGTCATGCGCTGCTAGGCGGCAGTGACGCTTGCATCGCGGTCTATCCCGGAGACTGGGCGGTGGCCCTCGTTGCGTTCGATGCCCAGGTGGACGTGCTCGGGACGAAGGGGCCGAGGACTATTCCGCTGGAGCAACTGCACCGCGAGCCAGGCACGACGCCGCATCTGGAGACGGTGCTGACGCCCGACGAGCTCATTCTGCGCATCCGCGTCCCGGTCACACCGCTCGGACGAGCCTCGACCTATCACAAAATTCGGGACCGGGAGTCCTATGCGTTCGCGCTTGCTTCCGCGGCGGTGGCTCTGCAGATGGAGGGAGAGAAGGTCTGTGAGGCGCGCGTGGCTATCGGCGGTCTCGCCACCCGGCCCTGGCGGGCCCGCGAAGCCGAGCGCGTCTTGGTTGGCCGGCCGTTAACGCCACAGGCTGCACGCGCTGCCGGTGATGCAGCGCTGCAGGGTGCGAAGGCAACCCGAGAGAACCGCTTCCGGATCGAGCTCGGCGCTCGAACGGTGGCCGATGCATTGATGATCGCCAAGCAGAGGGCTGAGCCATGAACGACACACCTTTTCCCAACACTCCTCGCGTCGATGCTTATGAGAAGGTGCGGGGCGCGGCGATCTTCGCCGCCGACGATGCTCGGCCGGGCATGCTTCATGCCGCGCTCGCCGTTGCGAAAATCGGCAAAGGCAGAATCGTCAGCCTCGACACTCGCGCGGCCGGCGCTGTTCCCGACGTTCGGCTAATCCTTACCCACGAGGACCTCGCCGATCTGAAGTCGCCGGGGTACATCTTTGCGGGCGGATACGCCGTCCAGAGCTTCCAGCCGATGCTCTCGCCGGCCATCCTGTACCGAGGACAGCCCATCGCGCTGGTCGCGGCCGATACGCTCGAGGCGGCAATCGAGGCCGCGAATCGTATTGACGCGACCTACGCGGCGGAGCCTTTCAATGTGACGTTCGATGTGCCACCGGACGACATCATCGCCCAAGCGGACTCCCCGTTGCCCAAGCCGGCGTTCGCGGACCTGGTGGCCGGCGATGCCGACAAAGCTTTCGCCGAGGCCCCGGTCAAAGTCGACGCCGTCTTCACCACTCCGCCGCAGCACCACAATCCGATGGAGCTGCTCGCGACCGTCGCCGAGTGGCGCGAAGGAACGCTGATCATCCACGAGGGGACCCAGAACGCCGCCAGCATCCGTCACGGGCTGGCGCACGAGCTGGGGCTGGATCCCGATCGGGTGCAGGTAATTTCGCCGTACGCCGGTGGCGGATTCGGCCAGAAGAACTCGTTGCAGATGCAAACGCTGCTGGCCGCGGTCGCCGCGCGTCGGCTGGGCAAGCCGGTCAAGCTCGTCGTCCCTCGGGCGCAGATTTTTCACGACGCCAGCTTCCGGCCGCGAAGCCGGCACCGGATCCGCCTCGGCGCCGATCGGACGGGGCGGCTGGTGGCGGCGATCCACGAGTCCGATTCCCAGACTTCCCGCCACGATCTCTTCCCGACGCAGCACGCCGCCACGAGCGGGCGTTTGTATGGGATCCCAAACTTCCGAGGCCGCGAGCGGCTGCTGCGTACCGACGTCCAAACCCCCGGATTCATGCGCGGTCCCTGGGAGTACGTAGCCTCTTTCGCGTTTGAGTCTGCCGTGGACGAGATCGCCTATACGCTGGACCAGGATCCGGTCGAGTTGCGGCTCGCGAATGACACGAGCACCGACACGTTCACACAGCTACCGCTCTCCTCCCGTCACGTGGCGGAGTGCCTGCGACGCGGAGCCGAGCGCTTCGGCTGGAGCCGGCGCAGCATGGCGCCCGGGTCGATGCGAGCAAATGACGGCTCGCTCATCGGCTGGGGCGTCGCCATCGGCGCCTACCCCGCTTCGGTTGTGGCGGAGATCGTTCGTCTGACTGTCTTGGCCGACGGGGACGTCGTGATCAACGTTGGCGCTCACGAGATGGGTCAGGGTATTCGAAGCGCGATCGCGGCGATCGTCGCCCGGAAGCTGGGCGTTCCTGCCGATCGGGTCCGAGCCGAGATCGGGGACACGCGCGGCGTGCCTCAGCACCCGACCGCTGGCTCGTGGGGCACCGCCAGCGTTGTTCCGGCAGCGAGCGCGGCGGCCGACGCGATGCTCAAAGCGTTGAACGATCTGAGCCCGAGCGGTGCCGCGGGGCGGACACCCGCTCAGATCCTGAAAGCTGCCGGACGCTCCACGCTCGAGGTGGAGAGCCGCCACAAAGGACCCGGGCAACCCGACGACATCTACGACCAATTGAAGGCGGGGCAGCTCGCGATTGACGGACCGATCTATCCGGGGTTCGTCACCTTCAGCTACATCGCCCACTTCGTGGAGGTGAGGGTCGAGCCGGGGACACGCCGCATTCGCGTACCGCGGGTGGTCAGCGTCGTCGACTGTGGCCGCGTCGTCAGCCCGCGCACGGCGGAGAGCCAGGTTCGAGGCGGCGTGGTGTGGGGCATCGGTGGAGCGATGCGAGAAGC
>Ga0137415_10003615_pt1 | contig 15349 bp, 11 predicted proteins | sample CZODoug3_1_1_16f_FD_183082 | JGI IMG/M metagenome (GOLD analysis project Ga0137415, IMG submission 183082) | Vadose zone soil fungal communities from Angelo Coast Range Reserve, California, USA - CZODoug3_1_1_16fungal (Hybrid Assembly) | ecosystem: Environmental > Terrestrial > Soil > Vadose... | reverse complement strand
GTGATCAAGGCGATCAAGCCGATCCGCGACGTGCCGGTGCTGGCCGCCGGCGGCATCATGACCGGGCGGCAGATGGCGGCCTGCATGGCGATGGGCGCCGCCGGCGCGTGGACCGGCTCGGTATGGCTCGCCACGGTGGAATCGGAAACCACGGAAATCTTCCGCGAGAAAATGATCGCGGCGTCCTCGCGCGACGCGATCCGCTCCAGGGGCCGCACCGGCAAGCCGGCGCGGCAGTTGCGCTCGGTCTGGACCGACGCGTGGGATCGCGGCCCGAACAGTCCCGGCGCGCTGCCGATGCCGCTGCAGAGCATCATCAGCCGCGATGCCTTCGACTCGATCGACCGCGCGGCGGCGAGCGGCAACGCCCAGGCCCGCGACCTCGTCAGCTATTTCGTCGGCCAGGGCGTCGGCCTGATCGACAGCGTCAAATCCGCCGACGCCGTGGTACAGGAGTTCAAGGAAGATTTTATCGAAGCGGTGGAGCACATGAACGCGCTGGTGGCGGAGTGATACGGTCTCAACCGCCGTCTTTGCGAGCGAAGCGAAGCAATCCATCTTGCCCCGGAAAGAAAGAATGGATTGCTTCGTCGCTTCGCTCCTCGCAATGACGGGGAAACAGCGACTGCGTCGAATTTGATACCTGGAAAAAGCGAAACGAGAAAAATGTCGAAATCCCCCCTCCCCGAAGACCGCATCCCCGTCATCGTCGGTGTCGGCGAAATCGTCGATCGTCCGACGGACGTCACCGCGGGCCTCGAGCCCCTCATTTTGCTGGAACAGGCGCTGAAGCGGGCGGAGGCGGACTCAGGCGCAAAACTGCTCGGCGAGATCGGCTCGCTCGACGTCGTCAATTTCATGAGCTGGCGCTACCACGACCCGGAGAAGCAGCTGGCGGCGCGTCTCGGCATCCAGCCTTCGCATCTCAATTACGGCCCGATCAGCGGGGAGAGCCCGATCCGCTTCCTGCATGAGGCCGCGCTACGCATCGCGCGCGGCGAATGCAGCGTCGCCGCGGTCTGCGGCGCCGAGGCGCAGTCGACCGCGACCAAGGCCGAACGCGCCGGCGTCACGGTGCCATGGACGCCGTTCGCCCGCGACGTCGAAGAGCCCAAGCGCGGCGCCGCGTTCCAGAAGCCGATGGCCGTGAAGCTTGGCGTGTTCCGGCCGATCACGGTCTATCCGCTCTATGAGTCCGCAACCTCTGCGCATTGGGGCCAGACCCCGCGTGAGGCGCTGAAGGAATCGGGCGAGCTGTGGTCGACCTATGCGAGCGTCGCGTCGGAAAATCCGAATTCGTGGCTCAAGAAGCACTTCACCTCTGATGAGATCACGACGCCGACGCCGGAAAACAGATTGATCGCCTGGCCGTATACAAAACTGATGGTGGCCAATCCGACCGTCAACATGGGCGGCGCGCTGCTCTTGACCAGCCTCGCCAAGGCCCGCGCGGCCGGCATATCGGAGGATCGCCTGATCTATCCGTGGGGAGGCGCCGCGGCGGACGAGCCGCGCGACTATCTGATCCGCGACCAGTTTTACGAAAGTCATCCGCAGAATGCCGTGCTCAACGCGGTGATGGATCTGGTCGAGGGCGACGGCAAAAAATTCGATGCGATCGAGTTGTATAGCTGTTTTCCCTGCGTGCCCAAGATGGCGCGGCGGACGCTGGGGCTTGGCGCCGACGTGCAGCCGACGGTGACCGGCGGCCTCACGTTTTTCGGCGCGCCGCTCAGCACCTATATGACGCACGCGGCCTGCGCGATGGTGCGCAAGCTGCGGGGCGGCGCCAAGCTAGGCCTGCTCTACGGCCAGGGCGGTTTTGTCACCAAGCATCACGGGCTGGTGCTGTCGCGGCAGGCGCCGAAAGAGGCGCTCGACCAGGACACCAGCGTGCAGACGGAAGCCGATAGTCACCGCCGCCAGGTGCCGGAGTTCGTCACCGGAGCCAGCGGCAAGGGCAAGGTCGAAAGTTTTACCGTGATCTATCGCAATAATGGCGAGGTCGAGCACGGCGTAACGATGCTGCGCACGGCAGACGATCGGCGGACGCTCGGCCGCGTTCCCGCCAGCGACGCGACGACGCTTTCGCATCTGCGCAACATGGACCGCACGCCGGTCGGGACGCTGGGCGATATCGTCACCGCCGACGACGGCATGCTGGAGTGGCGGGTGGGGTGAACACTTTCGCGCCATCGAAAGAAAGTAAGGCGTGGATACCCGGGACAAGCCCGGACATGACGAAGGGAGAGAGGTCGGTCCTTCCCCTACCCCTTCACGTCCTGCTTTTCCGACGCCGTCGTGGGCTTTGAGCCCTTGGCACCGACCACGCGGACCTGATCGCCGTCGGCGAGGCCGTCGGGCGGCGCGGTGATGACGCGGTCGTCGGACGCGAGCCCCGACGCCAGTTCGATCTCCTTGCCGAGATCGCGGCCGATCGTCACCGTCTTGAACAGGACCCTGTCGTCGCCGCCGACGGTCGCGACCCGCAGGCCGTTCTGGTTGAAGATCAGCGCGCTCGCCGGAATGTGCAGCGGGACGGTGTCGCGCTGCAGGCTGAGGCGCACATTGGCGTAGCCACCGGGCATCAGCTCGCCGCTGGAATTGTCCAGCGCAAGCTGCATGCGCGTGGTGCCGGAACTGACATCGACCGACTGCGAGGAGGCCTCGACCGTCGCCGCGAACGCGCGGTTGGGATATTCCGGCATCGTGATCACAGCCTTGGCGCCGATCTTGATCGACGGCACGTAGGTCTGCGGCACGTTGACATAGACGCGCAGCCTGGTGATGTCGGACACCACGAACATCGCAGGTCCCGATCCGCCGCCGGCATTGATCAGCGCGCCGACGTCGGTATCGCGCGCAGTGACGACGCCGTCGAACGGGACGGTGATCTTCTTGTAACCGGCCAGCGCCTCCAGCCGTTCGACATTGGCCTGACCGGAATTGACCGCGGCCTTCTTGTTGGAGAGGTCGGCAGTACGCTCGTCGATTTCCTGCATCGAGACGAAGTTCGAGGCAATCAGCGACTTGCGCCGCGTCAGCGTCGCCTCCGACAATTTCGCGCTGGCCTGCTGGCTCGCGAGGTCGGCTCTCGCCTGCAGCAATTGCTGGTCGAGATCCGGCGCCTCGATCTCGGCGATCACCTGGCCTGCCTTGACCTTGGCGCCGATGTCGGCGCTCCAGTTGGTCAGATAGCCGGAGACGCGCGCGAAGATCGGGGCGCGATAATAGGCCTCGAGCCGGCCCGGCAGGTCGATGGTGGGATTGAGCGCCTTGGCGTCGGGCAGCGCTACGGCGACCGTCGGAACGGCCTGGTTGTCGGTCCATTCCTTGAGCTTCGAGCCCTGATCCTCACGCGCCCGGATGCCGGTGATGACGACGAGCACGAGGGCGATGCCGACCACGACCCCGAATATGCCCAGCCTCCGGCGCGAGACCGGCGGGCGCTGTTCAGTGGGCGGCATGCGGAATCTCCGATGAGGCGGCGGCTTTGCCACCTTGTATCTTGTGTACCATACTAAATACCACGGGAACAAACATCAGGGTGGCGATCGTCGCGAACACCAGACCGCCGATCACGGCGCGTCCGAGCGGGGCGTTCTGTTCGCCGCCCTCGCCCAGCCCCAGCGCCATCGGCGTCATGCCGATGATCATGGCGAGCGCCGTCATCAGCACCGGGCGGAAACGCACGAACCCGGCTTCCAGCGCCGCCAGCACCGGGTCGCCGAGCTCTTCGTAGCGCTCGCGGGCAAAGCTGATCACCAGCACGCTGTTGGCGGTGGCGACACCCATGCACATGATCGCGCCGGTGAGCGCCGGCACCGACAACGTCGTTTGCGTCGTGAACAGCATCCAGACGATGCCGGCGAGCGCTGCCGGCAGCGCGGTGATGATCACGAACGGATCGGACCAGGACTGGAAGTTCACCACGATCAGGAAATAGATCAGCACCACCGCGGCGAGCAATCCGAACAAGAGGCCGGAGAACGCGCTGCTCATGGTCTGCACCTGGCCGAGCAGCACCACCGACGAGCCCTTCGGCACTTCCTTGGCGGTATCTGATATCAGGGCCCGGATATCGGTGGCCACTCCGCCCAGATCGCGGCCTTGCGGCGTGGCGTAGATCTGCACCATCGACTGGATGTCGTATTGCGACACCACCGCGCTCGAGGTCGTGCGCTTGACCTCGGCGATGCCGCCGAGGATCGGCGACTGCGGATTGCCGGTCGCCGTGATCGGCAGCGTCTGCAGCGCGCTCAGCGAATCGATCTGGTATTGTGGCGTCTGCATCACGATCGAATAGGACACGCCGTTGTCCGGGTTGAGATAATAGGTCGGCGCGACCTGCGAACTGCCCGCCAGATTGACGACCAGGCTGTTGGTGACGTCGCGCTCGGTCAGGCCGACATATTGCGCGCGGGTGCGGTCGACATCGATGTTGAAGGTCGGATTGTTCGGCGATTGCTGGATTCGCGCATCCGCAATGCCGGGAATGCGGCGGATCTTGCTCAACAGTTTGTTGGCGTAGGCGAAATTGGCATCGAGGTTGGCGCCGCGGATCTGCAAATCGATCGGCGCCGGCGCGCCGAAATTGAGGATCTGGCTGACGATGTCGGCCGGCAGGAACGCGAAGCTCAGGCCTGGAAACAGCCGCGGCAACTGCTCGCGCAGCGCCTGGACGTGGTCCGCGGTCGGCCGGTGGCCTTCCTTCAGCTTGATCTGGATGTCGCCGTCCTGCGGGCCGATCACGCCGGTGTTGTTGTAGGTCATGTTGATGCCGGAGATCGGCATGCCGATGTTGTCGGCCACCGTATCGATCTCGTCCGGCGGGATGATCTTGCGGAGCGCCTTCTGCACGTCGGCGAGCTGGTTGGCGGTTTCCTCGACGCGGGTGCCGACTTGCGTCCGCACATGCATCAGGATGTTGCCGGCATCGACGGCGGGAAAGAAGTTGCGGCCGAGAAACGGCACCAGCAGGAACGAAACCGCGACGAAGCCGAGGAAGCCGGTGACGAACAGCGCGCGCCGTCCGAGCACCATCGACAACAAATCGTGGTAGCCGGCGCGGATCCGCTCGAACCGGGCCTCGAAGCCGCGCTGGAAGCGCACCAAAGGATTGCGCGTCGGCGGCGGCTCGCCCTCGTGATGCACATGCGGCTGCAGCAGATAATTCGCCATCGTCGGCACCAGCGTGCGCGACAGGATGAACGACCATATCATCGCGAACATCACCGCTTCGGCCATCGGCACGAACAGGAAGCGCGCGATGCCGGTCAGGAAGAACATCGGCACGAACACGATACAGATGCAGAGCAACGAGACGAAGGCCGGCGTCACGATCTGGTTGGCGCCGTCCAGGATCGATTGCTCGACCGGCTTGCCCTGCTCCAGATGGTAATTGATGTTCTCGATGGTCACGGTGGCGTCGTCGACGAGAATGCCGACCGCGAGCGCGAGCCCGCCGAGCGTCATGATGTTGAGGGTCTCGCCGATCGCCGACAGCATGATGATCGCGCCCAAGACCGAGAGCGGGATCGAGACGGCGATGATGACCGTCGAGCGCCAGCTTCCGAGAAACAGCAGGATCATGACGCTGGTCAGCAGTGCCGCGATCACGCCTTCGTTGGCGACGCCGGTGATGGCGCCGCGGACGAACAGCGACTGGTCGCCGATGAAGCCGATCTTCAGCGCGTCCGGCAGTTGGTCCTTGACGTCGATCACCTTCTGCTTGATGCCGGCGATGATATCGAGCGTCGAGATCGCGCCGGCCTTGAGCACCATCATCAAGACCGAGCGATTGCCGTCGACGTGCACGATATTGGTCTGCGGGGGATTGCCGTCGCGCACGGAGGCGACGTCGCGGACATAGACCATGGCGCCGTTGACGGCCTTGATCGGCAGATCGCCGAGTTCCTCCATCTTGAGCGGCGAATTGTTGAGCTGGACGGTATATTCAAAGCCGCCGATCTTTTGCGTGCCGACCGGCGTGATCAGATTTTGCGCAGCCAGTGTGTTGGCGACGTCCTGACCCGACAGGCCCCGGGCCTGCAACGCCGTCGAATTGAGGTCGATCTGGACCTGGCGCTGCTTGCCGCCGAACGGATAGGGAATCGCGACGCCAGGCACGGTGACCAGCGGTGTGCGCAGCTGGTTGATGCCGATGTCGGCAAGGTTCTGCTCGGTGAGGCCCTCGCCCGAAAGCGCCACCTGGATGATCGGCACCGTGGAGGCGCTGTAGTTGAGGATCAAGGGCGGTGTCGAGCCCGGCGGCAACTGCTTGAGCAGCGTTTGCGAAATCGCGGTGACCTGGGCGTTGGCGGTGCGGATATCGACCGTCGGTTGGAAGAAGATCTTGACGATGCCGAAGCCGTTATAGGAGTTCGCGACGATATGCTCGATATCGTTGACCGTGGTCGTCAGCGAGCGCTGAAACGGCGAGGTAATGCGCCCGGCCATCTGGTCGGGCGGCAGGCCGGTATATTGCCAGACCACCCCGATCACGGGGATGCGGATATCCGGGAAAATGTCGGTCGGCGTACGCAGCGCGGCGAGCGGTCCGATGATCAGGAGCAGCAGCGCGAGCACGACGAAAGTATATGGCCGGCTCAGCGCAATACGGACCAGTGCGATCATAAACCAGGCATTCCTGCGTCGGTTGGGAGACGAGGATTGGCGCCCCTGCAGGCCACCTCGTTTGGCCTGATTTAGCCGAACCGGCGCCAATATTGCAACGCGGCAAAGCGCAAACGCCCTTCACATCCCTGGCATAATTCGCTGAGCCGTGACCGGCTGCCGGCTGGGCTAGAACAACGCCGCCAGACCCGTCAGGCCGCGCGGACCGACTCCAGGAACTTGCCGACCTCGAGCTTGAGGCGGCTAGAGTCGCCGGACAGCAACTGCGCCGCGGAGAGGACCTGCGAGGAAGCCGAACCGGTCTCGGACGCGCCACGCTGCACGTCGGTGATGTTGGAGGAGACCTGCTGGGTGCCTTGGGCTGCCTGCTGCACGTTGCGGGAAATCTCCTCGGTCGCAGCACCCTGCTCTTCCACCGCGGCGGCAATCGCCGAGGAGATCTCCGACAGCCGCTCGATGGTGCCGCTGATTTCCTTGATCGCGGTCACCGATTCCTGGGTCGCGGCCTGGATGCCGGTGATCTGCTGGCCGATCTCGCCGGTGGCCTTCGCGGTCTGCTCGGCCAGTGCCTTCACTTCCGACGCCACGACCGCGAAACCGCGGCCGGCCTCGCCGGCACGCGCCGCCTCGATGGTGGCGTTCAGCGCCAAGAGATTGGTCTGGCCTGCGATGGTGTTGATTAGTTCGACGACGTCACCGATGCGGCTCGCCGCCTTCGACAATTCGCTGACCCGGTCGTTGGTGGTGCGGGCCTGACCGACGGCGTCGGTCGCCATCCGCGCCGATTCCTGGACCTGGCGGCTGATCTCGGTGACGGAGGACGACAGTTCTTCGGTCGCGGATGCGACCGACTGCACGTTGGTGGAGGCCTCTTCGGAGGCCGCCGCAACCGCGGTGGTGAGCGCTTGCGAACGCTCGGCGGTCGCCGACAGCGTGCCGGCCGAGGCTTCGAGCTGGGTCGAGGCGGACGATACGGTCTGCACGATCTCGCCGATCATCGATTCAAAATTGCGGGTGATGGCGTCGACCCGGCGGCCGCGCTCGATCTTGGCTTCTGCATCCAGTGCTGCGGCCTCGTCGGCCGCCTTCTTGGCAATCAGCGCTTGCTTGAATACCTGCAGGGTGTCGGCCATGGCGCCGATCTCGGTGTTCTCGCCCTGATGCGGAACCATGGCGGTCAGATCGCCTTTGCCCAGCGCCTGCATCGGGGTGACGATCGAGGTGATGCCGGCCGAGACGTCGCGCACCAGATAGAAGCTGACGCCAACGCCGATGATGAGGGCGGCACCGAGGATAGCTGCGAGCATCATGAAGGCCGACGCGTAGCTGTCGGCGGCGTCCTGGGCCGCCTTGTCGGCGCCGGCATTGTTGAGGTCGATATCCTTTCGAAGCACTTCGTCAGCCTCGAGACCGATCTTGTTCACGGTTTTGCTGTTCAGCTCATGCGCTTCATGCGGGATCCGGCCGACTTCCTTGCGCGAGAGCGCCATGACCTCTTCGGTGCCCTTCCTGTACCTGTCCCACAGCTCAGACCACTGCGTGTAGAGCGCACGCTCTTCCGCAGATGTGATCATCGGCTCGTAAAGCGTGCGGGTCTTGGCGTTGCTCTCGACGACGCCTGCCAGGGTCTTTTCCGCCGCCAGCTTCTCCTCAAGCGTCTCGACCAGCATGTGCTCGCGGATCACGTTGCGGTAGGTGATGACGCCGGCGCGCAAGTCGCCGAGCACGCGGACGCTCGGAAGCCAGCTGGTGGTGATGTCCACCGTATTGGCGTTGATCGCCCGCATGTTCCGTACCGCGAGCAGGCCCATGCCTGTCATCGCAACCAGCAGGAACGCCACGACGATGATGATCTTGGCGCGGATCGAATATCTGGCGAGCATGGCGGAGATCTCTTGGTGTTGGGCGCGCGGGGACGCCGACGATGACAGGCCTGAGTTGGCGAAGCGGAAGAATGCCTGCCGGCATCAGACTCCGGCCGCTCCTGAGGTTGCGTTAATTTGCCGCCCCGTGGAACTACGGTAGCCGAGAGGCGTCACCAACAAATGAATGAGCGAGAAAGATCAGCGCATCAGCTTGAGTGCGTCGGAGAAAAAATCCGGACCGCCGAAATTGCCTGATTTTAATGCAAGCAGCATCGCGCCGTCGTCAGCGCCGACGGCGCGCAGAACCGGCACGCCCGCAGCGATTTCTGCACCGACGAGGAATCCCGGAATGCCCAGGCGATCGACCACAGCGCCTGAAGTTTCACCACCGGCGACCACCAATCGGTGCACACCCGCGTGCACCAGGCCTTCGGCGATGTCGGCCATCGCCTGCTCGATCGCATGCCCGGCTGCATCGCGACCATGACGTGATTGCAGGGCTGCAACTTCATCCGGCGTCGAACTGCTCGCAATCAGGATCGGACCGTCGTTGATTCGGTCGCCCGCCCACGCCAGCGCGCGGCGCGCCTCCTCCTTGCCACTTACGACGCGGTCGGGATCGAGATGCAGCACCGGCATGATCTTTTCGGCGTTGGCGATCTGCAGCAACGTCGCCTGCGAACAGCTGCCGGCGAGGCAGGCCGCCGGTCCGCCGACCGCGGCATCGGGCGAGGAATCGGGTCTGGCCTCGAGCGCGCTCGATTTCATTTTGCTGGAGGCGACCAGGGCGCGGGCGAGCCCCAGCCCAATCCCGGACGCGCCGACCGAGAGACGATGATCCAGCGCTACCTTGCCGATGGTCTCGAGATCGGAATCGAACACGGCGTCGATGATGGCCGCACCGATGCCTTGACCGGCGAGATCGGCCAGCCGGGCGCGAACGGCATCATGGCCGCGCGTCAACACCGCGAGATCGACCAATCCGACCTTGGTCTTGCTCTGGCGCGCCAGCACCCGCACCAGATTGGAATCATGCATCGGATTGAGCGGATGATCCTTCAACGGGCTTTCGTTCAGCGGCACGGCGCCCACGAACAGATTGCCCTGATAGACGGTGCGGCCGGTGGCCGGGAATGCCGGGGTGACCAGCACGATCGCATCGCCGGAATCGGCGCGCAGCGCGTCCATCACCGGGCCGATATTGCCGGCATCGGTGGAATCGAAGGTCGAGCAGATCTTGAACAGCACGTGGGAGGCGCCGCGGCTGCGCAGCCATTTTTCCGCCGCACGCGAGCGCGTCACCGCAAGCGAAGGCTCGATCGAGCGGCTCTTTAACGACACCACGACGGCATCGACTTCCGGCAGCTTGAGATCGCCAGAGGGCACGCCGATGGTCTGCACCGTGCGCAGGCCCGAGCGCGTCAGCGTATTGGCGAGATCGGAGGCGCCGGTGTAGTCGTCGGCGATGCAGCCAAGAAATAATTTTCCGGCCAGCGTCACGGTTTTACTCCTGCATAGGGCTTGAACCAGCCAAGGCCGTCGGTGGTCTTGGCCCGCGGGTTGTATTCGCAGCCGACAAAACCGCCATAACCGAGCCGGTCGAGCTCGGCGAACAGGAACGGGTAGTTCAGTTCCTCGCCGTCGGGCTCGTTGCGCGAGGGGATGCTGGCGATCTGGATGTGGCCGATAACAGGCATCATCTCGCGCAGCCGCATGGTGACGTCGCCATGGATGATCTGGCAGTGATAGATGTCGAACTGCAGTTTCAGGTTGGGAATTTTCAATTCATCGATCAGGTCGCGCGCGAAGGTAAAATCGTTGAGGAAATAGCCGGGCACGTTGCGCGGGTTGATCGGCTCGATCACGATATCGAGGCCGTGGGGGCCAAAAAACTCGGCGGCCCACGTGACAGATCTGCGAAATGCCGCGACCGCTCGGCGATCGCTACGGCTCGCGATGCCGGCCATCAGATGCAGCCGTTTGACGCCGGTCGCCAGGGCATAAGGCAGCGCGGTGTGCAGGCTCTGCTTGAGATCGTCGAAACGCTCGGAGAGCGCGGCAAAGCCTTTTTCGCCGGCCTCCCAATTGCCCGGCGGCAGGTTGAACAGCGCCTGCGTCAGGCCGGCGTCCTTGAGCCGTTGGCCTACTTCTTCGGCTGGATGGTCATACGGAAACAGGAATTCGACTGACGTAAAGCCCGCTTTCGCCGCCGCTTCAAACCGGTCGAGGAAGCCGATCTCGGTGAACATCATCGAGAGATTGGCGGCAAAACGGGGCATGAGATGTCCTCTTGTTGCTGTTATGTCGGCTCGCGTTACTTCGTTTCACCCGGCAGATGCGTGCCGGTGACGCGGGCATACATCCGCGCCACCGAGGCGTCGTCGTCGCGGCCCATGCCGGAGGCCGCCGTCATCAGGAACATCTGCAGCGCCGCGGCCGCCACCGGCACCGGGAATTTCGCTGATCGAGCCATGTCCTGGATGATGCCGAGGTCTTTCACAAAGATCTCCACCGCGCTGCGCGGCGCATAGTCGCCGTCGAGTACATGCGGGATACGATCCTCGAACATCCAAGAATTGCCGGCGGAAGCCGTGATCACCTCGTAGACTTTCCGTATATCGAGGCCCTGCTTGGCGGCAAACGTGATGGCTTCCGAGGCGGCGGCGATATGCACACCGGCGAGCAACTGGTTGATCATCTTGAACGCCGCGCCCTCGCCCGCGGCATCGCCGAGTTCGTAGAGTTTTGCCGCCATCGCATCGAGCGCGGGGCGCGCTTTGGCGAACGCGGCGGGACTGCCGGAAGCGAGAATAGTGAGCTCGCCCTGCGCCGCGCGCTGCGCGCCGCCGGAGATCGGTGCGTCCAGATAATGCCGGCCGGTCGCTTCCAACCGTTTTGCCAGCCGCCGCGCGATATCGGGATCCATGGTGGCGGACGAGACGAACACCGCGTCCTTTGCCAAAGTTTCGGCAACGCCGTCCGGGCCGAACAGAATGGCCTCGGTTTGGGCGGCATTGACGACCACGCTGACGACGATATCGGCCGCTTTCGCCGCTTCCGCCGGGGTCTTCGCACCCTTGCCGCCCTCGGAGACAAACCGTCCAACCGTCTCCGCCGAGACGTCGCAGCCGGTGACCTCAAACCCGGCGCGGCGCAGCGAGGTCGCCATGCCGAACCCCATCGAGCCCAGCCCGATCACGGCGATACGCGGTTTTACTGAAACAGGCATGCGGCGGTTCCTCAAGATGTCTTTGCCTCTGGGTATCACGGCTTGGCTGCGCTGCCAAAGCATGAGACAACGCAAAAAACGGGGATGCCGGTATGCGCGAAACAAAGCTCCGTGAGGAAATCTGCCGCTTCGGCCGCTCGCTGTTCGAGCGCGGCCTGACGCCGGGCTCGTCGGGCAATATCAGCATCAAACTCGACGACGGCGGCTATATGGTGACGCCGACCAACGCCTCGCTCGGCTTCCTCGACCCTGACCGGCTGTCGCGGCTCGCGGCCAACGGCCAGCTCACTTCCGGCGATGCGCCGACCAAGGAAGTGCCGCTGCATACCGCGCTCTATCAGACCCGCGGCAGCGCCCGCGCGGTCGTGCATCTTCACTCGACCCATTCGGTGGCGCTGTCGATGCTATCAGAGATCGACCCGCGCGCGGCGCTGCCACCGATGACGCCCTACTATCTGATGAAATGCGGCCTGACCGCGCTGGTGCCGTATTATCGGCCCGGCGATCCCGCGGTCGCCGACGCCATCAAGGGACTGGCGGGGAAATACTCCTCCGTGCTGCTGGCCAATCACGGCCCGGTGGTGTCGGGCGACACGCTGGAAGCCGCGGTGTTCGCAATGGAAGAGCTGGAAGAGACCGCAAAGCTCTATCTGCTGCTGCGCGGGCTCAACCCGCGGTATCTGTCGCCGGAGCAGGTGGCGGATTTGACGAAGACGTTTGGACTGGTGTTGCCGGAGCATGAGCACGACTAGCCTCTCCTCGTCATGGCCGGGCTTGTTCCGGGCGTGACGAGTAATTCGGGACACGCTCTCTCCCCGTCATTGCGAGCGAAGCGAAGCAATCCATGTGGCAACAAAGAAAGTGTGGATTGCTTCGTCGCTTCCGCCTTCGCTCATTGAGCTACGGCGGACAAGCCGCTCCACGCAATGACGATTTACAATCCCAGATACGCCTTGCGCACGTCGGGATTGGTGCTGATGTCGGCCGCCCTGCCCTGCATCAGCACGCGGCCGGTCTGCAGGATGTAGGCGCGGTCGGCGATCTCCAGGCACTCGGCCATGCGCTGCTCGACGATCAGCACGGTCATGCCGGCGTCGCGGATGCGTTTGACTGCCTGAAAAATCTCGTCGACCAGCTTTGGCATGATGCCCTGCGACGGTTCGTCGAGCATCAACAGCCGCGGCCGCGTCATCAGGGCGCGGCCGATCGCGAGCATCTGCTGCTCGCCGCCGGAGAGTGTTTCGGCGCGCTGCTCCAGCCGCTCCGACAGCCGCGGAAACAGCTTGAACACGAGATCCAGCGGCTCGTCGCGGTCGGCCTTGCTGCGATAGAGGTAGCTGCCGAGCCGCAAATTGTCGTGCACCGACAGCCGCGGGAACAGCCGGCGATTTTCCGGCACATAGGCGATGCCGTCGGCGGTGACCAGATGCTGTGCCTTGCCGTCGATCCGCGCGCCGTCGAAGGTAACGGTGCCGGAGCGCGGGCGTTCGGCGCCGGCGATCGATTTCAGCAGCGTCGACTTGCCGGCGCCGTTGGCGCCGGCGACGCAGACAATCTCGCCCTTGGCGACCTCGATCGAGACCGCGGAGATCGCGACCAGGCCCTGATAGGCGGTGGTGACTTCATGCACTGACAGCATGACGATCCCCCAGATAGGCGCTGATGACTTTCGGATCGCGCACGACGTCCTTGGGCTTGCCCTCGATCAAAACCTTGCCGAGATCGAGCACGATGGCGCGGTCGACCAGCGGCATCACGATTTCCATGACGTGCTCGACCATCAGCACGGTGACGCCGGTGGCGCGCACCTTGCGCACCAGTTCAACGCCGGTTTTCGCTTCGACCGCCGTCAGACCCGTCAGGACCTCATCGAGCAGCAGCAGCTTTGGTTCGGTCGCCAGCGCCCGCGCGACCTCGAGCCGGCGCTTTTCCGAAGGAACCAGATCGCTCGCGAGCACGTCGGCACGCGCGGCAAGGCCGCAGAATTCCAGTACCTCGTAGGCCTTGCGGCGCGCCACCCGCATCGCGGTGTTGCGAACCAGTGCGCCGACGATGACGTTGTCGATCACACTCATGGTCTCGAAACTCTTGACGACCTGAAAGGTGCGGCCGATGCCGCGCTGGCAGCGTTCCGCCGCCGGCATTTTGGTGACGTCTTCGCCGTCGAACCAGATCGAGCCCTGGGTCGGCGGCAACACGCCCGCGATCAGATTGAACAGCGTCGACTTGCCGGCGCCGTTGGGGCCGATCAGGCCGACGATTTCGCCTGGCACGACCGAGATCGAGACGTCGCTGTTGGCGACGAGACCGCCGAACCGTTGCCAGACGCCGCGGGTTTCCAATAAGGGCGTCATCGCGCCGTTGCTTTCCTGGAAGAAAACAGCCCGACCAGCCCCTGCGGCCGCGCCAGCGAGATCAGCACGATCAGCGTGCCGTAGACGATCAAATCGACGCCGCGGCCGGAACCGCCGATGAAGGAGCGCGTCAGTTCGGTCAGCGGGATCAGGATGACGGCGCCCAATATCGGTCCCCACAGCGTGCCGATGCCCCCTACCACCGCGGGCAGCGCCATCAGCAGCGAGAACTGAAAGCCCATCACGCTCTCGGGGTCGATATAGGAGACGAACTGCGCGTAGAAACTGCCGCCGACCGCGACCAGAAACGCCGACACCGCCGCCGCCCCCATCTTGGAATTGAATACGACCACGCCGAGGCTTTCGGCCGCATCCGGATTGTCCTTTACCGCGCGCCACCAAAAGCCCCATTTGGAATCCTCCAGCCACCAGGTGACGAGCCAGGCGATGCAGGCGAGCACCAGCGCAAAGTAGAAGTAAGGCAGCTTGCTGCGGGTGAACTGGAATTTCAGCCAGCTGTCGCCGCGCACCGGAATGTCGATGCCGAGCGCCGCGCCGGCCCAATCCCAGTTCTGGATCAACAGCAGCGCGATTTCGGCAATCACGATGGTGGCGATGACGAAATAGTGCCCGCGCAGGCGGAAGCAGGGATAGCCCAGCGCCATCGCGATACCAGCCGAGATCAACCCGCCCGCGAGCATGCCGAACCACGGCAGTACGCCGAACTTGGTGAAAAGCAGTGCAGTGGTGTAGGCGCCGAGCCCGAAATACAGCGCATGGCCGAGCGAGATCTGCCCGCAATAGCCGGAGAGGATGTTCCAGCTCTGCGACAGCGCGGCATACATCAGGGTCAGCACCATGATGTTCTGGACATAGACATCCTTGACGAACAGCGGCACCAAAGCCGCGGCAACGGCAAGGCAGGCGGCGACGATCAGGTCGCGACGGCGGCGCTGGGCGAAACTCGAGTCCATCACATCGACCCGAACAGGCCGCGCGGCCGGACGAAGACGACCAGGAGATAGACCGCGTAGATGCCGACCGATTTCAGCGACGGCGGCAGGATCAGCGCGGTGGTGGCTTCGACCAGGCCGACGATGATGCCGCCGGCAAAGGCGCCGAACACGCTGCCGAAGCCACCGAGCGCCACCGTGACATAGGCGATCAGCGCAAACGACGCGCCCACGTCTGGATAGACGTAGAAGAACATCGCCATGATCGCGCCGGCAAGGCCGACCAGCGCCGCGCCAAGGCCCCAGCCGAGC